>Ga0114959_10000344_pt1 | contig 43436 bp, 42 predicted proteins | sample C_130625_EF_Meta_FD_87317 | JGI IMG/M metagenome (GOLD analysis project Ga0114959, IMG submission 87317) | Freshwater microbial communities from Lake Croche, Canada to study carbon cycling - C_130625_EF_MetaG | ecosystem: Environmental > Aquatic > Freshwater > Lake | place: Lake Croche, Canada... | reverse complement strand
TGTGTAGGTATAACTTGACAGAGTGTTTACTGAACCCGAGAGAGTCTGCAACTCGGCGGAAACATTGCTGATCTGTGTGTAGGTATAACTTGACAGAGTGTTTACTGAACCCGAGAGAGTGTTTACTGAACCCGAGAGAGTGTTTACTGAACCCGAGAGAGTGTTTACTGAACCCGAGAGAGTGTTTACTGAACCCGAGAGATTGTAGGTGTACGCTGACAAATTGCTTACCTGGGTATAGGTATACGTCGACAGATTATTAAACTGCGCTTGTGTTACAGCACCTCCACCAGAATACACATACGTAGACAGATTCTGTAGCTGAGAAGAAACATTGCTTACAGCACTCGATACATTGCTTATCTGGGTATAGGTATAGGTGGATAGATTAATAAATTGCTCTTGTGTTACATCACCGCCACTTATTGTTACATTAAGTGCATACAGATTGCCACCGATGTGCGCATCGGCAGCAAGGTATAAATTTCCCCCAACCGTCGCATAGCTTCCAACGCTAAGGTTGTTCAGAACCGTAACGTTGGCAGTGTTGAAGATTGACATTGTATTATTTAGTACATACGATTATATATTGATATTCGAAACCCGCGGGAGTCATGTCCACCATCTCGTGTCGTGTAAACCCACTGGACTGGAGTATATCCAACATGGCGGACACACTCGGCATCCACAGTCGATGCCGATGTTCACGATATTTCACTCCGTTATTCTTAGCCGGATCCTTATACTCGATCACTTCTTCAAACGTACCATCCTCCGACGCCTTGTCCTTCACAAATCGACTACGGTACACAAACGAATCAAACGCCACCTCCGAATCGATAATCCGCTCTTTTGAATACTTTTGCAGTGAAAACATCATGAATGGCGAGGCTGCATCCAATATAGGATCAAACTTATTCGGATCCACAAGATGTATCACGAGTACTCCACCCGGTTTTAGCCAAGTGTAGATATTGTCGAGAACCAACTTGGGATTTCGAAACTGATAGATAGAAAAATACATCATCATCGCATGTGAAAAAGACTTGGGCGGAAAGACCTCGTTCCGAGTTACATCTCCACGGTAAAATCGTGCCCTCGGACAACGACGTCTCGCTTTCTTCAACATGGCCTCCGACATATCGATTCCCACAACATCCACCGTTGTGGGACATAACCAATCGGAATGCGGCGACGTTCCACAGCATACGTCAAGTATCTTGGTCTCGGTCACCGGAAACCCCGACAGAGCATGTTCCTCAATGACAGTCTTTTCAAAGGATATCCGCTCAGGAGTACTGAATAACGTATCGTATATCGACGCATAGGTGGTATCGTAAATCTCGTCACTATCTTCATATGCGATCGTGACGTCGTCAGTCTCTTTATTGTCAAAGAACTCTTTATTGAGTGTCGACATGTGGGAGACCAACATCAACAAAAGTATAAGCAAGACAAAAATCCAGTACACCATCTCTTGTACCTATGTAAGAAATGTGGAAGTCCTTTCCAATCCAAACGTCATCCACTCCCAAAGGCGAAGAATGTTGTCGGATGGTGGACAACTTTTCGTATATTCGTGACCCCGACGTTGAAGTATCGACATGGAAAGACGCTCCCGGCAATGTAAAACAATGGTGTCTCTCGTTGTGGAAAGATACATTTGGAACTCTTCGACCCCCGGTACAGGACGACGACATGCTCGGATGGATACCCGCAAAGGCAACCATCACAGCATCCTACGGACAGTGGATTGGAGAGACTCGGTCTCGACGAGTTGTATACATAAATCATCTATTTGTGGATTCTCTGTGTCGTGGCGAAGGAATTGCATCCAAACTTATCCATTCGATTGCCAATGAAGCATGTACACGCTGGGGTAAATCCCAATCGTTTCTGTTTGAAGTGGAACACATACCTCCAAGTCTCCTCGCGATCGGGGCAACTCCACTGTGTCGATACAACTATGTATGGATACCGTTTCACTCCTCGAAGACCCCGACGTGGACACCATCGAAACTCTCACTCAAGTCTGAAAAAGGGTTTCACGGAAAATATCCCGGCTGGTTATCATATTCCAACCAATCCGATACCATCGTATTCGATTCGTGTGGAGATATCGTATGGTACACCAATTTCTCAACGCTCTCCACCTTTGATGGGTTTCTATCCAATGGTGCTTACTGTCGCGTGTTTCATCCACTCGGGTCGTTTGCAGTCTTTGCCCAAAACATGTATTTTGAACCGTCGGCCTTTACACATTATTTGTTAAGCTGACGCCAACGTTGGTTTCGGAACTGTTCGTGGAGTAGGAGAGAGCATAACCCGGTACTGTCCGGACGGGGTTGGTTCGATACTCAATTGCGACACTGCAGAGGCTCCCGTGGACATCCACGATCCGAGGTATTTGGTCTTCGTGACCAACAGATACAGAATTACCACTACCATAACTCCAAGTACGATATCCATAATGATTGAAAATGATGACGGATACCCGGCAAAATATCCTACAAGCAGGGGTACATCCTGAGTTGGTGGGGATGTGGCCGTATACGATGGGGATGTCAACTCCACAAGACGATCCCACACTCCTTTTTTCTGTTCTTCCGAGCTCAATAGTTTCTCTAGAAACGAGGATTGGGTTGCTACTCCGTGTCGTAGAGTATCCTGTTTGTCACGAATACCGGCGATGCTATCGGTATATCCCTGTTGAACCGCAGATTCGGATAGAAGTGATGTATATGTGTCGCGGTACTGATCGAGTACTGGATCGATCTTCTCGGACGATATACGTTTCTTTTCCTGTGAAAACCATGCTGGACCTTTTGTCAAGAAATAATACCTTGCTCGAGCCGCTTCAAAGGTATCGGGGTCGGATTCTTTGTTTCGAGCGGCATCTTGAAATGCCTTGAACGCCCTGGCCTTCTGTTCTTCTTTTTGTTGTGCGTCCATTATGTTGTACGAGAGAAGTAGATTGCGAGACCGAATCCTGCCGCAAGAATCACAAACGCTGATCCCATCGTTGCCCACGTGGGTAACAGCCACCCTGCCACCAAATAAATCAGTACAACCGAGCACAGCGCTACCAAGAGGATCGTTAAGGGTATCAATCGACTTGCATATGCGCTGTCCACTCGTTGAGCATATCCGATTTTTCGTTTCAGCAACTCAATCTCTTGATTCGAGGAAGACGTGTCCCCTATGGCTCCCAGAGCATTTTTCACTGCAGAGTAGGCTTCCTCTTTGGCCATGTGGGACGCCACTTGGGCGGTCTGTACCTGGAGTGCATTTCCTAAGGAGTTGAAATCATTGTCTCGTTGGGTGTCGAATTCGGTGACGGTGTTTAAGATTGTGGACGAATCGGGAGCATCTAGTCTAGAAAACAGGTTTCCATTGGTTCCAGAGGAAGCGGTGGCCATCCATACATTTTTTGTGGAAGGGTTCACGGAAATACTGCCCTTGGTTGGAAGTGGGACGTACCCTTGAGAATCGATTGTAGAGCAGGATGTCTGATCACATCGATATAGTTTGGATGAGTCTGCACCGTATACAACAGTGTTGTCGGCTTCGGCGGCGAGAGAGTCGATGGCTAGACCGTCGAGAGAATGGACGGGTGTCCAACCGGATTGTGCGGTTTCATCTGTGCGAACAATACCAAGTTCCCCGGGTGTTGTAGCGTATACGGAGGATGCGCCACCGCTGACGAGCATGTGGGTATCGGGGTCTTGAACTTTCCAATTCCCGGTGGTGCACGGTTTCCCGCAAAACGCGGTCTTGGAGTCTCCACTCGCCCATAGATATCCGTTGGTCACGGCAAGAGAGGTGGCCGCAAAGGGTACTTCAGTCATGGACCATTCTCCGGATCCGTCGACGGGGGCTCGTGAGAGGTATGTATTTCCGGAAGAAGTGTATAGAATGTACACCTCGGTGGAATCGGTCACAATATCCATCATAGTGGCGGGGGCAGTGTCGAGTACCGTTTTCCATCCTCCATCGGTACATGGCTCACGACAGGAATAAATGGTTCCAGCACGGGTATAGCCCCAGATGTATCCACTGGCGGAGGTAGATACTTTCACAAGTGTACCCGGGGGATTGATCCAGAGACCGAACCCGGCGAGTTGTTTTTGGAGATATCCGAGGACTCCGGTTGTACTTCCGGTAAAGCTCTTCAGGAGTTGATCTCCGTTCATTATTTTTAACGTCTAGAAGAAGATAATGAGTGCAAATCTGTTTGAGAAGACTCGCAAGGTGGATCTCGACAAAGCTACGGCAGCGTATCAAGATGCCAAAGGAAATTATCAGAGACTTGTACGTCAGGCGATCGCAGAACCGGATGCCACCAAACGTCAGGACATACTGAACGCAATTCAGTCGGAAAATGCGAGACTTACCACGGTTGTGAACGGTCTGGCATCCGAGTGGAAACAATACAATACGGAGAATGAGGAAGATTCGCCCATCGATTTGGACGAGGAGGTATCGAAATTCAAAGAGGATTTGGAAATGTTGCGTCACAACCGAGATGAAGTGTCCAAGCTGAAGATACTCTACAACACGCTCACCCAGGGGAATGCCACATCCAAGACGACCTATTATGGCTATATTGTAGCCGTGCTTATTCTGCTGGTGATTGTGTTTGTGTTATTTATCATTTCGTACATGTCGACTGGGATCTCGTCCGGGATCTCGTCCGGGATTTCGTCCGCAGTGGAAGCCATCACTCCTGAAGAGATGCCACCCGTTATGTAGAGATGTTCCCAAACGACGATAGAGTTGGTGTGATATATCCCACATAGACGAGTAGTGGAAATAACACTAAAAAAACACCGATACGCAGCAAGATTGCGTAGCCTACCGAGAGATCGATATACGGTGGAGTCACGATAGGATTTTCTGTCCAGGCATTGTATCGTTCTTTGGATGCAACATATTCGTCGTGAATATCTTGGGCATTTTGAATTCGTTGTTGAGCATCCTCTATCGTGTCCGAGAGGTCTTGATTCCCTTTCGCATACGAGGCTGCAAAATGATTCATGGCCTTTTTATCCGAGTCTACTTGGGTTTGTTTGGTTTGGACAGCCTCTTCAATTGCGGTCATGACCTTGTCGGCCGCGGTCTTGAACTGGGTGTCTCCGGTCGAGACAAACTGTATATATTGTGTCTTGTACTCGTTCAAGAGTTTGTTGAACTCCTCCATTATGAGACACGAAGATTAAAGAGTTACGTCTGCGACACAGAAGCGATAGTACGGGGTTCCACCGGCAGTCTCACTACGACGCATGACCTCCACGATATCTCCGGGTATCGCACCAATCCACAGAGCCATCGGATCTTGTGAATCGATGAGTGGCATCTGAGTTGCGGGGGTCTGGATGTGAAACTTTTCTTGAAATGCCTTCTTTTCGTCCGTGGACAGGATGCGATGAGGGGGGACCTTCCGATGGGTTGTAATGTCAAACTGAAGCTGACCAATGTGGAACAACTGAATCTTGTCACTGTACTGACGCAGAAGGCTACGCACCGTCTCGGATGGTTTCACCGGGACTACGACAATCGACAGAGTCCCACCGTTTTCCTCCATGATGGAGACGATCGACCGAATGTCTTTCTCCGAGGAGATTCGAGATCGATTCATGATAAATACCAAGACGTTGGAAATCTTGTGAATCGTAGCCTGAAATTCGCTCTCGATATCCTCCACAACATCGGACGGAATACCTCGCTGCCGGAGCATAATTTGGATGACGTCTAGAGTGCTCATTGTTGTATGTTCAATAGTTTTGAACTTCGTAATCCATTTTATCATACATTAACATAATGCGTGACTACGTGGTCTATAGTATCCTCGCCCTTGCGGTGCTCGTCAGTTGGTGGATCGTCACTCGGAAAGAAAAATTTGGGGTTCCCGAGTTCCTTGACCGCACTATGCAAAGTCGAACGTCAGAGTTGTGGGGTTCTTCTTATGCACAGAAGACGAATCATCTTCGGTCACCGGATTCGCAGCGACCTCCGGAAGGGGAACCGACGGGGCATCGGGTGGGGTCGTGGGAGGCTCACACTGGATTGTCTCGATAACTTTCTCGGGTTTGATCGGCACGGTTCCGTGGGTTCGGTGGTGGATCACCTCGTCCCAGAATTCGGTGAGATCCGGAAGATACGTCTCTAGCCAGTGAGGATCTTTAGGCACTGCTTCGAGTCTCGAGTTCTGTAGTTCCCAGTGCACAACTCGATATTCGTCATCCTTCTCTTTGAGAGATGCCATCCACGTCGGTAGGGTGTCAAAGTCGTACGAAATCTCTCCAGAATCATAGATTGCAAAGCGACCCTTATAGGGTGCGTTACTCTTGTTCCACTCGGATCGTGGAACTGTTACGAATTTCATTTCCGCATAATCGCATTCATGGATCCCGGTGCACTCCATCTGTAATTGCATTTGATGATAGTATTCGTACGGAATGGGGAGGGAGGGATCGACCTTGCGACTGATTGGGCATTTGAATTCCACCAGTTTCCCCCAGCGTGGATCGTCTTTGGAGTGTGGACAGTATATGCCATCGGGAGATGCGCCGAGGAACGGAACGGTTGGATGTACCACGCAGGTCGTATCCACAATGTCCCCACCACCATTCATTCTGCAGTAGATGCGTTTGGCAATTGGTTCAAACTGGTTTCCCCATGCACAGGCTGCGTTAGTGGAGGATCCGTCGCCTGGTTTTGCCCCTTCAATCTTCCGGAGCAAGAGTTCAAGACGAGCAGCAGGGGTTGCTTTTCGGAATGCTTTGGTCACTTCGGATGCGGTGATCATAGTGGAGCGTTTCGTATGCCATTGCGTTGTCCGTTGGTCGTTGATACCATATTTCTCAAGAAGGTTCCGAACAATAGTTTCACGAGACATATGTAGTTATTGTACACATGCGAGACTCTCCTATCCGATTTACTCGGTGTAGTACAAGGTAATGTACAATGACAGAAGAGATAACGACACAAGAACAGTGGGTTCTTCATCGTCTTCGCCAGTTTTATGCCGTGGGTGATCGCCTCAAGACTCTTCGGGACATTCTGGAAGGAAAGACCAATATTTCACTACGGATACTGGATTGGTATGTGACCAATTTCGCCAAGAAGAACAACATTTCGTACATTACGAAAGAGGGAAAGCATGTGATTGTGTATTTTGCGTACAAATCTCATCTGAAAGCATACTCAAAAAAGATGTTTGATCCATTCTGTCGGTGGGAACGTATCGATTTCGAGGGAATTTCCACTACAGTTGGACAGTTAAACTTTTTTGCGTGGGTTATGGAAGATGGGATTCTGGACTATATGGCGGATCATCGTGACGAGATTCATGCCGATATGGAAGCTCGGATGGGTGGGTCGTCAAAAGGAGCGAAACCGGAAGGAACTCGAAAGAAACGTCACGAGTTGTCGCATTCGGCGACCAAGAGCCTGAAACGCCATGACATTCCCGTGACGGTTTCGTTCACGTAGAAACCGAATGTAATTTCGTGGGGTCCGAAGATAATGCTGTCGGTACTTCAGCCGAACAAAGTGTATCCGATTGTGGAAGATATTTGCGAACACGATTTGAATCAGGATGTGGACGAATACAATTACGATGGTCGAACTGTGTTTCGTGGAAATAAAGATCCGATGTATTCCACGAACACGGTGGATGTCTATTGGTTGTATGAGGATGTACGGCGAGTTGGTTTGGTGGAGCATTCGGTTGATACTCACGTATGTCTGTGGTTTGGTGACAACCCGTTCTCATCTCTTCTTCAGGAAGATTGGACGGCTCAGGACAAGACGATATGGTCACTCATGTCGAATGAAGCCTATGAAGATTGTATGAAATATGGGTGGACCACTATGGATCAGATTCGGTCCAGGACGAAACTCGTTCTCGTCACTCCGAAGGATATAGAGACCAATACGGTTCCGGCGTCACTGAATCCGTGTTCGACTTTGTTTGTGGATGAGGATGGGGTGGTGTATACTCCACCAACGAATACAATCCTATTTCACGGAATGCGGAATATAGGTACAGGACAAGAATAATGCAGTTTGAAATTACCGTGTTTGCATCGCTATTTCACGATTATGAAACGATTCGAGCGTCTTCGGAGACATTGGTGACAAAATTTGCAGAGTGTGTGGATCGTTATCTCCGAAATGTACAACCGGTTCTTTGGAAGGAAGGGGCTTATTTTATGCAGCTCCACGACGTCTCTATGACCAAAAACATTATGATTACGGGGTTACTTACCGAAGAGTTACGAGGGGACATCCGAAAAACGGTTTCGAGTCGATAGAATGTAGGGAACCGTGTATACGGCGAGACATCCGGTGAATATCGAGACCGACATTGGTAATTGAGATAGGAAGGAAGTAAGACATGCGGAGGAAATCATCATCAGACTATCGACGGGGAGAATGACCCCTCGACCTGTTTTTGCATAGATCTTAAATAGATCGATCATAGTATTGTGACCGGTTGGGAGTGGTTGGATCACTGCAAAATAAAAGAACAGGTCGTGGAGTATCTGCATCGTCACCAAGAGCAGGAGAAATACCCAAAAGTTGAACCCGAAACGGGATGTGACAAAGGTAGTATACAGGAATCGCGTCACTAAAAAGACGAGAGCAATGCTGAATACATCCGAGAGGACCGCATTGATTCCAAACTGATTGTACCAATCATTGATTGGCTTTCCCATGAGATCTGGAAAGTATTTGACGACAAAAAGTACAACTACATCTACAACAAGAATCGATACAAGCAACCGGAACATTATCTTCTATAGTGGAATGTTTATACGGAAGGAGAGACCTGGACAACGGTGATCGGTTTTAATGAACAGTAAAAAACAGACCATACCAGACTTTTTACGATTGTATATATTTTGTTGTTCTCGTGTTTCAACGTTTATGCGACCTTGCGGCGACGAGCCTTGGTCGTGGCCTCTGTCGCAGGTGCAGTCTTGGGTACCAGCGGCGCTGCCTCTGCTACCTCCGGAACATCCTCCTCGGTGGTCTTCTCGACAGGAGTCTCTGCGACACCTACAGCCTCCTCCGCGTCCTCGTCGTCTGCCTCGTCATCTGCCTCCTCGGCGTCGTCGACATCTCGCTTGAAGAAGTCCCGTGCAGATGCCTTCTTGCGCTGGAAGACCTGAGCATACGACGGCTTCCACGTCACACCAAACGACTGACCGACTAGATAGATCGTGGCCTGAAGCACCAGCTTGGCCGATGATCCCTTGGTGAATACCTCTGGAAGGGTCTCGGTCGTGAGCGTCACATCGTTATCATCCGCATCGATGGCCTCCATCGCTACCTTTCCATCGTAGACTGGAAGCTTCATCCGAAGACTGGGTGGATATTTGCCATTGGGTACGTAGCCGCCTTCGGTCTTGTCGACGCTGACGGATACAAACTTGTTGAAACTGTCACGGATGCTCTCCTCGCCGCGCTTCTTTCCAAACCATGATGGAGACTTCTCGACTGCAGCCTGTATGACGCGCTCCTGCAGATCTCGCATGAAATTGTAGAGCTTGGCCGTCTCGGACGGATCCCCGGATGGATCGACACCATACGGGTCACCGCCATTCATCGATGCCGAGATGTTGTACGACACGGTGACGCTACCGTCCTTGTTGGGATTCTCCTTGATCTGAACTCCGCCCGGGAAGAGGACCTTGGGAATACGAAACTGAACGTTCTGCTTGTTGTACTTGAGTCCAATGGTTACACCACCATTCTTGTTGCGCTTCGGCTCGGCAAAGTCAATATCGTTTGCGTTAATCTTCGTCACGTTAATTACTGCGGGGGATGCCATATTGTCTGTTGAGTTCGGGTGTGCTATCTGGTTTGTCGAGATGTCGACGGATCCGTTTTTCCCTCATAGAATTAGTTTGGTCAACTAATAATGCAGTGTTTGTCTTGTAAGAACAAGACCTCGATAGAACGCTGTAGCAATACAGCTCTTCGGAGTTTTCTGTATTGTGGGAATCACCTCCGATCGAAAACGATACGTAACTGGTTGACATTTCATCCGAAGGTGGAGTCTGGTCTTTACAAGCTGCAGAGTATGTGGAGAGGGTATTATGTGAGACATCGTATTCGGTTGGCGGGAGCGGGGGTATTACGGCGGTCTCTTTGTCACAACGAAGACGAGATGGTGACGATGGATCCCAAGGATCGGGTACATCCGTTTGACTATTTTGCGGTGGAGCAGGATGGGAAAGTATGGTGGTTTGATCAGCGATCGATGATTGAATGGTCGGAGAAAGCGGATACTATCACAAATCCGTACACGCGTCAAATATTGAGTCCAACCGATGTGGGTCGATTGCGTCAACTGTATTGTATTCGAAAGAAATTTGGAGACGCGCTCATCCACACTACGGATGCTGCGAGTCCGTCGGCGGCGGAATTACGGGATATCCGTTGGCGAAAGGTTGGGCACATATTGTATGAATGTGGGTTTGGAGATATAGTGAGTCCGACGTTTTTGTCGTCACTGACATTTTCGGAATTGCGCCGGATATTGAGGTCGTTGATTACGGATATGCGATGGTGGATGTATGAAAAAGTTGGAGAGAAGGATCCGATTCAATTGATGGCTAAACGAGCCAAGTACTATACGTGGATGCGATCATTGGCAGGGGTTACGTACACGTATGCGGACACAGGGACACATCACCTCGCAAAGGATGTCTCGGCGCTGTTGTTGGCGTGTATGAACGATATTCGGAATCCGAGTGAGTTGTGTTTTTTTCTGGTGAAAGGGATTTCCGGTTTGTGACCCATTTACGGTAAGGTGGATACATCTATATATAACCGCGTTAGAAATGCCTTCCGTAGCTTCTCACTCTAATGCAAACACGATGTCCGCTGATTCCAAGTCCAAAAAGGTGTCTACTGCAAAGAAGGTCGAGGTCGCCGCCCCGGTGGTTGTTGCAACCCCGGCCGTTGCTCCGGTTGCGGAGGACAAGAAGCCTCGTGGTCGTAAACCCGCCGCCAAGACGGAGCTGACGGTTCCGGTGGTCGCATCGGCGGCTGCACCGGTCGTTGCAGCGGTGGCCGTTCCTGCAGCGGGTTCTGCTCCGGCGACGGAGGCGGCTGCAGTGGTGCCCCCGACGATTTCGGCGGTTGCGGATCGTCTGCGTGAGCTGCAGGTACGTGTGACTGCGGAGCTGAAGGAGCTGGTGAAGGAGGCACTGTGGTCTGCGAAGGCGGCTGCACGTGAGGTGAAGGATGCGCGTAAGAAGCGCAAGGTCAAGAAGGATGTGGCGGATATGACGCCGGAGGAGATTGCGGCGCGTGAGGCTCGTCGTGCCAACAATGCGTTCCTGAAGCCGCGTCTGATCTCTCCGGAGCTGTGCGCGTTCATGGGTATCGAGGCGGGGTCGTCTCGGTCTCAGACGGATGTGACCAAGCATGTGGCGGCGTATGTGAAGGGCAACTCGTGCTTTGACCCGGCGAACAAGCGTCGTATCATCCCGGACAGCAACCTATCCAAGCTGCTGAAGGTCACGGACAAGGATACGGTCACGTACCTGAACCTGCAGAGCTACCTGAAGGCGCACTTTGTCAAGACTGCGTAGACTGTGTAGACAGCGTAAATTAAGTTAGGGCTTTTTTTCGGTATACTCATAAATGGCTGTGCCGTACGTCATCAATCTGGACAAAAGTCCCGACCGATGGAGTGCAATTCAAGAGACATGGAAGGGAGTATTTCCAATAGAGAGGATTTCTGCTGTGGAACGATCTCCGGGTTGGATTGGCTGTGGGCTTTCTCATGTGAAGGCTGTCAAAGAGGCCAAAAAACGGAATGATAAGTGGGTTCTTGTGTGGGAAGACGATTGCGTTCCTCGGAAACGAAATGGTGAGCCGATGAATGTCCGAGTCGTTCAGAAGTTATGGAATGATGTTCTCCAGGCTCTGGAGACGCGTATGGGAGAGTGGGACATTATGCTGGGTGCTACATCGCGGATTATAGGGGTTCCCATTCACAAAAAATGGACAAACGACGTCGGAGTTCAGATATTTTCCCTTCCCAAGGGATTCACTACACATTGGATTCTGTATAACCAATCGATATACGATAAGATCATCGCATGGGAGACAAATATGGCTCAGCCTATTGATATATACATATATGATGTGGCGCGTATCTTTGTTCCACTACCGTTTTTAGCGGAACAGAGACCGTGTTATAGTTTTGTTGAAAGTGGTGAACGAAATTATGAAGAGTGGTTCGATAGCGCAGAAAAAGCATTACAAATATTCTTAAATCCTGGAGAATTGTCGATACGACAACCTTCGATCGATACTCGGTTTTCAGTGACAAAATTACCAAAAACCGGTGGTACATCCATTACACGTCTATTTTCGTGACACCCGGAAAGTAAAACCCCGTTGTATACAACTGAGTATCGTTGAACCATTTTGAGGGCATACAGATTGGACGCTCGGTATTCATGTACGCCCCCCACCATGAGAAACTGGAATTCGCACATATCGCGCCTTTTTCGCATTTAGACATGAGATAGAGAGAGTTAATCTCATTCTCGTCCACAACAGTGTACTCGATGTCCGATAACCAAGAATGAGTCTTCAAAAACTCGACGTCATTCGTGAAAATATAGTAATGAGGCGCACGTAGAATCTCGATTGCGCGAGGATAGTATTTTGAAAAATCAATAAAGTGAACCGGATTCTGAATATAATCGCCTCCACGAACGTGTATATACGCACTTTCATGCAGACGAGGATATCGTTGTACTACGGTTGTGTCGAACGAAAACATGTCAAGTATTTCTGATTTGTACGGATCAATATACATGTGATTCTGGAAATACCCACATATTAGATTCACTCCCGGTTTCGGGTTCATGTTGAGAGGATGTAGTTTGTATTCGTGATGAACATATGCAGGTTTTACATTATGGTGAAACCGTTTCCATTTGGAAAGGACGGTCTCAAATAAGTCTGTCTTTGGATTGTGGGGACTTCGGTACTCGTGTTGAGCTATCATAAACTTGCAGCCAACTGATTTCGATATGCAGTAGATACTTGCTAACTGAAACATTACATTGCATAACCCACCTGCCATATTCGGAACAAGCGCGACACCGGTCATTGTATGACGTATAGAACAGAGTTTAAATGCTAGAGCCCGGTTAATATTTGTTTCCAGGCATGTATACTCTTGAGCAGTTCTCCAGTTCTTCTGAATGACGGGAAGTAAATCTTCATAATTGGGTAGATTCTTTCCTTTGAGTATTAGTTCATCGACATTTGTTGTTTCCAGGATGATCCATCCGGTCGTATCAAACCATTTAGATATATTTGGACACCCGTAGTAAATAGGTATAGTCTTTGTAACCAAACAATCAATCAATTTCTCCGAAAAATAATTATTCTGTCGTGAATTTTCAATGACGAGTGCAAACTGGTAGTCTAAGAATAGTTCAGCTTTGTCATTTCCCAATATAGGATTTTGTCCGGTTTGAATCTCGGGTAAGAGATCCCCTGCCGAAGATCGAAACCACGTAATCGGAAGTGGAATATTACACTGAGAATCATATGAGAATTTCCTGAACGTATGTGCAGGGCTGATCTCTTTACTTCCAGTGATACTGGATATTATAGGTTTTTTTCGCGACGTGTCTATATTCTTATATACTTCTGGTTTTATCCAGCATGTACCGTACACGTAAAAAACTGAATTAGGCAGATCAAGTAGATCTTCATCATACGTTAATAGATAGGTAAAATTTTTCGCATTTTCACGGAATTGCTGGTATATACCGAATGCATTGAGTATCACTCGTGGTTCGCATTGGATCTGAATATATTTATAGTGTATATCACGCGATATACAAGGTTGATCCATAGAGTAAACTACATTTTCAGTTGTGAATGTCAATTTATCGGGATTGATATACAGAGTCGTTGAATAATTTGGCATTGTGTTTGCATGAATATAGTTTATTCGCGTAAATACCAATGGTACGAAATATAGTCGTAATCACCGTCAACTTGTAAGGAGTTTGTATTCGTCCAATGTAAGCGACGTATAACTATCTCTGACGAATGCTTCATGAGTATATAATTAAAATACAGCTCATACTCGGACGCCCCCGAACCACGTACGTCGGTTACATTCTTTAGAAAAACTTTGTAGAACGGCTGTTTGTGAATATTCTCCACGGTATCAAATATTTTGCGTAAAATTTTTGTCTCAAACATCATGTGATGACATATCCCGGATACGTTCGTTTGTTTTTGAAAACCTCTACACATCAACTTCATATGAGTAAAGTATGGAAGATGATATTCAGAACCGTAGTTGTATAAACATTTTCCGTCTTTAACAAACGTTGTTGGTTTCAAAAAGAAGGTATCACTATCCAACACCAAATATGTGTCAAGTATATCGGGTATAACAAACCCCGCGTACAACTTCAACAGTTGCTGAAGATACCACCCATTCCTATCGAGGGTACCATGATATAACCTCACTGTATCCATAGTGAATGGAAATACACTTTCGGGGACGACAATACATCCCTCCGCAGAAAATGATGCATCATAATGAATGATATAAATATTTCGGTATCCAATTATGTTTTTCTTAGTGTAGTTTAGTTGTTGAATAACGATGTCTCTATCCTTTGGACCAACAGGAATAACGATATCAAACATTTATATATACTCGCGTATAATTGTATTGAATGTAAACGTATTGTAAGACAATGATTGTACATCCAAATTCGTTTTTATATAACAATTCGAATAACGACGTGTTGTTCTTTGATATTTTTTACAAGAATAACGTAATATTTTGTATACTCCCTATATATAATACACCGTTAAATCCTAACCTGATCAGACTCTTTGTGAATGATAAAGCTGTTCATCTCGGAGAACAGATTCTCAAGGATGCATACGAACCCATCATGATTCTAAAGTATCCGTATGTGTCTACAGACGCAACAATCAATCTACGTGTTGTATTCGGTTCGATGACAAAAACGTTTTCTCTAGACCACATTCATTCAACACCAAAACAATTGTTGTCGATTACAACATTATTTAAAGATGATGTTTCCGTATTCCCACTTTTCTACGATTATTATCGAAAACAAGGCGTTGATCACTTTTTTATATATTATAACGGAATAGTAACACCGGAAATATCATCTATTCTTGACAAAGAATGCGTTACTTTAATTGAGTGGAACTTCAGGTACTGGAATCCAGACACATATAAATATTATCATCATGCTCAGCTTGGTTCGATTCATGATGGGTTATACAAATTCTGTAAAGATGATTACGATTATACCATCATCTGCGACTTTGACGAGTATATTCACATACCGAAACAAACAATTCGAAACTACATTTTACAAAATCCAGATGTGGACACATTTGGATTTCATAATCGGTGGGCGTCTACACTCGATACAAAGATACCTTCATGCTTTCCCGCAGATATACTTGCCACTACTTGTGTAAAGTATCCTTTACGAGGCAAAAATATCCATAAAACATCATCCGTGGTAACGATCGGTATTCATAACGGATATCAATACGTTCGCAAACCAAAAGTTCAAGTAGAACATAGTTTTTTCCACTTTTACTTGTTCAATACATGTCGAACCGTTACAGTGGATATGCCATTTACTCCCGTATCAGTAGAGTCTGGCGACCTTCCGTAATCAACTGAAACCCGTCCTCGAATAGTTTTGGAATCACAGCTCTACCCTTTCCTTTGTTGCCAATATCTGTATCATCGATTAAGATCAGGCATCGCCTCGAAAGCTTGTCTTTACAGATAAGATACGCATCTAGATGTGCTTCTGCATACTCTGTTCCCTCGATAACATCCCATGCGTCAAGAAACAGTAGATCAATCTTCTTATCAAAAGACTTCAGAAATGCATAGGCGTCTGATGTAATTGCATGAACTCCATTCAGACGAGAATCATTCTCAATAATTCTTTTCGAGTTAGGATTTATATCCACTGTATAAATATCTGCAGAAGTGTACTCCTTCCAAAAATAGGTTGAATGCCCATCGTTACAACATACTGGATTCGACTCAAGAATAGTGTGGTTCATATGTTGACGAATAGACCCCACTTCAACAATAACCTTGGCATCTGTATGCGTAGCAAGTAACCTTGCTGTATACAGCAAATACTCCCTTGGTTTTCCTCGAACATAAGTTTGTTCGCTTACAGATAGATCGATTTTGGAGAATATCGGATCATTCTGAAAAAACTTTGGTACTGGCATTGTATACATACAAACGGTATATCTTAAATTGCTTTTTTATAAATGACATCTTCAAACGTATACCTGGGATTCAACGTATTCACTATCGAAAATCCATGATCTGTAATATATTTATTTAATTCTGGAAATAACGCTTGACCGGTATACATTTCTGTATGAGTTGCTTCCGTATGTATATATTGAACTTTTTCAATACAACATCCAAGACCTTTCAACGCAAGTAACTCTGCACCTTGCAAATCCATCCAAAGAATATCCACTGCGGGTATACCATACGTAGACATAATCGTATCCAACCTATGACAATTTGTTGTGATTTCATCTTGAACATAATGCTCAGCTTTGTAAGTTCCATTGCTTTTGAATAAAGACGATGCACCGGGATTCCCGTCTTTCCACGTTGTGATAGTTTTCTGCTGATTAATTGGATAAAAAGTTATGGTACCATCATAATCACATACCGCCCCTTCCACTAATGTAATTCTATCTTTGTATGGCAGAATATTCTTTCGACAGATCGGTAACGTATTTGGATTGCATTCAAACGCAAAAATTTTTGCATTAGGAAAGTGTTTATAGAACTCGATACTCTGTTCACAATCTCGTGAACCAATATCAAATATTATATATGGGGCCATCTTGTCTCCAATATATGATACGTATTCTTCAATCATTTATCATATTCGACGTTTAAACTTGTAGATATTTAACGAGTAACCTCGTTAAATATTATGTTGTGTTCGTAAATCAAACCTGAGCAGAGGCGGAATGATCAATTCCTTGAGAATCGTCAGAAGGTCGAAGATAGCTGAACTGAGTATAATACTCTTCAAGCTTTCTCTTGGCCAATTCTAATTTCTCTGTGAGTGGAACCACTTTAGAGGAAGTAGTTTTCCAGGCAATCTTCTCCGTTTTCAAATCTATACCAAACCGATCACCATGAGCACCGGACGCTTTGATATACCAGATATGCTTTGGAATATCTTCATGTGTCAGTCCACATCCTTCGGGGAGCTCACACTTTCGAGCCCGACGCTTCTGATTCAAATTCTGTTTTGTTTGCGTCAACAGTCGAAGGTTATCTTTTCGATTGTCTAGACCGTTACGATTTATATGATCGATACTCTCTTTGGCTCCTTTTCCAGGAAAGAAGAGACGGTTCATCACAAAGTTGTGGAGGTACATTACTTTGCGACCACGATCTGTGGTTATTCCACATGCTATATATGCACATCCGCTGTGTGCATACCATTGCCTACAACTCACTTTTTCTTCGTCTTCTTTATCGATTATAAAATCGATGTCACTCCCCTTGTACGTAACTGTACCAATTACACATAGTGTACCATCGATCATCTCGTCGCGATAGCGGTTTGGAATCGCAGGTCGACCAGCTCGTTTCGTAATCTCACCTTCAATAAGCGACATTGTTGTGTCAGCCGTTGAAGCAGCTATATCGCGATCCATTTTTTATGAATATAAATATACAACCACCACGTAAATGGGTGGATAAAAATATAACCTGAGTAAGTTGCTAATTTGAGTATGCTAACCCACCCATGCCGGACATCACACGCAGCACGTTGTAGTTCACCGCATAGATGCGCACCTTGGCAGTGTTCTGGGACTTGACCGTGTTGACGGACAGCGTCAGGTTCAGCGTCGCCTTGTCGATACGAGAGAAGTTGCACGTGCCAGACGGCTGGTGCTCCTCCGGCTTCAGGGCAAACGAATACACGTTGATACCCGTCGACGGCGTACGAGAGTGGTGCTGCCACGGCTGCACCTTGTCGAAATACGGGCCCTCACGCTCATCGAACCGGTCCTGGCCGTTGAGCTGTACCTTCGCAACCTCCACAGGGTTCTTGCCCTCGCACTTGACACCCGACGCCAGGATGACCTTGGCCAGGAGGTAGTTGGTCGTACCCTCGAAGATACGGTCGTCATCGAGGTAGTTGGCCGTGTTGGTGTAGATACCCGAGCCCGTGGTCAGACCCGCACCCTGCGCCTGAGCCAGACCCGGGACATACGGTGCCGAGATCTGCCCAGCCCCACCATCCTGAGAGTTCCAGGGCAGACCGTTTAAGCTACCATTACCGTTCGTCGCAGAGGAACCACGCGCCAGGACGTTGGTCACGATACCATCCGTGGTCCAGTCATCCGAGTAGTTGAACGGCTGCTGTCCCGCCGCCTCCGCAATCCAGGGCGTAGGCGGAGAGTTGCAGTCCACGAATGAATCGCGCTGCACAACCCAGACCAGCTCCTTCACCGGGTGGTTAAAGTTCATCTGGATCTTGTTGGACGAGGCCGTCACCGTCTCGTCACCCGTGAACTGCAGCTGGTCGATCAGGTACTCGTGGCTCTGCTGGGCAAACCGGCGGCGCTCCTCCGTATCCAGGTAGACATAGTCCACGTACAGAGAGGCAGCGACCAGCTGGAGCTGGGAGATCGCCGTGACACCATTGCCCAGGCTGCTCACTGCGGTGGGTGCCACACTCGGCGACGCGTTCACATTGTCCGCATAGCAGCAGTTGTAGTTCTGCTCGAACTCGACGTTGATGCGCACCTCGTGGTACTGCAGGGCAATCAGCGGGATCGCCATGCCCGGGTTGCGGCAGTACCAGAACTGCAGAGGGATGTACAGCGTCTTCATCGGCGTACCCGCACGAGACATGCAGCTGTTGGTCAGCTCAGACGCCGCGCAGGTCGCATCGAGGGGGATACCCTGAGAGTCCTTCAGCAGCACCAGGTCCGCAGAGTTACCGACCATCTCGTCAAAGCTCACCTGGGTACCCACCGGCTGGGTCAGCTGCGTCCAGATCTGCATCCAGTCACCGTACTGGCGGTCGATACGAGACCCACCGATCTCAATCTCCACCTGCTTGATCAGACGGTGTCCCACATAGTTCAGCCACCGGAAACGGTCACCCTGACCCGTCAGAGAGATCTGGGGCAGCGTTACCTGCACGTACGTACGGTACATAAGATCCGCGTTACGGGAGATCACGGCAGTGACGCGGCGACCAAAATCCGCCTGGCCGTTGAAGGTCACCTCGATGGCCTCCATGGCAAAGTTCGTGTGGCGCTTGTATAACACCTTCCAGAAGGTAATCTGCGGGTTACCCGAGATATAGATATCCTGGGCACCATACGATACGAGCTGCATTAGACCACCTCCCATTTTGTTGTTATATCCTTAGGCAAGACAAAAAAAAATATACGCCCGGCGGCGGTCACCTCGGATTCACTTTGCGGAAAAACACATGCATAAAAAATGTAGACTATACAAATGGACATACTCTTTCTTCCCACCTCCAACGTTCTCATCAATACATTTCTACGTTCCATGGTCGTCGTGATACTCTGCCTTGTTCTAGGATATTCTTGGTACACGGCATACTGGGCTGCCGTCGTTCACGACATATTGTCTTTATGGATTGTTCGACCCTACGTGTAACCTAGAGTTTATGCCTAGGTATCCGAAACCGAACTTCCACTGCTCGATCCGCACGTCGTGGTAACTCGACCTCCATCATTCGCCCAAACCGCATACAATCAATCGTTCCACTCCAACATGTTCCGTTCACAATATACTCGTTGAACCGCATTCGCAACTCGGCGATTTCCGCACAGGCCGACGGTATACCCATGTCTCGAATCTCTTTCAGTATACGAATCGTTTCGCTGATTCTATCAGATACCGGCTTTTCGGTTGTCATTAATATATAATGTCGTCTCGCCCGTATCCGGTTCTTCCACCCCAGAAACAGAAAAAACCAATCTGTCCCACTCCGATCCCGACCTCATGTAAACGTGTACAACCTCGTTTCAATAAACGCGAGTTCTGGAGCTGGGGAGCCATCACACCACCCAATTGTGTACCCATTACCGTTCAAGACACATGCAATTAGATCGGTCTAATACAATGGCATACGCATTCCGGGCAAAAACACGACTCTGTCCAGTCTTAGAAAACGTGTATATTCAGAACCCCCGCGTTCCAACCGGATATGTATGCAATTGTGCACCTATACAGCCTCCGTCACAACCCGGAACTCGCCGCACTGTACGATCAGTCATTATACATGCTCCTGGATAGCCTTCCGATAGCACGATCGACAAAGTGCAGTATACATGTCCGCTCCACCGACCAACACCTGATCCGATACATTCACCGTACGGTGCGAAAACAACCCCGGGGTTCCATCGGCACAGCCCGTACACAATGCCGTGAGCCGCGTTACCTTATCCGCAAGTGGAATACAATCCAGAACCTTCCCAAATGGTCGCCGTTGTGCATCGCCATCGAGCCCAACAACCACCACATTCACACCCAAATTCTCCACAAGTGATCGCACAAACACTAGCAGATCCTCAAAGAACTGCGCTTCCTCCACAACCACAACTCGAACACCCTTCGTCACATCGTGAGGCACGTCCATCAAATGTGCCCCGGCATGGAAACATTGGAAACGAACCCCGTCATGCGTCACAACCTCCGGCAACTCCGAATACCGCGTATCGGACGACGGCTTAATCACCAACACTTTGACACCGATAGCCGAGTACCGCTTCACAATGGAATAAATGTAGCTGGACTTTCCACTAAACATAGGGCCGCATACGACTTCTAGAGACATGGTATAGTCTTTCAACTTCAACACTCAACGAAAAATCCGTTTTATTGTTTTTCAACCTACCTACACCCCCATCTAATCCTTTCCAAACATCATGCGTGGAGAGATATGCATTGCCTCCAGCTCTTGCATCCACAACTTCACCGCATACGGTATCGTCTTTTTCTCAAATCCTACGTGAGTATCGCAGATCTTACACTCATAAAGCGAATCCACCTCATTCAGGGTTGCCAACGATCCACATCCACGACAGATACCCGTCTCGAACGGATCCGACACATCCATCAGACGCTCTTTTGTAAACACGGAAGCTCCGTGACTCAACATACAGTCACGCTCCATCTCTCCCACCCGAAGACCACCGTCTCGCGCCCGACCCTCACACGGTTGACGTGTTAGAGATACGATTGGACCTCTCGCCCGACTATGCGACTTGTCGATCACCATGTGCTTCAGTCTCTGATAGAATGTAGACCCCACAAAGATCTCTACTTCCATCATCTCTCCCGTCATACCGTTGTACATGATCTCGTTTCCGTACGGATGAAGCCCCAACTCCGCCATCTGGCGAGACAACTCCTCAATTTTTAGATGAGAATACGGAGTTCCATCGCCCACCGTGCCTTTCCGAGTTCCAATTCGACCGTACAGGGTTTCCAGCAACTGAGCAATCGTCATACGCGACGGTACGGCGTGAGGATTCATAATCAGATCCGGACGCAATCCACTCGACGTGAATGGCATATCGCACTCATCCAGAATCATACCCACAGTACCCTTCTGACCGTGACGAGAACTAAACTTGTCTCCAATACTCGGAAACCGCTCCGATACGATCTTGACCTTCACAAACGGATACCCATCGGAATTCTTGTCCTGCCATACCGAATCCACCCGACACGGTTCCGCACTCTTATGCGTCGTGGACAGATCCTTGTACTGGTATCCATGCGGGTCATTTCGCAGATTCACAATCTTACCAATCACAACATCATTCTCTTGCAGAATCGCATTGCGCTGTGGAATGCCATTCTCCTGTACAGCATGATACGATGTGTTCTTGTATCCCCGAGTTGCTTCCTGACGAGGTTTCGCAAATCGTTCCTCACGACCCGACGCCACATTCCGATGCTCTTCGTCCTTGTAGACGGAATAGTACAATCCCCTCATAAACCCTCGCTTGAGAGAATTACGGTTCATGATGATCGAATCCTCCTGGTTGTACCCCGAATAACACGCAATGGCAACAATCGCATTCTCACCGAACGGCATCTTTGGCATCCCAAGGATCCGCGTGATCCTCGTCTCGACGAGAGGTCGCTGTGGCGAACACAGAATGTACGCATTCTTGTCGAGTCGCTTGGTATAGTTGGATGCATACAGGGACATGGCCTGTTTCCCCATTGCCGACTGATATGTGTTCCGAGGAGACTGGTTGTGATCCGACAACGGAATCGTGGCCGCCATATGACCGAGAATCATCTGAGGATGAATCTCACAATGCGTGTGTGACATGTTGATATCCTCCGGCATCATCGCAATCTTGAGAACATCCGATTCCGACGGATCAATGTACTCGACACAGGATGCAACCCACTCTCCCCAGACGGTTCGATTCGCGGGAGGAGGGAGAAGTGCGCCATTCTCCACTCGAAACACCGGTCGTACCAGTCTCCCTGCGTCGGTCTCGATCATGATATGATTGTTCAAGACATTCCACGCAATAGAAATGTGTGGATGGATCTGTCCGGATGTCTTGGACTTGCGTAGGATCGAATGCACCTCGACAGGACTATCCGTATGCGCCACAATCACCCCATTCACCGTAATTGCAACATTCCCGGTGGATGACACGTTGCGTACCCACTGAACGGACGGAATCATCTTGAGAACATTGGTCACTACAAAGGATGGGACGTGGGATGAGATAGTCGTCATCAAACTCATCGTCTTGACAATTCCAACTGAATGTCCCTCCGGTGTCTCCACGGGGCACACAAATCCCCACGACGTGCCATGCAATTTGCGAGGAGCCAAGAGCTTTCCAGATTTCTCGACAGGGGTCTGAATTCGGCGGACATGCGACAACGTTGCACAGTACGACAGTCGATTGAGTACCTGAGAGACCCCCGACTTGGTTGCATTCGAAAGTGCTGTCGAATTTGACGTACCAAGACCCTGAACCGTAAAGTTACCTGTAGCCAAGGCCTGTTTCATCTTTCCTTCGATGGAGGAAACCTTGAGGATCTTGTACAGATTGGAAATCGACAATGCTTCCAATGGCTTTCCCATTCTCTTCCAATTGTCATTGTTGATTTCGTGAACAAGTTTGCTCCGAATGTCCTTGCACACCTTCTGAAACAACTGACGGAAGAGATGCGTAAGCAAGGCCCCGGTGGTGACAACTCGTTTGTTGGGATATGCATCCCGATCATCGAGTTTCCGACCTCCCCGAGCAGTCAAGATCAGTTTCTTCACCATGGACACCAGAATGATGACCTTTCGAGCAATCATGACGTCCGTTGTAAGAGTTTCTGTCGCCAGATTGACGTGGGGCAAGAACTCGGAAAGCAAGAGTCCACGAATATGTCCGTGCTTATCCTCCGATGTGGAAGGATACTGTAGATGATGAGTCAGGTACTCGATGGCACTTTCCTGGGTAAAGATGTTCATCTCGGCAACCTCTTTGAAGGAGGCGGCCAGGTACTCGGATGTGGAATCATCTTGGATAAGATTGTAAATCTCCTCGTCGGTCGTCAGGCCGAGTGCCCGAAAGAAGACCATGAGAGGAATATCCTCACGAAAGCGAGGAATGCAAATCAACAGCGGGTATCCGAGACCATTGAATTTACTCGAGATCCGGATCTCGACCTTCTTGGGAGGCATGGTGAACGATTCGTGAAGGGATTTCATTTCCACGGAATGCGAGTACTTGGATGATGTCTTTTTGTTGAAGAATACCATGCTTCGGTTGTCGGCAACCTTTTCTTGGGCGAGGATCACTCGTTCCGATCCGTGGACGATAAAGTATCCGAACGGATCTCCGGTACACTCACCAAGCTCCGAGATAGGAACGCTAAAATCCTTCAGTACACAGAGAGACGATCCCAGCATAACGGGAATACGACCCATCGAAATACCTTCGAATGTTTTACTGCTCTCTGTAAACTCCGAGAGAGTTGCGCCACGGTATTCGCGAACGGTAAAGGTGATATCCACAAACATCTGCGCCGCGTATGTGAAATTCCGCACCCGCGCCTCGTAAGGAAGCATCTGCTTGATACGGCCAGTCGCTTCCTGGATGCGCGGTTTCAGATACGAGACGTTGTCAAACGAGAGTCGGAATTCGTACTTGTATTTCTTGGTTGCTTCGTCCTGTTCGTGCCACACCACGATGGGAGCGGTGGATCGGAGTACCAACGGAATCTTATTGTATAGAAAATCCTCGAACGGTTCCACTTGACCCTCTGCGAAACGGTACACACCATTCTTGAAGAACGTTTCGATTGCTTCGTTGCACATCGTCATCGTGTGTCTATGATATAGACTGCACCTCGTAAATTAGAATATCCATTTTGAATAAGAATGGACCCCAAACCTGCCCCGGCCAAAGGTGTTGTCGTCAACATTACGAAAATAGGAGAGGGAGGAGACCCTCACTTCCGCCAAGGAGGTGGGGGTGATGGTGAAATTCGCAGTGGGTACAGTATTGGTCCAGAGGTTACCCCTACCTACGGAATGCCATCTGGCCCAGGGTTTCCTCCAGGTGACAAAGCCGGAGGACGTCGTCGAGTCCATCGTCGGAAAATGAACACGTTCCCCCGAGGTATCCTTCGTAAAACTCATAAAATTGTCCCGTCTCGGAACCCGACTCGATCCCCGGCAACTCGCAAACGATCAGTAGTTCTCCTCAGTGAAAAGAAACTCAACGAAGCTCGGAAAACTGCCAAACATCGCGCGGCCAAGACCCCGATCGCCACAATTCGTTCGAAATTAGTGGAAAAGAAAATCCTATCGGGAGACAAGAAAGACATTCCACCCACGGTGTTACGAAAACTGTATTCCGATGCGGTGAGTGCCGGATTAATTAATTGATCTGGCTAAATAATGACCAAAATATGGGGGCCACTCGGGTGGGCAACCCTTCATTCCGTCGCTGCGTTATATCCCGACTCTCCCAGTGAGCTCGAGAAAGCGCTTCTTGTTCGATGGATCAGCGCATTTGCAAAAACCATCGTATGCGAAAAATGTCAAGGCCATTTTGAAGCATTTCTTCGAAGCTATACTCAACCGTGGTCGACATCTCGTCGAGAGTTTTCACTGTTTGTTTTACGTGCCCACAATGCAGTCAATGCTCGAAATGGACAAAAAATACTCACCGTCTCGGAAGCGTTCGCAGCTCTTCGTATCCATGTCGCAGAAGACAAAGCCGCTCTTCAACGCCAAAGCTATATCTTGTACATTCGGAATGATTGGAATCGCAACACAACCCTCGGTGGCATTACCGCAGCTCGATATATTCACGAAATGGTGGCCACGGAAACCAGCTACTGGTCGACACGAACATATACGTGGGACGACGTCGAAGCTCTGTTGACCGATGATTCTATTCTTCCACCTACCAAACCGACTCCGAAACGTTCTGCACCGGTTGTACGGATGCCGACCAATAGCGTCACCTACACGCATCGAAATATCACCTCCGGAACACCTCGATTTTCGTTTCTGTCCTGGTAGGACTCCAAGGGAGCGAAATCCTTGGTTTCGATTCCCACGCATAACGACGCATCCAAGGAAAACGCATGTCTGTCTCCTCATTATACATTTCATTGGGATACAGTACCCGTTTCTTGGTTGTGCGCAACGATGTCATTGGCAATATAAACTGTAACTGCTGAACAACCCCAAACGTCGGTGGATCCGTATTGAATGTGGGTTCATGATACACAGACAATTGAGACACCAATGGAGCATCCGGATACGGATAGTGCCACGTCCAATCGGGAACTTCATTCGTGGTGAAATAACGAACCGTCCAGATATACGTTTTCCAGAACGCAGCCACAACCGGTTGAATGTCGACAACTCCGTCCAGTACATGCTCATTGTATCGCTGTTCAAGATATGCACCATCCGAGGACACGATACTTTTTTCAGAACGTTTATCTCGCTCCAGAACCTTGGACATCAACAGTGGAGTTTCAAACTGTTTTGCATACGTTACAAATCGCATGACTCCTCGTGACGTGGACATATCGGGCTGTCCACATTTGGAATACATCTCGAGTGCGCGTTCGTGACCACCTTCACGCAACGAAAACATACCCAACATTGGCATGAAATCATTTCCAAAACATAGTATACACAACCGAATATACTGTTCCACCGGAATATCGAGTACATCGGATAGACCCCACACGGACAATGTCGAATATCCAGGTGTATCTGTTTTCGGTTGAAATACCGTCGTCTCTCGCAATAACGTGAATGAATACGGCTTGGATAGATGCATCTGAGATAAACATAGAAGAATCAAATCAGCATCCAGACCATATACACAAATAGATCGTCGAGATGCAGGTTCCACAGTCTTGAGCCAATGTAACAATTTGTGTTCTCCTTCGCCGGGCTCGTCCGTGGACGATAGGATCACCTGCGGAAAGGTCTCCCGAATCACACGACTCAATTCCTTCATGAACGGAGTCTCCGGGGATATTTGGTGTCTATCAAACACCGATGGCGTCTCGGAGATGCGAAAACGCCGGTACCGCTGCTGTACCATTTTGGCGTACGGTACCAGACCGTCCATGGCAATATACACACACTTGGTTGCAGAACATACCTCCGTGAGCAGAGTGCGCAGGGCGTCCACAATACTTTGAATTGGAGTTTCATCCTTCATATACGTGTGAATCAAACAATTGAAATCGATAGCCAGAATATCCGGAGTCAGTACATCCTTCACCGACGTAACCAAATTGCGATGTTTTCGAATCAGGGACGCGAAATAGTATGGAATGCCCATATAGAATAGTGACAATTACTGTGAAAGAGATTTTAGTACGAATGAATAATGATGACCTTTGTCTATATTGTCGCTGGACTCCTTCTGGCCTGGATTGTGTGGAACACCTTTGCGTCTAGTGGATGCACCAAAGGAAAGAATCAGGAAAAATTCTGTCCTTGCCAGGGTAAGTCGTCGTCTCCGGTGTGGAGACCGCTTTCGTAACCCTAATATATGCTCAATGTTTTTGCCGAAGGATCCGAAGTCTCCGGAGACCAACGTGGCATCCACGTATAGGGAACCAATTGTCCCGGAAAGTGAGCACTGTATAGCGTTTTGTAGTACAATGCTTCATCCTTGATCGTTTTCCACGGGACATTGCTCGACATTCCATCCGAAAATGCTTCCTTCTTTCGGTAGAGAATCTCATCGGGCAGATACCCCACAAACGCGTCTCTCAATATCTTTTTCTCTATTCCGGTGCGTCGAAGTTCCGTAGAAATACCCAACCATGTGGCGACAAACTGCTTGTCCAGATACGGTGATCTCGGCTCGAGACCATGCGCAGAAATGCATCGATCACTTCGCAATCCGTCAAAATAACATATATCCGTCAACAGACGGCGACACTCGTCTTCAAATGCGTAGTCCGACGGAGCACGTTGAAAATATCGATACCCACCTCCCACTTCATCGGACCCATCTCCGTTGAACACCACCTTGATATCCGTATTCTCACGAATATATTTACCAATCAACCAGTTTCCTACCGATGCCCGAACCGTAGTGATGTCGCACGATTCAATATCGTATATCACTTCAGGAATGGCATTCTTGTAATCGTCTTCTGTGATGATCACCTCGTGATGTATCGTTCCCAGGTATGCAGCCACCTCTCGAGCACACTGTAGATCCTTCGAATCTTCGAGACCGATGCTGAACGTATGCAGTGGATACACATGACGTGCAAGTATACTCACAATCAAACTACTGTCAAGACCTCCCGACAGAAGCGCTCCAATCGGTTTATCGGACAGTAGACGCTTTCGCACCGACTTGGTCAACGCACTCCACAGAGCATGGGTCGCATTCATATGTTCATCCAAGAACGGCTGTTTCACAATAGGAATTGTATGATATTCGGTCACCAACTTGTTGACCATCCACGTACCCGGTCGAAACTGTTCTGCAGCACAGAGTGTTGGCGGAATCGCCTTGGCCACCGACGCAAAAATCTCATACTGAGCATGAAACAGCGGTCGTACACCATACGGATCTCGCATTGCATACAATCGATCCGTGCGCTGATCATAGATACACATGGCAAATACTCCATCCAGTACACGACAAAATTCCGTGACTCCCGATGTCTTTCGAAACAATTCAGGCAAAATACTGCAATCCGATCCTCCCTCCGGAATAACAATATCGTAGTGTTTAGCTAGTTCCTTGTAATTATAGATTTCACCGTTACACACAATCGCCACCTCGTTGGATATCACGGGTTGCATACCCTGCGACCCGTTAATCGATAGATGAGTAAACCCCAGAACTCCATTTCGAAACACCTGCACATTCTGACCATCCGGGCCACGCGACACCAAACGACATAGATGAAGTCTCGCATCTATATCCTTCAGAACCGACGCCCAGATTCCACACATGTTGTATATATACTCAATCTTCGTAAAACGAATACAGATGTGACCGTACACGACGAAAACATCAGAATGCTGAGTGTAGGTATCTTGTACGTTACGTCCAAGACCGTGTATGGATTCACATCCCGAGGAAATCCACTATACCTCTTTGTACCGCTGAACCCTGATGATGCGTCCATGATGATTGGATCGTCTGTCAGTGATCGTTCGACCAATCTTCTGATCGTTGCCGAAATGATAGACACCAAGAATCGAATTCCGCGCGGTGTCATCATGCGAAACCTCGGCCCATGTGGAAACAAAAAAGCCGAACAAGAGGCACTGTTGTGGAGATATTGTTCTACTCGCTGGATTCCGCACACCATCCTTGAACCTCGCAAAAACCCACTTCGGAAACGTCTCGATGTTCCTACCGTGAATATCGATCCAGACGGATGTGTCGACATTGATGATTGTATCTCCATCTGGAACGACGGAAATGTCATCCATGTCGCAATCACTATCGCCGATGTTCACGCATGGATTCTAGAAAATCCTCATCTCATCGAGAGTGCATCCACAATCGGTCAAACATACTATGTGGACGGCAAAGTTGTTCATCCGATGCTTCCTCGCGAGTTGTCCGAGGATCAGTGCTCACTGATTCCCGGCAAAGAACGTCTTGGATACGCTCTATTGGCAAAGTGGAACGGAGTCGCTCTCTACGAGACCTCCTTTGCTCCCGTAACAATTCTCAACAAAAAGTCCTATACCTACGACACGATTTGTGGAGCCACCGATTTCCCAGTCGATACTCTACGAGATATAGCATCCTCTCTGGCGGGGAAACCCGAGAACGATCCTCACAAATGGATTGAACATCTCATGATCTTCTATAATGTTCAGGCAGCGAATCAACTCAAACATGCCGTGGTGAATCGAGGTATCTACCGAGGTCACGCAGCTCCGGATGTGGATAGGCTCGAACAGTACAAACTGTTTGGTGCCGATGTAGAAAAACTTGCGTACTCGGCAGCCATCTATTCCGATACCCCGATTCCACACTGGGGGCTGGGTCTCGATGCATACTGTCATGCAACCTCTCCCATTCGGCGGTGGGCCGATATCGTGAATCAGGGAGCGCTCAAGGGACATCCGGTCACCTTTGATTGTGGAGTTCTCAACAAGGCATTCACTCACAGCAAAAAATACGAGAGAGATATGTTCTTTCTCGAGGCGCTGATGAACGATCCAGTCCCCTTGGTTGGACGGGTTCTCGATTCGACAGGCCTTCGTTCTCGTGTCTGGGTTCCTCAGTGGAAACGTATCATCACCGTTCGGTCGATCTTTCCGGAAGGAACACAGTTGAGTATCCAGTACTTCTTAAACATGGCCGAACCCACCTGGAAACGGCGCATCATCTTTCGATGTGAAGATATAGGCTATCCGGAACCACCACACCCTTGACAATCTGAGGTCGTATGTCACGCAAGAGTTCCAGTTGCTCGAGATCGCTCGTCATAGTCGCCAGAATGATCCATTCGTCCACAATATTTGCAATTTTTAGCATAGCTCGAACAAAGTTTCCAAGGTAGATTCCATAGTCTTGACAGATCACCACTGCTTCCTCTCCCTCCATCCAGCGCATCACGACATTCACCCAATAGTAATCGAGAGTGTACTCGTCAAACGTGGGTGCCGTCTGCTGCAGTGTTTCGATTGCCCGGTGTGCGTCCGTCGACAGACACGTACAATCGGACAACCGAATATCGCCCATGTCCTCATTGGCTCCAAACAAGGATAGACACCCCACCAGATTGCTCCTATCCAATCCGTGAAAGATCTTGTTGTGGAATGCAAACGGCGTCAGAATCGGGTGACCTTCGTGTACATTGGCAGCCAAGGCTCCCACGGCTCCACCCAGGTATCCGGCAGCCGTGAGTCGAGTGATCCGGTCTTCGATCGTTCGATAAATGTCGTCAAACTCAAACAGATCTCCTTCGAGCGACACAATCTTGTCCTGAATAGTTTGCCATTCGATAAGGTTTTTCTGGGCAGTGATCCACTTGGGACCGACGTGAAGATTCTTCCATCGCTCGAGCTCTTGTTGAGCCTGGCGACGAGCGGCATTCGTGGTATTCTTGATCCGATCTTCAATCTCCTTCTTTTTTGCAAATTGGTCCAGAATATCCGGCGTCACCGAGAGACTCGTACTCTGTTGAATGAGAGCGTCCAGATCACGACGAACCATCGTTTTCGTTTCTTGCATCTGTTGAAACCAGTACGACTTGTGTAGAACATCCTTCCAATCGAGTTCATGACTGTAGAACGTCTGGATTAGGAACGGATACCCAAACTCCATCCTTGATTTCACACGTTGGTGTCCACCGGTCATCATGAGCATGACGTCTTGACACGTCGATGGTTCACCGTCGGGGAGGTAGACTACGAATCCTTGGGTATCTTTTCCACGACGTCCCGCTCGTCCTGCCATCTGGATATACTCGTCCGAACGCAACATTCTGCGAGTCAGTCCGTCATGTTTGGTATACGACGTGAATACGACCGTCTTGGTGGGCATGTTGATTCCCACGGAGAATGTCTCGGTCGCAAAGAGCACCTTGAGGAATCCTCGACCAAACAATATCTCCACAATCTCCTTGAGAACGGGTACCAATCCACTGTGATGAAAGGCAATCCCCTTTTCGAGAAGAGACTTGAGAAGGAAGTACTGTTCGGATTTTTGGACGTCCGGATACTTGTGTAGATGAAAGTCGAGAATGTGTTGGACCGATGCCGTCTCGGAACTGTCGAGGAGATCGGAGGTTACGGCAGACGCATACTCTTCACATTTGGCTCTCGAAAACACAAAGAACAGTGCCGGAAGGGGCATGGTCTTGATCTCTTCATTCATCGTGTGTACAAACGAGTGCTGACGAGTCTCGCGTTTCACAGACGGATCTCCGGCCTCTCGGACGGCAACTCGACGCTGGTGTTCTTTGTGTTTTTTGATGGCGCTCTCCCGGGCGTATAGCCATCGATTGTATGCATCTCGATGAAAGATATCCTTGTCATCCATGACGACCTCGTGTCCAGCCATGTGGACCAGCGGGATCACTCGATACTGAGTGGAAATCAGATGCAGAGGAACCTGTTTCACGTCCGCTAACCAGGAGGCAAACTTGGGGGCGTCGGCAATCGTTGCGGACAGTAGAACCAGATGGATCTCGCGAGGCAAGAGCATCAGACACTGTTCCCACACTTTGCCACGTTCCGGGTTGTTGATGTAGTGAACCTCATCAAAGATGATGGCATCCACGTCGAGAAGAGAGAGTTGCACAAAGGTCTCGTTGGCCGTGTCTTTTTTGAACAGCAGGTTGTTCAAGATTTCGGTGGTCATGACGACGACGTCCGCGTGAGGAGCAAACTTGATGTCACCCGTCATGATGCCCACCGAAAGCCCCATCGCTTTCAGATCGTGAAATTTCTGATTGGAGAGAGACTTGATCGGGGTGGTGTAGAAGACTCGCTTCTTCTTGGCCAGAGAGACCCGAATTTGGTATTCGCCGACGAGCGTTTTTCCACTTCCCGTCTTGGCAGTGACCAGAACGTTCTCTCCGTTGTGGATGGCTTGGAACGCCCACTTCTGAAAGGGATCCAACGGAAAAGGATACGGGTTCTCAACCTCGGGGGGCGCCGAATGGACGTCAACGATTCGGAGCATCTTGAACAGTGAAAAACATGTAGGTCCATACATATCCGTTTTATATGCACTCTCGTATCCACATCTAGACCCCGACATCGGGGAGAGCGTCCAGCCAGTCGTTCCACTGCTCTTCGGGGATCGCCAACTCGCGTAGTATCTCCCTGGCCCGAGGGATCTTGTTCGGAAGAGCGTCGGCCGCGAGAGCCGCCATCCGGTTCTGTAGTGTCTCGCCCGTCGGGACCATCGTCTGGACACCGTCAATGTACCCCGACACGATGTTGCAGAGTCGAGACAGATTGCCCTGGAGGCACATCCCGATGTTGTCAGTGAGTTCGTGGGTGATTCGCGCACAGAGCGCGGTCTTTTCCGGGTGAGACGAGATGTAGGCCCAGACCGCGTCCAGCGCCCGAGGATAGGCGTTGGGAATCTCGTAGATCGAAGCCGGTCGAGTATAGAGCTGCACCATCAGGATCGCCGCATCCGCGGGAAGGGTACAATGCTCAAAGACCCCGGCAAGAGTCTTCTGACCCTCCGGAACACGTACTTCCATCAACTTGTTGAAGATGGTTGTAACGTACTCCACGACGGCAGACCGGTGCAGGTTCTGCCTGTCCTGGGTAAAGTCCCGCAGAGGCATCGCCGGGTTCCGTGCAGGAAGACCCGCTGCAGCAGCTCCAGCACCTGCTGCCGGTTGCGCTGCAGCAGCTGCGGGGCGGATGGCCTCCTCGGCGGCGGCAGGGTCGACCGTTCGGAGCATAACCAGAAGGTAACGCTGTCCCAGAATGAAGAGCTGACGTACTGCACGGATAATGGTGGCTTTGATCGGCTCATTCACAACGTCGTTCCACAACGCGACCAGGATGGGAGTGACAACATCAACGACGTACGTCGGATCGTACAACCCGTCCAGACGCAGGTCGTCAATGACGAGGCGCAAATTCCTATCCAGATAGCCTATCCAGTCGTGGAGAAGATGCATCCGACCGCGAAGGTGAACTGGAACGCGAATCTCAGCCTCCCGACGTACACCGTGGAGTTGGTGGGCTTGGGCAAGTTGTACGTTTCTACGGACGAATGGGCCACGGAACCCCGGTCCGTAGGTCTCGAGAAGCCGAGTCTCTACCGTGGTAACCTGCGTTCGAAGCTGCTGATCCGTGTAGATGGAGATTTGATGGTATAGAGCGTGAAGACGGTCTCCATAGATCATCTGGTGGTCAAACCAGTTCACCGTATTCATGATACGCTGTCGGAGGCGTTCAATGTTGGTTTCGGCGAGGTGATCCTTGTGACGACCGCAGTACGGGCTGTCGGCTTTGGCCTGAGCCGTACAGTATTCGTGGTTTGCTTGAACGGCGTTGCAAACGGGCATTTTGCTACGTGGTTGTTTGTTAGTGGTTGTGTTCCGTTTTTGATCGCTTTCTACACTGGATGAGGGTATGTGCGCTTCCCCTCGAGTTTAATCACACTATCCATCTCTTTCGACCTCTCATCAATCCATTTTGATTGCGTCTTGTCACTTGGTATGGTCTTCTAGACCGGCATCGTCTGGTTCGACGTCTTCGACGTCTTCGGCCTCCTACTGCTTGGAATCTCGGTTCCTGCCGAACTGCCTCCACCCACGCAACCGCAATCTGACCTTCCAGCTTCTCGTAGAGCTCCTCGTAGAGCGTTGGAGGAAGATATTCGTCGATTTCACGACGGTATTCTTCGCGGTATTCGTTTAGTTTGGTTTTGTCACATCCAGGAAACTTAAACCTATCGACGACTTCTTTTAGAACGGTCTTGATGTTAAATGTCCCCGTTTCAATACTATCCTGGAAATGCTGAACTTTCTTACTTTTCATGAGGAGTCGGAGGACAGGTTCCATCGCGCCAGGATTGATCGTATACAATTCACGTATCGACCGTTTCGTTCCATACAGTGGAGAACGATATTTGGTCATAAAGACGTCCGGATTTTCCGTGTCTGCCGATGCCACGAACGCATCCAGTATACCGGTGAATGTCTCGGGTGGAGTGCGTCTAAGATCGTTGACAATCTGAGTACGAATACAAATACGATCTTTCAGTGGAGAACACGCAGATAGAACGTATATGGCTTCGGTCTTGATCTTGGCTTCGGCTTCGGTCTCGAGACTCATTCTTATTTTATACACTTTGAATGAATTCCCACTGAAGATAGTCGCATATTTTTTTCCATATCTGGTCGTGAGCAATCAATCGATCACGAGATTTCAACAATGTGAAATGAGCCTTGTATTCGTCGAGTTCTAGCAACTCGAGAAACTTGTAGATAATATACGCATAACTCAAAAAGTTGCGACGATCATCGGGACAGTACAATAAAAACGGCGCCTGAATTTCCTGAAACATGGCTCGAATTTTTTCTTCGATTTCGGCCGTAATGGTTGGTGGAGGGTTTCCGTTCAGCCGAGACAGGATGTGAGTCGCATGTTCATAGTATCGATTTCTCTCGAGTTTCTTCAGAATATCTCGAATATCCTGTTCGACCAGAGATGCAATATTGTCGATACGGCGTTTCTTGATTTCACAGATAACCTCGTGAATCACTTCATCCGGAATCTTGGTACTTTCCTTTGCTTGAAACTGATTCAGAATCTCGTTGAGATGATTCATCTTTTTGTACGCATAATTGTTGCGCTCTTTGGGAGGATCTCGGAACCCCGGGGTATCCGAAACAACCAGGGAATATTCTTCCGATCCACATTTTGGACAAACCAGGATTCCTTCGGCGGTGAGTTCTTCACGAGCAATATTACATGCTGCACAATGTTCCGACATTTTCTTGAGGGTTTCTCCAAAATCGGGAGCAACGATTGCACCGTTGGTCATACCCATACGTTGGACATACTCGTTAAAGATTTTTTGTTTGGTAGGACCTTCATTTTCCGTAGGTTGGAATAGCTTATCGAATGTCGTGAGGGCTCCCGTCACCGATGCAACCTTCGGAGCCATCTTTTTATGATTCGTGTAGTAATCGAGCATAATATCGGCATTCTTGAGAAAGTATTGAGTGAGTTCCTTTCCTTCACTCAGATTACATATGGTACGACGATTGGATTCAATCTGTTTCTCGATATTGGATCGTCGTAGAACGTCTTCAAACGCAAACGAATTGGTGGGAATCGACTCCAATTCGGCAGTGAGTTCCTTGACCGCTTTTTCCATGTCGTGAATCGATGTGGGATTCATCTTTTTTCGGATGGATTCCACATGGGTTTGATGAAGAGAGTCTAGGGTTCCTTTCGATTTTGCACAACTCGGTCCCGTGTCACGAGTTTTCTTGACTTTGAAAACATCCGACATTTAGTATGTCTAATGCTTTCGTCTGAAAGTATGTTTTCGGGCGTGGTGGCGACGATGTTTCCGCGTCCTGCGTCCACCTGTGCCTCCAGGTGAAAGTGGTGGAGCCTCGTGTAAACTAGTTGATCGCTCCCGCCGCTCGGGCCACAGCCTCCCCGTGACAACCGGAGGCGCGAGAACGGGCATATCCTCTATTCTCAGTCGATCCGGTGATGTTTTCAGCACAACCTGGATCGCTCTATTGATCGTTCTACTCACATCGGGACGGCTGAAGAGACTGTCGACGAGTCTACCAAATCCCTCCGGTGTCACTGCCTCGGATGCCACCGCTGCAGTCGCTTCTGCTCCCGGTTTGAGAACTCGAGTATACACCATGTGCATACCCCACACCGAAGCCGCCCCAAGGAAAAAAGCACCACCCGTCATGACGGTGCCTTCGCTAATCTTCGCAAGGTTGGTAGTTAAGGTACTGATTTCCGATAGAGTGAGCGTCTTCGGAATGAAGGATTGAATACCTTCCAATAACGCAAGTGTCACAGCCGTGATCTTTGAATCAGGAGTTGCCAGATCTCGTACTGCCAGAGTACCCGCAGCCGCTACCAGAATTCTGTTGACCGCCTTGATGAAGTCCGCCCTTTTTCCCGGATTGTCCAACACATCCTGTAATGTTGGGTGGATACTGCTAATAAATGTGGAAAAATCTTCCGCGAACCTTTTGAATGGAGCGGCCGCGAGACCGCATAGTGCACCAGCAATATCTCCGAATACCCCGCCACCTCGGCGATGAGACCGCCGACGAGAATGTCTCCGTCGTCCACCCTTCACCACGCCAAAGTTCTCCTCAAAATGCGGCCCAAAATGCTCGAAAACCTTCTTCAGCTCTGCCTGTCCTTTCACGCTGCATGTGAGTACTGTGGATTCTGTGGGTGCGGCCATTTATTACTTCGATATACAATTTCGCAGAAGGATTGCAAGGATCAGGCAAGACGCGACTCCCCACATCACATATTCAGTCGAGTCTCCCGACCCTTGACCTCCTCGATACGGAGAAGTACGCGGCGGAGCCATCGCAAATCCTTCTTTCGTGGAGGAAGCTGCCGCGACTTCCGATGCTTCAAGACTCGCACGATTTGCCGCGTCTATGCTACATTGCGTCACATTCTCTTCCAGTTCGGGGGTCAGAAATTTGGTGACATTTCCTTGAGAATTTCCTTGGGCGTCCGTGACGGGGCATGAATATGCGTCACACGGTGGAACCCCGTCCATCCATAGACTATTCATGAGTGGTAGAGGACTCATGGCCGCGATATCGCCAAACATACCCGGAATGAGACCCTCCAAATCTCCACCAATTGCATTTCGTAAGGATTCCGGTAGTGCATCTCCACCTCCTAATCGGTTGTCGATATATGACCACCGAGGAACTACACCGCCTCCCGGGGCTTTACACATGCCTCCGGTTTCTACAAATTGGGTGTTTCCTAAGAGTGGTCCGGTCACTAATTGACTCACATAATTGCCAACGGCTCCGGCATTCGTCACTAATTGTCCGAGATCGCCGCTCTCTCCGACGCCCTGTTGTTCCGGCGTCTGGATATTGGCAGTGTAATCAAAGCTTGGCCCGGTCACTCGATCGGCAACATCCGATGCACCCGCGGTAAGACCTCCCCACAAGCTGTTGCTACTTAGCTGGGACATATTGTGATTATACACGCTTTTTTACAAAGTCGTAAACTTGCCGTTTGAAGTGAGGATTCTGGAGTGCACATGGTCGGACACTGACGATCCGGTTGACAATTGCGCTGAGCGGAACACCAAAGGTTCGGCTCACATAGCCAACGGCAAGGGTTACGGATCGGTTCACTCCTGCCTGACAGTGGACAAAGACTGTACGACATGTTGGATCCTTCAGAAAGGTATCCATCGCATCCTTAAAGGCTGGATACCAGCGTTGAAAGATATTCACATTGCCGTCGATAGCGTCAATGGTTCTATATCGGGCAGGACCCATGAGATTACGAATGGCGGGGGGACATGCTTCTTCGGATGCACAATTGACGATATGGGTAATACCGTACCGGTCTAGAAACGACCGACTCAGTGTTTCTCCCGAACCGACCAGAATTCGTGGAAATAGAAACACGGGTGGATCCCCTAGATATCCTCGACTTCGAAACCGTGCGGAATCCAATAACTGAACGAAACTGGAGAAGGTGAGATCCGCCATATTTAATACAGATCTATTCTTTGTAAAACAGATTCTGCAAAGTGAAGAGTCGTTTGTTGACCAAGAATGCCAATGACGTTTCGACCGATGTTGGCGGCGACTGCAGATATGTCGAAACTCACGTATCCGGTGTTGTGTACTCCCAAGCTGGATGGGATTCGGTGTATCATTCGGTCCGGGGTTGCCTGTTCACGAACTCTGAAACCGATACCCAATAAGCACATCCAGCGACTTTTGAGTGAATGTCCAGACGATTTGGACGGGGAGTTGATAGTTCCCGGAAAAACGTTCAACGAGATCCAGTCGCTTGTCATGAAGGAATCTGGGCATCCGGATATCGAGTACCACGTCTTTGATATCGTGGAGGACGATGTACCGTATGTCGATCGAATGGAAGCGTTGGGTGAGATCGATTTACCGAGTGTGTGTACAAAAATCTTGCCCGTGGAGATCAAGACCGAGGCGTCCCTCACTGCATACGAGAACGAAATGGTGGACGAGGGATATGAGGGAATTATGATTCGAGATCCCGAAGGGCCGTATAAATTTGGACGTTCCACGGTGAAAGAAGGATATCTATTGAAGTGGAAGCGATTCTCCGATGCGGAGGCGGAGATTATCGGGACGGAAGAGTTGCTGCACAATCACAATGAAGCCGAACTGGATGAACGTGGGTTCACAAAGCGATCTCATCATCGGGACGGAAAAGTTGAATCTGGTATGTTGGGTGCATTTCTGGTACGAGATGGTGAGAAGGTGTTTAAGGTGTCGAGTGGGTTGACGGCCAAGGAGCGTATCGAGTATTGGGACATACGGGATACGATGATTGGACAGTTGGTGAAATACAAGTATCAGGAAGCCGGAGCAAAGAACTTGCCACGGTTTCCGGTGTTTCTAGGAATACGTCATCCCGATGATATATAAAAATAAGATCAATATATAATGGTGAGACAGACGGCGGAGCAGATAGCCGCTAAACGCGACGCAGTAACCAACGCATTAGCAAATCATGAAGGAGCAGTAGCCCTTGCAGCCACACACGGGGTAGCTTTTCCGAATATAACGTCTCTTGGTCAGTTCCGAGATCATGTGAAAACAAAGTGTACGAATCTTAGTTTGAATCCAACCAATCCCAATGATGTACATAAAGCGGGTGCAATTATCATCCAAGAAATCGCCGTTCGTATGCTTCAAGCATACGCGAACAAACAAGAATCAAACACTCTGGATGCGAAAATAAAGTATACACAACGTCTTTCGTATTTTTCAAGTGGCGATTTTATTACGAATTTTACCGTCACATTTCCCACAAGAGACGACGGAGATGAAACCGCCGTGGGAAATAGTTATACTCGATGGTTCAACGACCTTTTTAAGGTTGGGTTTAGTGATTGGAGACCTGGGTATTTAAGTAAGTTAAAGGATCCCGCACAGTGTAAAACGGCTATGGGCTTTACTCAAACCAAGAAAACCGAAGACTTTCAAGACGGCACGAGGCAATGCTATTTGTGTGGATTAATGATGAACCGAGGAGAAGGAAGCACTATACAATGTGAGCATATTTTACCGGTTGTTTCAGCACTTTCTCATTGGTGGCTAATAAAAAGGGCGACCTATACAGACGAAGAATTATTATGGTTACAAATGGAATATGCATGGTCTCACCAATGTTGTAATATGATGAAATCCAATTATGATTTTTTGTGGTATAATCCGAAAGCCGGAAAGTATGATGTAAATTACGTTGTAATCAAATCAGTCTTAGAGGATATAAGAAGAGGTAAAGTCATTCCGGCCAAAGGGCCGCCGCCGCCCGGCAAAAGATATGATTGTGGGGAAATTCCCGGCCTGGATAGAATTGTTATTGAAACAAGAACACAAGAAATCGCCAACACCAAGATAAAACCTATTGTAAACGTAGTCAACCGCAATGTAACTAAACTAGGAGGCTATCAACTCTATTTGTTGTTTATTAAGTTTAAAGTGTTATCGGCAATAACATCGAATGACTTTCTAACCGCATTAATGGGTGAGGAAGCAGGGGTGGAGATTGAGAATGAATCAAAAAAATTAAAACAGGCAGAAGCAGAAGCGGCGGCTGCCAAGAAAGAAGAAGAAAGAAAGGCGGAGGCGGCTGAGGCTGCGGCGGCTAAGAAAAAAAGAATGAAAGATGACTCAAAGGGAGCGATAGAACGTGGAGCGAGAACGACGAGGGCAATGGCCGCAATGATCGGAGGTAATCCAGTTGAATCTGGATTGTATCTAGAAAATAACGACATTGTAAATCAAATTGCAACCAACCTAGAGAAGGCCGCTGAAAACCCGATCAATGAACTCAATGACCTACCTGTACCATACAATCCCGAGACTGATCCATTAGAGGAAGAGCCTGATAAGTGGATTTTCCCCGGGACGTTTCTGAAGTATATACGGAAGCGTCTACCTGTCGCCATAACCCCTAAAGAAGAGGAATATATCTTGAAAGAACTAAAACTACCCGATCCTAGATCCAAGTTATGCGATACTGAACTCATTCAATGGTTACCATATGTACTATTTCATTGGGATAAAAGCCCAGCCGAAAACGTAAAAGACATTGACGATGCGGTAATTAGTATTCTCAAAACGGCAACGATTATGAAAAGGTTGAAAGAGTTGGAAGAAGCGATAGTCGCAGCTGAGACGGCTGCACTAAGGATATTAGAAGCTAAAGCACTTGGAAAAAAAACAATTCAGGGCGTCTCACATCGGCCAACAACCCAGTTAGGTCAAACAAACTCTTTTTCCAATATTCAGAAAGGAACCAAAATTCCGAAAAAACAAATTATGGGCACGATGGGACGGACTCAAAAACGTTCGAGGTTTACACCTCGTGTATCCGCGAAGTACAGTGCCGCGGCGACGGCACAAGCACCAGAGACAATGAGCGTGGACACAACCAAAGGCGTTGTGGGTCCGCCGGGTACACAAAAAAAGAAGAAACCTCGTGAACAATTCAGAGAACCGTTAAAGCTTTTCCCAGAGCGAATGGGCCCCCTGCGGCGCCTCCTCGCCATGTCCTCTCGCGCCAAGAGCGGTAGGACGGATTCAATGAACCTCAAGCGCGAAATTGTGAATGATAATCCATTAAATCCATTAAATCCATTATATCAACATCGAGGACCACACGAAGCAGGTCGTCGCACTCGGAAACTAAAGAAACGGTTATGATCATTAGATGAGCGGCTGGAGTAGCATCTGCAGAATATAGATAACGATCACACCCATACCGCCCAAAAATGCCGCACCGTACAGAGACACTACACCCGATCCACTATATGCGTGAGGGATATACCGCAATAACAATGACTGTACTGGCGTTAAAGATAGCAACGCCACACCTAGAAATATGCTCACATACGTAAGTATATTTTTCAGGACACCTTTTACGACAGGTACCGGGAGTACATTCGGAACGGGTGGAGGGGGAGAATACGTCTGCGTCCCCGGGGTCATAACCGGTGTGTACGTGGTCGCCGATGGCAGAGGAGGAGCTGTCTGCGGCGTCCCTCCATTCATCAAGGCATCTAAAGGAGTGCTGTCCATTTTTATGTTACTCGTTGAAATTACATTGAAGGTTCCGACGCGTCTGTGACCCGGAACCGATAACATTTACCGTCTATCTTGGTCACTGCCTGGGTAAGCTCTTCCAGATCCACCGCCGGGATCACAAACTCTTTTCGAACTCGATGAAACATCAGAACCGCTACCCCTAACCCAATCACAAAGGAAAATAAGATATTTGCATTCGGATTCTTCAGTATCTCTCGAATCATTTGTGTATCATCGACATCAGATTTAAAGAATCTACATCGGCAGTACAAGGTACCTCGATAGATCGAATCTGAAAGAACCCATTCTCCACAGAAGGATTCTTAAATATCTGATGAGGATGTGACGGGTCCGGCATCCGACGAGTATTCATAGTGGGAGGAACAAAGACACAACACACGAGAACACCCGCCAAAAATCCGGCAAAGACATACAGTGGGTTAAACATTATCACTTCAGTTCAAATTGTTTTCGGAGCTTTCGAGTTCCACCCTGTTTCCGTGCATTCCGTGTTTTTCGTCCTTTGTTCACTTCCCTTTTTGCTCGTACAGTTTGTTTCTGATTTTCGTCTCCACGAACGACACCCTCATTCGATTCAATCTCTTCCGGACTTAGGGGTTTTGCCTTTGCCTTGATTACTTTTCTCGCCTTTGGAAGTACAGGCACCGGTCTAGGTCCCGATCCCAGTCCCGGTCCCGGTCCCGGTGGTACAGGTGCAGGTCCCGGTCCCGATCCCGATCCCGGTGCAGATGCAGATGCAGTATATAAGGACTCAACAATCTCCTTGGCATCTGTCTTGGGTAGACTGTATTGGTCATCACCAATGCGTAGCGCTTCGTAGTGACGATTTGCAATATCTGCATACATCATGTAATACGGTGTATTCTCGGCAGCCTCCCCGGCGTCATTCATTAAACTTGTCGACTTTGCCGCAAACACTATACCCCGAATATTGAAGAGCTGACAGAGCAACCCGATATCGGGATCCCTTAAATAGTATATTTGACCCGGTCTCGTTGGCTCATCCACCGTTTTTTTGATGTCGTTGATCAGGTCTGGTCGTGAAGGACGACCCGGTTTCGAAAACATCTCCGGCAACAGAACACGTCGTGCATACTTCACAAACTGTTTTTTGTGTTTTTCCGTGAGGAGGCGAAACTTGGGACTGACTGCGATAAACAATGCGTGAACACCACAATCTCCATCTCCAACCGTTTGCATTCGATGTATCCCCTTCTCAGCAAATATCCGTATGAGGACAGCATCCGTCATCGGTGGGATATCTACAGTTCGAAGTACTGCGTTATCATCAGGACCAGGATAAAGTGCAGCCACCAATGCATCTAGATTGGCGATCGTCGGATTATCGACAAGTGTGGCCTTCTGAGATTTGATGTCATCAGAGCCATCGATTAAGGTTTTGACTTCTCTATCATCTGGATCTGGATCTGGATCTCTCCGCCTATTAGGCAGTTCAATACCTGGCTCATCGCTTGACGATCGATTATGTGTGCCCGAAGATTCATTAGGTAGCTCAACCTCTGATTTAAGCTTCTGTAGTTTAGCTTCTGCGATGGCTATTATCTTTGCCGCCTCTGGACTGTCACTCCCTTTGGATTTCACAACTCGAAGTCGCGCGGCGGCGTCGTCGGCGGCTCTGGCGGCAGCTGCAGAAAACGCTGCCGATGCAGCCCCCGGAGGTACGTTTGACCCTGGTGCAGATCCTGTGGATAGTGGTGGCGTGGCTGCAGAAAACGCTGCCGATGAAGCAGCCCCCGGAGATAAGTATGACGCTGGTGCTACTGCTGCGTCTGCTGGTGCTGGTGCTGGTGCTGGTGCTACTGCTGCGTCTGCTGGTGCTTGTGCTTGTGCTTGTGCTGGTGCTACTGCTGCGTCTGCTGGTGCTGGTGCTGGTGCTGGTGCTGGTGCTGCTGCTGCTGCTGCTGGTGCTGGTGCTGGTGCTGGTGCTGCTGCTGCGGCTGCTGGTGCT
>Ga0114959_10000342_pt1 | contig 43605 bp, 36 predicted proteins | sample C_130625_EF_Meta_FD_87317 | JGI IMG/M metagenome (GOLD analysis project Ga0114959, IMG submission 87317) | Freshwater microbial communities from Lake Croche, Canada to study carbon cycling - C_130625_EF_MetaG | ecosystem: Environmental > Aquatic > Freshwater > Lake | place: Lake Croche, Canada... | reverse complement strand
CCTAACATCTACTCCTTTTGTTAAAGTATCACTAGCTGTTAGTTTTTGATAAATATCATATAAATTACCTGTTGGAATATAAGAACCATAACCATATACGACTAATGGATTAGGATCTGTGCCCGTATAACGCATGGCTAATTGACAAGCAAATCTACTACCTGGAGGCATTGATCCTACGGGTGTATTGTTACCTGTAAATTCTATCTCCCACATACTTTCCTTGTACACATTTTCGTATGCATCTTTTGAATGATTAATAAATACTTGCGAATAACTTGGATTTAAACTATGGGTGCCAGAACTTACTACTTTCATAGCCCAAACCCTAGCAGAATCATACATGGCATTTCCCAAATTCAATGGTCTCCCTGCCATTTTTAAATATACTCTAGCAAGAATCCCTTGTACGGTTGTTTTTGATACATGCGAAGGAGATCCATTAACAGCATAGGTGTTTACTTTTGATTCTGCAGATTTCATATCTGCAATGATTTGATTGTAAACATCAGGAAGTGGGTTTCTAGCGTAGCTTGTAACGCCCACCTGCGTAGTTGGTTTTAAAATTAGTGGAACAGCACCATATCTGGTAGCAAGTTGAAAATAATTAAATGCTCTTAAAAAAGTAGCTTCTCCAATGGCAATGTTTTTTAAAGAGTCAGATACTGGATATGCACCAATACTAGATAGCAAATAGTTAGCTGCATTTATTCCACGGTATAGTGCAGACCAACAGTCCGAATAAATACTAGTAGAAGCCTGACAATCATATAATGAAGTAACATTAACATTATTATTTCTATTGTTATACTGTGCCTCATCATTACCCATATCTAGTTCAATTGGAATATTGCGTCCATAAGTTCCATCTTGCGCCAATGAACTATATATACCAGCAATTGCTGCATTTATTTCAGCAGGTGATGAATAATATTTTTCAGGAACAATTACATCCGAAGGTGTAGTGTCTAAATATTTCTTACATGAAAAGTTTAATAAAACAAATAAAGAGAAAAGTGTAAAGTATATAAATCTATTTTTCATATTTCTATCTATTTAGCTATTTAAAAATTTAAATTAAGTCCTAGAGTAACCGTCTTTGCTCTTGGATATACTGAATAATCAAAACCAGGTGTTAATGCTGAATTATAAACCGAAACTTCAGGATCATACCCTGTATAATTAGTGATAGTAATCAAGTTTTGTGCAGATGCATAAAAGCGTAAACTTTGAATTTGCAACCTCTTCAAATATTTATTAGATAATGTATATCCAACTTGAACTGTTTTTAACCTAGCATAAGAGCCGTCTTCAATAACTCTTGAAGAATACACTTTATCTCCATCGCCACCAGCAACATACATTTCATTATTAGGATTTGCTATGGTATATCTATTTAAAACAGAACTTAACTGATTTTGAAACAACCTTCCTGAGTTACCCTCAAATACTAATCTGTTGGCATTTAATAATTGACCGCCATATGAATATTGTATAAAAAAGTTTAGGTCTAATTGCTTGAATCTAAAATTATTTGTAAAACCACCTACAAATTTTGGAGTTGCATTACCAATGATTGTTTTATCATTATCATTCATTACTAAATCGCCATTCAAATCTTTATACTTAATAAACCCTGGTTGAATTTTATTTGAAGCAGTAGTTGTATTTGAGGCAATATTTGTTTTAAGAACATAATTACCAGAAGGAGTTTGAGTAAAATCACTTGTTTGATATAAACCATCCCAGATATACCCATAAAATTGACCAATTGGTTGACCTACTTTAGCAATATATGCAGGACTGCTTCGCCATTGGTTATCCCAATTGATGGTAGTTAGTAAAGCTTCTTGGTTATCATTTAAGCTTACTATTTTATTACTATTAAATGAAATATTGAATGAAGTATTCCAAGTGAAGTTTGTTCTATTTACCACCTTTGCTCCAAGTGTTATTTCTAGACCTTTATTTTCTACCGAACCAATATTTTTAAAGGCACTCGCAAAACCAGACGAAGTAGGCATATCTGCATATAATAGCAAATCCTTCGTGATTTTTTTATACACATCAATTCCTAGCGTAACCCTACTGTTAAAAAAGCTTACATCTAAACCAGCATCTGATTGGGTGGTAGTTTCCCATCTTAAATTAGGATTCCCTAAAGTATATGGAACAGTACTACTATTTAACGTGCCATTAAACGGATAAGAAATAGTAATTGGAGAATACATAGTTGTTAAATATGCAAAATCAGACACCCTGTTATTTCCTACTAAGCCATGGCTAAATCTTAATTTTCCATCATTTACAAAAGCAACATCTTTCATGAATTTTTCTTGACTGAATCTCCACGCTACACTTGCAGAAGGAAAATAACTCCATTTATTTTCAGGAGAAAATTTAGAAGATCCATCAGCCCTGTAAGATACTGAGGCCAAGTACTTGCCATCATAACTATAATTGATTCTTGCAAGTGCAGATGCTAATGTGTTTTTTGTTCTAGTTGAAGTAACTTTTGTAGGTGTTCCTTCGTCTAAGCCAGACAATCCTAAACCTTCATTTGGCAATTTAGCAGCTGCAGATCCAAATGAGAATTTATCAACACCTTGCATTGTAAAACCGGTAACAATATCTATATTATTTTTATTGATTCTTTTAGTATAGTTTAAAGTGTTTTCTGAAACATAACTATTAGTAGTTTGATAAATGATAGATCCATTTACCCCATTTGCACGGCCACTAACGGTAGTAGGGCTACCTCCTGGCGTATTGCTATTATTAAAGTTTTCATCTCTATTAACATCATGGGTATAGCCAATAGTTGATTTTAAAATCAGGTCTTTTTGTAATTTATATTCTAGAGATAAATTACTGTAAATGGTATTTGAAAATCTGTTTCTTAATTCATACTTAATTTTTTCATACGGATTAAATCTTGAATCATTAGGGTCTCCTGCAAAAAGTTCATCTTCTGAATTAACATTAAAGTTTTGATTATTGGTAATAGGCCTATAACCCCAAACATCAAACATTAAATTACTTGTTTGTGAACTAGAATTATCTAAACCAGAAGAGATTGTTCCAAAAGATTTTAAGGCAGTGTAATTAACATTTAAACCAATTTTAAATTTAGAATTCACAACTTGATCTAGTCTAATTCTACCTTGATATCTATCATAACCTGAAAATTTTATCACACCTTCTTGACCAAATCCTGAAAGTGATACATAATATCTTGTAGCATCATTCCCTCCACTCATAGAAAGTGAATTATTTAAAATAGGTGCTGATTGCAAAACGGCATCTTGCCAATTCACACCTTCTAATCCTATATAATCATTTAAAGTTTTTCCATTAGTAAAGTAAGTTGAAGCAGTACCAGTAGGATTTAATTCAGAATGATATCTTACAAATTCATATGGAGACAGTACAGATACTTTATTAATCACATCTTGTTTTCCATAAGAAGAAGTAAAATTGAATTTCGCTTTGCCTACAACACCTTTTTTTGTAGTAATTAAAATAACCCCATTCGCTGCTCTTGCACCATAAATTGCGGTTGCAGAAGCATCTTTTAATATTTCAATTGATTCAATATCGGCAGGATTGATTGAATTATTATTCCCATTTTCTATTGGAAATCCGTCTACAACGTACAAAGGTGAATTGTCTTGTGTTATAGAATTATTTCCTCTAATTACAATTGAAACTGCAGCACCAGGTTGTCCATCAGATGAGGTAACTTGAACTCCTGCCACCCTACCCCCCAAGGCTTCATCAAAAGAACGAACTGGGGCTTTTTGTAAATCAGAAATGTCAACTTTAGAAATTGCTCCTGTTAGGTCTCTTTTTCTTTGTGTACCATAACCAACCACAACAACTTCATCTAAGTCACTGATACTTGGCTTTAACGTAACAAGTAAGTTGTTTTGATTTTGCAAACCAAGCTCAATGCTAACATATCCAATAGAGAAAAAGATAAGTGTGTCTTTAGTAGATTTTTCATTTAATACAATAGAAAAATTTCCATCCGTATTGGTTACAACCTTGTTCTTAGTACCCTTAAGCGAAACAGAAACGCCTGGCAAAGCTGTATTATCGGTAGAAATAACCTTTCCAGTAATTTTCTTTGTTTGTGCAACCAAAGAAATAGAAATAAATAAAAAGAATGTAAGCTGAAGTAGCTTTTTTATTAGCATGGCTATCGTTTGAATTGACTAATTTTTAACAAAAATAAAGCACGAAAGTATTATTAAAATACATAAAAATGAAAAATAAATCTACTAAAACCTCATTGGATTTTGTGCAGGCATGGCAGAAAACTAAATATGTAGAATCCTTTACTGAATTGCGTTTCATGCATTTATAGTCTATATTTTTAAACTAAACATTTACTAAAGCCTTTTAACTAAATCGATTTAATAAAAATTTAAAAACTCAAATAAAATATTAAGGAATTAGAATTATTTAAGTTGTTCTATTTTTAAATATCATACACTTATAAAAATAAAAAATCATGCGTGTCTATTTACCAATTTATTGTATGTTATTTTTTTTAAACCTCAAAGCACAAACATTACACTTCACCGATTCAACTAATATTCAAGCAAAAGTTTGGAATAAGGATAAAGAAAAAAAAGTAACTTATTCAAATTGGAAAACATATACTTCTCATTCAATAGAAATGATCAAAGGATTTAATCCTACAGAAAATGACCGAAGAGATAACTATGGAGGGAATGATATTTTTGTTACAAAAGCATCGGGTTATTTTAAAGTTAGTAAAAATGATGATCGATTTTTATTTACAGACCCATTAGGAAATGCTTATTTTAATGTTGGCGTAAATGGTATAAGAACTGGAAAATCTGAAAATAACACCAAAGCATTTAATGAAAATTTTAATTCTATTGATCAATGGATAGCAAAAACGCATTTAGACATTTCAACTTTTGGTTTCAATAGCGCCGGTTCTTGGTCTGATATTAATTCAATTATTGCATATAATAAAAAAACAAAATCACATTTTGTGTATTGTACACAACTAAGTTTATTGAGTAGCTTTTCACAAAACAAAAAAACAAATGCTTTGAATTACCCTGTTTTGGCAAATGTTTTTAATCCATCTTTTGGGGAATGGTGTCATGAGAAGATTTTAGAATATAAAGACAAATTCAAAGACCCAAATTTACTGGGGCATTTCTCAGACAATGAACTCCCCTTTCAAGAAAAATTAATCACTACATTTTTAAAAATTAACGACGATAATGATCCTGCATTCAAAGCAGTAATTGAATGGTTAAAAAGAAATAATTTAGAAAAAGAAAATATAAATGAAAATGATGAATCTAGGTTCTCTGGATTTATTGCTGAAAATTATTTTAAAATTGTTAACGATGTATTAAAGCAATTAGATCCTAATCATTTATACCTTGGAAGTAGGTTACATGCATCTGCCAAAAACAATCCTGCTGTACTTCGTGCTGCTGAAAAATACGTAGACGTAATTTCAATAAATTATTATGGTTCTTGGGATTTAAATACCAAATCAAATGAACAGTGGTCATCATTATCAAAACCATTTATGATTACTGAGTTTTATACCAAAGGCGAAGATGCAAATATGGAAAATCTATCTGGAGCTGGCTGGATTGTGAAAACTCAAAAAGACAGAGGAATGCATTACCAAAATTTTATTTTGTCTTTTTTACAAAATAAAAACTGTATTGGAATTCATTGGTTCAGGTATCAAGACAATGATCCAACAGATAAAACAGCCGATATTTCAAATAAAGACTCAAATAAAGGCATGATAAATACTAGTTATCATTGGTATAAACCTTTAACTGATGCGATGTCTGGTATTAATAACAAAATTTACCAGCTAATACAATTCATAGACAGCCCCATTAAATAACCTTCCTATCTATTTATTAACCGTAAACTGCTAAAACAAGCATTTTTTTGCGTTCTTTTTAATGTTAATTTGAAAATTTTTGCTGCATATTCTATGATATGATTTTAAAAGCTTCACATTGAGTCAAATTATTTAATTTCGCTATCTGAAACAATTAATAATTTATGTGTGGAATTGTAGGATATATAGGTAAAAGAGAAGCATACCCAATTGTACTAAAAGGATTAAAACGTTTAGAATACAGGGGTTATGATAGCGCTGGTGTAGCATTAATCAATGAAAATGGATTGAATGTTTACAAAAAACAAGGAAAAGTAGTGGAAATGGAGGAAAGTGTTTTTGGCAAAGACCTCCATTCGCATATTGGCATTGGGCATACGCGTTGGGCTACTCATGGAGAACCAAGCGATAGAAACGCACACCCACATATTTCAAACAGTGGCGAGTTGGCAATGATTCATAATGGCATTATTGAAAACTATGCACAAATAAAAAAAGAATTACTAAATAAGGGCTACACGTTTTCAAGTGATACTGATACAGAAGTACTTTTGAACTTTATTGAAGACATAAAAAAGAACAATAATAGCACTGTTGAAGAAGCTTTACGCATTGCCTTAAAAAGAATTGTCGGTGCTTATTGTATTTTATTGATTTCAAAAGACGATCCCGAAACCATTATTGCTGCAAGAAAAGGAAGCCCATTGGTTATTGGAATTGGAAAAGGCGAACACTTTTTAGCAAGCGATGCCTCACCAATTATTGAATACACAAAAGAAGTGGTGTATGTAAATGATTATGAAATTGCCATTGTTAAACCAGACGAACTGATTTTAAAAAACTTAGGTAATGAAAAACAAACACCATTCATTACCAAGTTAGACATGGAATTAGCAGCCATTGAGAAAGGCGGCTACGACCATTTCATGCTTAAAGAAATCCATGAACAACCCAATACTATTTTTGACTGCTTGCGTGGACGTTTGTTTCCCGAGAACGGTATGATTAATATGAGTGGAGTTGAAAATCATATAGAGGCATTAAAAAATGCAAAGAGAATTTTAATCGTTGCATGCGGAACAAGTTGGCACGCGGGCTTATTAGCAGAATACCAAATTGAAGAACTCTGTAGAATTCCTGTTGAAGTAGAATACGCTTCTGAATTCAGGTATCGCAATCCAGTAATTCATAAGGGCGATGTGATTATTGCCATTTCTCAAAGCGGCGAAACTGCCGACACTTTAGTAGCCTTAGAAAGTGCCAAAGAAAAAGGTGCATTTATTTTTGGGGTTGTAAACGTAGTAGGTAGTAGCATTTCTAGACTAAGTGATGCAGGTGCCTATTCACATGCCGGGCCGGAAATTGGTGTAGCCAGTACCAAAGCATTTACCGGTCAATTAGCGGTATTAGCAATGATGGCTTTAAAAATAGGGTTTGCCAAAGGAACCATTTCTGAAGAACGCTATTTACACTTAATGCAAGAATTACATGCTATTCCAGAAAAAGTGAAATTAATACTAAATGACACTACTAATATTGAACGCATTGCAAAAAAATACAAAGACGCAACAGACTTTTTGTTTTTGGGTAGAGGCTATAATTTCCCCATTGCATTAGAAGGTGCATTGAAACTAAAAGAGATTTCATATATACATGCAGAAGGTTATCCTGCTGCAGAAATGAAACATGGCCCTATTGCTTTAGTAGATGATACATTGCCCGTTGTTTTTGTTGCAACCAAAGATTCTTACTACGAAAAAATTGTATCGAACGTACAAGAAATTAAAGCAAGAAAAGGAATGGTAATTGCTATTGCTACAGCAGGCGACGACGTCATTCCTAGCATGGCCGACGATACTATTTTTGTACCAGATGCCGATGAAGTGATTGCACCTTTATTGAGTGTCATTCCATTGCAATTGTTAAGTTATTATGTAGGATTGGCTAAAGGTATTGATGTAGATAAACCTAGAAATTTAGCAAAAAGCGTTACCGTGGAATAATTACGAACGCTAATTTTTTTATCAACAAAAATAGCATTCAATGCCAGAAAATATTATTTTTAAATCACCGCTTCTTTCACTAGGATATGGTTTTATTCAAGCCCCTTATTTACCAAAAGGGAAAGACGAATATTATCTTAGAAACATTCAAAATCGTAATGGCATTAATTACCGACAGCTCAATGCCTATGAAATAGAAGTATTGGTACGCAATAGAAATACGAGTGATGATTGGAATAAATTATTAGTATCCGATGCTTTTAATCCTGAGTTAGTAAAAAACTGTACGTTTTATGGCTTGGTTCGAATAGGAAAATTAGAGCCACTATGTTTAGGTTTTAGTGATTTAAAATTACCAGTAGGTTTGTATAACTCAACCATTATTAGTTGTGATTTTGGCGATAATGTGGTAATTGATAACGTACATTATTTAGCGCATTATATTATAGGATCAGAAGTAATTATTACCAATGTAGACGAAATGGTTACTACCAATCATGCTAAATTTGGTAATGGTATTTTAAAAGAAGGCGAAAGCGAAGACGTAAGAATTTGGCTAGAACTTTGTAATGAAAATACTGGCCGACGAGTATTGCCATTTGTAGGCATGCTTCCTGGCGATGCTTATTTATGGAGTAAGTACAAAGACGACGACCAACTCCAACAAAAATTCAATGAGTTTACTACACGCCAGTTTAAACCACACCGTGGGTATTATGGAAAAATTGGCGATAGAACAGTTATAAAAAATACCCGCATTATAAAAGATGTATGGATTGGATCGGATGCCTACATAAAAGGTGCCAATAAACTTAAAAATATTACTATTAATTCAAAACCAGCAGCCACAACTCAAATTGGAGAAGGCTGCGAAATAGTAAATGGTATTATTGGATTTGGCTGCCGTCTTTTCTATGGCATTAAAGCGGTAAGATTTGTAATGGCCGACCATTCACAACTAAAATATGGGGCCAGATTAATTAACTCCTATCTTGGTCAAAACGCAACCATTTCTTGTTGTGAAGTACTTAATTCATTAATTTTCCCTGCACACGAACAGCACCATAATAATTCATTTTTATGTGCTGCTTTGGTAATGGGTCAAAGTAATATTGCTGCAGGTGCAACAATTGGGTCTAACCACAATAGTAGGGGTGCCGATGGCGAAGTAGTATTGGGCAGGGGCTTTTGGCCAGGCTTGTGTGTGAGCATAAAACACAATTCAAAATTTGCCAGTTTTACCATTTTAGCAAAAGGAGATTATCCAACAGAACTAAATATTCAAACACCATTTTCTTTGGTAAGTATTGATGCAAGTAACGACCAATTATTAGTCATGCCAGGCTATTGGTTTTTATACAATATGTATGCCCTAGAACGCAATGCTTGGAAATATGTAGATCGCGATAAAAGGACCGATCGTATTCAAAGAATTGAATACGATTATTTGGCGCCAGACACCATCAACGAAATTATCAATGCCATCCATTTATTAGAACTTGCAACTGGCAAAGCTTTTCATCTTAAAGAAAATAAAACAAAAAGAATTACTGATGAACAAGCAGCTATTCTAGGAAAAAAATTATTAACAGAGGCCAATCCTATTGTTGATGAACTAGAGATACTTGGTTTGAATTTCGAAAACAGTAAAAGAAAAACAGTTTATAAAAAAGTACTACGGGCCTATCGTGTTTTTGAAGACCTAGTTATTTATTATGGTATAACTACATTAATAGATTGGTCGAAAAAACAGGGCTTAAAAAATTTCAATGAAATAATAACAGTTATTCCAACAAAAACCACAAGAAATAGTTGGATCAATTTAGGCGGTCAATTAATGCCCGAAACCGAAGTAGCTACATTAAAAAACAAAATCATCTCCAATAAAATAAAATCATGGGATGAAGTGCATGATTTTTATGAAACAATGGGTAATAAATATCCGGAACAAAAGTTTCAACACGCGGTCGCCGCTTTATCTGAAAGAATTGGTAAGCCCATTAAAAAAATCAGCCCCCAAGAATTAAATACCCTCTTAGATGCTGTAGTTCGCACCAAAGAATGGATGGCCAAAGGTATCTATGATTCAAAAGCCAAAGACTTTGCAAATCCTTACAGGCAAATGGTGTATGATTCTGCTGCAGAAATGGATGCGGTTGTAGGAAAATTGGTAGACAATAGTTTTATCAATGAACAAGTAATTGTACTTGCCAGCTTCAAAAAAAAGATAGCTGCATTTAAAAAACAAATCAAATAATTACAAACGCAAACCAACACCCACTTGTATTTGTTGGCTAGTCCATTTGTCTTTTTGGTCTATTTGATTAATGTTTTTCATGCCAATATTATACCTGCCGTAAATACGCAATAATTTTAAATTAAACTGCAAACCACCAACCATTGAAAAGTCTCCATCAGTAAATGCTTTATTGCCATTTTTTAAAAGCGATTGGTCTTGATTCATTAAAATTCCAAACTGTGGACCCGCATGAAGTGTAACAAGTTTGCCCACATTATAGCGTAGTAAAATTGGAATAGATACATAATTTAAAGTAACCCTCGCATCTTGCACATTTAAAGCAGCAACACTCTGATAGATGGTTGCAAATCCAGATGCAACAGTGGTACTAGACTGATTGAATAATACTTCAGGTTGTAATCCAAATCTTTTATTGAAATCAATTTCAGTGAATACACCAACATGGTATGATAGTGCATAGGCATCTGAAAAAGAAATACCAGAAACCTGGTTTAAGTTTGCACCGCCTTTTATCCCAAAATTAAATCCTGCTTGCGCAAAACTGCTAACTGATAATAATAAAATGGCTGCTAAAAATAAGATTGACTTTTTCATGTGCTTGATTTAGTACTCGTATAACACCAAACACGTGCCAATATTTTATAATTCGAATGAAATAAGAAAATAAACTAGGTTTTAACTTTATTTAAACCAATTCAATGACGGAGATTTCAGGCATCACACCTACCCTACCTGGGTATCCAATAAATCCATACCCTCTGTTAACATATAATTTTTGCTGACCATCTTCGTATAAGCCTGCCCATTGGCGGTACATCCATTGCACGGGGCTCCATTTAAAGTAAGGATTGTCTATACCAAATTGCATACCATGCGTATGTCCTGCAAGCATTAAATCAATGGAAGGGTATTTTGGCTTTACTTCTGCATCCCAATGACTAGGATCATGGCTTAATAATATTTTAAAAGGAATGGTTTCAGTTCCAGGAAATGCTTCGTGCATCTTTCCGTATTTTGGAAAACGTCCTTTTGCTCCCCAGTTTTCAATACCTAATAAAGCAATTTTATCAGTACCTTTTTCTAATAATACGTGCTCATTCATTAATAAACGCCAACCTAAATGATGGTGTACTTGTTTTAGATTATTTAGGTTTTCAATTTTTTCTGCAGCAGAGGGCCATGTAACATAATCGCCATAATCGTGGTTGCCTAAGGTACTAAACACCCCAAGCGGCGCCTTAAGTCTACCAAAGACATCCATATAATCTTTCATTTCATCGGCTCGGTCGTTAACCAAGTCTCCAGTAAATAAAATTAAGTCCGCATTTTCTTTAAGAATCATATCTACCCCATGGTTCACCGCCGCTTTATCTTGAAAACTTCCACTATGAATATCGCTGATATGCACCAGTTTCATGCCTTTAAAAGCAAGGGGCAGATTAGGGTAGTTTAGTTTTATCCTTTTTACTTGGTAATTATACTTGTTACTAAATCCAACCAATAACGTTCCAAACAATGTGCCGCCAATACCCAAACCAAGCCAACTCAAGAAAACAGAACGAGGTATGCCATTGCCTTCTCCAACAATAGTAGCACCAGCATTTGAATAAAACATCCGCACAAACATAAAAGCACCCCTACGCAAGTCATCGGTAAGGAAAATGGCGGCCCCTATTAATTTAGCTAGGAACAAGCCTATTAAAATGGCAAAAATATAATTGCGGAAAAACTTAGAGGTTTGTAATCCTTGGATATAAGGAAAACAGAGTAATAAAACCAAGGTAGCCCCAGAAATCAACCAATAAACTATATATATGACAAGTCTGGTTTTTTCGGATGCATTCTGCGCCACTGTTTTCAGGGCTTGAAAAACGTAAAAATCTAATAGCAGCATGATGGCTGCAATAATCCACCAGGTACGCACACTTTTCATAGTTTGTAGGCTTGATTTAGGTTAAAAACCCAGTTAATTTGTTTTATGACGGCAAAAATCAATTAATTATATTTGATTCCCACAAAAAAAGCCCTTTTTAACATTTAAAACCTTACAATAGGCTTTTAGGTTGGGTAAGTGGTAATTGTAACAATGTTTAGATAATATTGTTTCGGAAGATGTGGGCTAAAGCGTATTTTTGGCATCCAAGCAACTAATTCAGAATCTTAATCGAATTTGAAAAAAGTTATTTGGCTAACAATTTAAAAAATTGGATCTGTTTAAAAGCAGCCAAACGGAGGATATTATGGCAATAATTATTGGTATAGCCAATCAAAAAGGTGGCGTTGGTAAAACAACCACCGCAATTAATGTGGCTGCTAGTTTAGCAGTGCTAGAATATAAAACCTTGTTGGTTGATGCCGATCCACAGGCAAACAGCACCACAGGCGTTGGCTTCGACCTGCACAATATCACCAATAGTTTGTACGACTGCATGGTCAATAATTCTACCGCAGCAGATGTGATTTTAAAAAGCGATGTACCCAATTTAGATTTATTGCCATCGCATATTGATTTAGTAGGTGCAGAAATAGAAATGATTGATTACCCTAATCGAGAAAATGTTTTAAAAGGAGTTCTCGAAGCAGTAAGAGATAAATATGATTTTATAGTAATTGATTGTTCGCCTTCTTTAGGTTTAATTACAGTCAATTCTTTAGTAGCTGCCGATAGTGTGATTGTTCCTGTACAGTGCGAATTTTTTGCATTGGAAGGATTAGGAAAATTATTAAACACCATTAAAATTGTACAGAGTAGATTAAATCCGGCATTAAAAATTGAAGGTATATTAATGACTATGTATGATGGCCGTTTAAGACTTTGCAATCAAGTGGTAAGTGAGGTTCGACGCCATTTCGATGATATGGTTTTCTCAACAATTATACACCGTAACACACGTTTAAGCGAAGCACCAAGTGTAGGCAAGCCTGTTATTTTATATGATGCTGAAAGTAAAGGAACAATAAATTACCTCAATTTAGCAAAGGAAATTTTGCAAAATAATGGACTAACAAAAATGAGTAACGAAGAAAGAATCATTGAATAACATAATCAAAAATTTTTTAATTGATTATTCAATCCAAATTATTACACAAGCATGAGTACACCCAAAAAAAATAACGATTTACTAGGCAAAGGCATTCGCTCCTTGCTTCAAAATATTGATACCGATTTAAAAAACACAGAAGGCGGTTTAAAACCACAAATCGTTGAAGAAGTAACTGGTAGTAAAAGATTAATTTTAGCTGATATAGAAATTAATCCAAAACAACCAAGAAGAGATTTCGACGAAGCGGCATTAAATGAATTGGCAGCATCTATTAAATTGCATGATATTATTCAGCCACTTACCGTATCAAAACTTGCCAATGGCAAATACCAATTAATTGCTGGTGAACGCAGATTTAGGGCCTCTAAAATTGCCGGATTAAAAGATGTTCCTGTTTATATTCGTCAAGCAAATGACCAACAATTATTAGAGCTAGCTTTACTAGAAAATTTACAAAGAGAAAACCTTAATGCAGTAGAAGTAGCCCTTAGTTACAAACGCATGATGGAAGAATTGAATTATACCCAAGAACAAGTGGCTGAAAGAATGGGTAAAGAAAGAAGTACTGTTACCAACTATATCAGATTATTAAAATTACCGCCAGATATTCAACTAGCAGTTCGCAATAGCAGTATCACCATGGGACACGCTAGAGCCCTTGTTAACATTGACACCATTGATAGGCAACTATTTGTTTTTAAAGAAATCAAAGCAAAAGATTTAAATGTAAGACAAACCGAAGAGTTGGTACGAAAAATGTATACTGCCTCTAAAACTGGCGGTAGCAAAAATCCTTCAAAATCTGAATTACCTCCTGCCTATAAAAGGATTGAAGACCAACTAGCATCGCATTTTGGAGCGAAAGTAAAAATGACACACAATAAAAATGGACAGGGCAGTATTAATATCGACTATTTTTCATTAGAAGAATTGAATAAAATTCTAGACGCCATGAATGTTATTGTTAGTTAATGAAAGCATACCAATTTCTTATATGGCTTATGTTTCTTTGCCCTATTTGGGGCAAGTCTTTGGCTCAATCAGACACGGTTCGTAGCGCAATTAAAGCTGTTCCAACAATAGTAAAAGATAGTAGCACAATAAAAAAACACGATCCTAAAAAAGCAACTCGACGTTCTGCCATGATACCTGGATGGGGGCAAGCTTACAACAAAGAATATTGGAAAATTCCTATTGCTTATGGTATAATTGCTATTCCTGTTAGTTTGTACTTTTACAATAATGACTGGTACAAAAAAACAAAATTTGCTTACGAAGCAAAATACAAAGCAGAAATAAACAAGGACAGCACTGATTATAATTTAATGGACCCACTATTAAAACCACTTAGCAGTAATTCATTACAGAGTTATAGAAATTCTTTTAGACGCGATAGAGACTATTCTATATTATGGTTTATAGCAGCTTGGGGTTTAAACGTAATTGACGCTACTGTTTTTGGGCATTTAAAAGATTTTGATGTAAACAATGATTTGACAATAAATGTGAAGCCGCAGTTTAATCCTAGCAATAGAAGCACAGGATTTGCATTAACGGTTTACAGGAAAAAGAACGAACATAAATTATATACACTACCTTAATTTTTGCGTTAATAAATAATTAACTAAAGCAAATTTAATACCACCCTTTAAATTGCTTTTGAAAAAAAACAAACACATGAATATTGCACTGATTGGATACGGAAAAATGGGCAAAGCTATTGAAACAATTGCCTTAGAAAAAGGACACCAAATTGTATTGAAAATTGATATAGATAATGCTGCCGATTTTAATCAAGAAAATATTTCAAAAGCAGATATTGCTATTGAATTTACCGGCCCACATAGTGCTTTTGAAAATGTTATGAAATGCTTAGAATTAGGCATCCCTGTGGTTTGTGGCTCTACTGGTTGGCTAGACAAATTTGAAATTGCTACCAATTATTGTCAAGAAAAAAAGGGCGCATTATTATATGCCAGCAACTATAGCATTGGCGTGAATTTGTTTTTTGAAATCAATAAATATGTAGCGCAACTAATGAGTGCGCAAAAAGAATATAATGTTGTGATGGAAGAAATTCACCACACACAAAAAAAAGATGCACCAAGCGGAACCGCTATTACTTTAGCAGAACAAGTGCTCGCTGCAATCCAACAAAAAAAACAATGGATTAATGAAGCGAGTAATCATCCCGAAGACCTAAGTATTATTTCAAAAAGAATTGATCCAGCACCAGGCACACATACAATTAAATATACTTCAGCTGTAGATGATATTGAAATCATACATACTGCACACAATCGGGTTGGATTTGCTGGTGGTGCAGTGCTAGCCGCTGAATTCATTCATGGCAAGCAAGGCATCTTTAGTATGAAGGAAGTACTAGGATTATAATTTACAGTTTAAAGGAATAGCCAAACTTAATATTGTAGGCATTAGATGCAGCAACATCAATGGGTTGCTTCCAATTAGATTGTGTGGCTTGAACTTCTAATCCAAATAAGCGAAATCCAGCACCAAATTCGGTTAATAAATTATTGCCAGAGATGGCTGATTTTGAATAACTCTGAATAGCGGTTCCTAGATTGCCCATCAAAAAAATTCTACCGAGTAAAAAATAGTGTCTGAGCCCACCTTTCAAAGATGTTATATGCAAATTTCCTGCTGGGTTATTTAAAGTATTTCCAAATGTTTGGTAACCAGCGGTTGCTAAAAGCATGGTTGAGCCCAAGCCTACACCAGCACCAGCTTCTGCACCAATTCCACCATTATTGGCATCCTTAAAAGCGTTACTTGCTGGGGATGCATAATTGATATCCGCAAAAATTTGGGCATGTGGTAATTTAAACTGAGCGAAACTATTTAGGCTTGCCACTAGAATTAGCGCAAAAGGAATCAGGATTTTTAAATATTTGTGCATATTTTTAGTTTGTGTAAAGAAAGTAAAATTCTTTATAATATTACAAAAATTAACGGCTCTTTGGCCATCTGTTATGTTATCAAAAAAAACGCAATACGCATTTAAAGCTTTAACCTATTTGGCCGAACAAGAAAATGGCATACCTGTACTGATTGCAGAAATTTCTAAAAAGAAAAAAATTCCATTAAAATTTCTTGAAAACATTTTGCTAGAACTTCGTAAAGCAGGAATTCTCGAAAGTAAAAAAGGAAAAGGCGGTGGTTACTTTTTAAAATTAGTACCTAATAAAATACCACTTTCTACCATCATGCGATTAATAGAAGGGCCTATTGCACTCTTACCCTGTGTAAGTTTAAATTTCTACGAAAAATGCAAAGACTGCGATGAAAAGCATTGTGGCCTCAATAGGGTAATGATTGAAGTAAGAGACAATATGCTACAAGTTTTAGAAAACAAGTCTGTAGCAGATTTAACCGGAAAATAGTTGCATTATTTTATTGACAGATTCTCTAACATATCTGCAGTCATTTTATCTAAATCAAAAGCTGGCTTCCAATTCCAATCAGTATTAGCAATGCTATCATCAATACTTTGCGGCCAACTATTTGCAATGGCTTGTCTATAATCGGGAACACAACTCAATTGAAAATCAGGAATATGTTTTTGAATAGATGCAGCAATTTCTGTTGGCGAAAAACTCATTCCAGAAATATTATAAGAAGTTCTCACCTTAATAGTATTGGCAGGTGCATGCATTAATTCCAATGTAGCTCGAATAGCATCGGGCATATACATCATGGGCAAATAAGTATCTTCTTTTAAAAAGCAGGTATACTTTTTTTCGGCGAGTGCTTCATGGTAAATTTCAACTGCATAATCAGTTGTTCCGCCGCCTGGTGCCGATTTATAACTAATCAAACCAGGATAACGAATACTTCTAATATCAACTCCAAAACGTTGGTGATAATAATTACACCAAAATTCTCCCGCATATTTACTAATACCATAAACCGTGATAGGCTCAATAATTGTTTGTTGCGGACAAAATTGTTTTGGAGTAGTAGGACCAAAAACGGCAATACTACTTGGCCAGTATACTTTGTGTAATTTTTCTTCGCGTGCTATATCCAACACATTTAATAGACCTTGCATATTTAAATGCCAAGCAAGGCCTGGATTTTTTTCGCCAGTTGCAGATAAAATTGCTGCTAATAAATAGATCTGAGTGATGTTTTGGCGAATTACCTGAACATGCAACATTTCTTTATTCATTACATCCAAGCTCACATAGGGACCTGTTCCTTTTAAAAGATCATTTTCTTCGCGCAAATCAGATGCCACTACATTAGCCGCACCATATATTTTACGCAGTGCTAAAGTTAATTCTACCCCAATTTGTCCGGAGGCACCAATTACCAAAATTTTATCTTTTGCCATGTAAATGAATTTTGAAGTGATCAAAAATAGATATTCTATTGAAACTAACAGTGGTTATCTTTTAAAGGATTACAAATTAGTGAGTGCAAGAATTCACTTAATTTTGCAGAACCTTAATTTTAATGAATTCACCAATACTTTAAAAGGATGTTACCAGATTTTCTAACCAAACTTTTCAAGAACCAGTCTTACGACCCCAATAACTTTTTTTTAATTGCAGGGCCTTGTGTGGTAGAATCTGAAGAAATTGTATTGGAAATAGCAGACAAAGTGTCTAATATTTGCAAAAATCTAGGTATCCCCTATGTTTTTAAAGCCTCTTACAGAAAAGCAAACAGAACCAGTGCCAATTCATTCACAGGTATTGGAGACGATACTGGATTAGCTTTGATAAAAAAAGTGGGCGATTTATACCAATTACCTACTACTTCAGATATACATGCACACGAAGAAGCGGCGGTGGCGGCGCCTTTCATTGATATTTTACAAATTCCCGCTTTCTTGTGTAGGCAAACTGATTTACTTGTTGCGGCAGCAGAATCAGGTAAAATTGTCAACGTAAAAAAAGGCCAATTTTTAAGCGGTCCTTCCATGAAATTTGCAGTTGACAAAATTAAAAAAGCTGGCAACGAACAAATTATGCTCACTGAACGTGGCAACAGTTTTGGCTATACAGACCTGGTAGTAGATTATAGAAATATTCCATGGATGCAGGAACACCAAACGCCAGTAATTATGGATTGTACCCATGCCCTGCAACAACCCAATCAAAGTTCTGGTATTACCGGCGGCAATCCTCAATTAATTGGAACCATTGCTAAAGCTGCCATTGCAACAGGCGCAGATGGATTATTTATTGAAACCCATCCTAACCCAGCTATTGCCAAAAGCGATGGTGCCAATATGTTGCGATTAGATTTATTAGAGCCCTTGTTAGCGCAATTGGTTAAACTCAGAAAAGCGGTTATTTAAACAGGCTTATCTTACCAATTTTTTAATGGATTACGCCTTCCTGCCATAATATAATTCTTGATATTAATCCAAAATGCAAGAATCATGTACACTAAAACAGGTGATCCTAGTGTTAGAAATGAAATATAAATAAACCACATTCTAATTTTAGAACTGGCAATGCCAAATTTTTCGCCAATAGCGGCGCAAACTCCAAAAGCGTGCATCTCAATGTTTTCGCGAATTTTTTGCATGATTCTATAAATTATAAATGGCTAAACCCTTTGTTTCATAAAAATAGACATTTGAATTGAATAAAAGTTTAAAACAGTTTATAACGCAAGCCTGTTTTGGCGTAAATTTGCAAAATCAATCAATCGTACCTTAATCTCAAATCATAAATTTTTCAACCTATGGCTTTTGATATCGAAATGATCAAGCAACTGTACTTAAATATGCCTGCAAAAGTAGACGCAGCACGTACCGCATTGGGCAGACCCCTTACTTTATCTGAAAAAATCCTTTTTGCCCATTTGCACGCTGATCAATCCTTGAGTAGCTTTGAACGTGGTAAGCATTATGTAGATTTCGCTCCAGACCGAGTAGCAATGCAAGATGCCACTGCTCAAATGGCTTTGTTGCAGTTTATGCAAGCTGGTCGTAAAAAAGTAGCAGTGCCTTCAACGGTGCATTGCGACCACTTAATCACTGCCAAAAACGAAGCAAAACAAGATTTAGAAGTAGCGAATGCAGAAAGCAAAGAAGTATATGATTTCTTGGCATCTGTATCTAATAAATATGGTATTGGTTTTTGGAAACCTGGCGCTGGAATTATTCACCAAGTAGTATTAGAAAATTATGCATTCCCTGGTGGTATGATGATTGGTACCGATTCTCATACAGTAAATGCTGGAGGACTTGGTATGATTGCAATTGGTGTTGGTGGTGCAGATGCTTGTGATGTAATGGCAGGACTTCCTTGGGAGTTAAAATGGCCTAAACTAATTGGTATTAAACTAACTGGTAAATTAAGTGGCTGGACAGCTCCTAAAGACGTGATTTTAAAAGTCGCTGGTATTCTTACTGTAAAAGGTGGAACTGGTGCTATTGTTGAATATTTTGGTGAAGGCGCTACTAGTATGAGTTGTACAGGTAAGGGCACCATTTGTAATATGGGTGCTGAAATTGGTGCAACCACTTCAACTTTTGGATACGATGAAAGTATGAGTCGTTACTTATCAGCCACAGGCCGCGCAGATATTGCTGCTGCTGCTGATGCAGTAAAAGATTATTTAACTGCCGATGCCGATGTGTATGCAAATCCTTCAAAATATTTTGATGAAGTAATTGAATTAGACCTAAGCACATTAGAACCACATTTAAACGGACCATTCACACCAGATTTGGCTACACCAATTTCTAAAATAAAAGAAGTAGCTGCTGCCAATGGTTGGCCAACAAAAATTGAAGTGGGTTTAATAGGAAGCTGTACCAACTCTTCTTATGAGGATATTAGTAGAGCAGTTAGTTTGGCTAAACAAGTAACTGAAAAAGGATTGACACTTGCGGCAGAATTTAAAATCACACCAGGATCTGAGCAAGTGCGTTATACCATTGCTAGAGATGGATTCCTAGACGTTTTTGAAAACATTGGCGCAACAGTATTTGCCAATGCTTGCGGACCTTGTATTGGTATGTGGGATCGTGTTGGTGCAGAGAAAAAAGAAAAGAATGCTATTGTTCATAGTTTTAATAGAAACTTTGCAAAACGTGCCGACGGTAATCCTAATACTTTTGCATTTGTGGCATCACCCGAATTGGTTACCGCACTAGCCATTGCAGGTGATTTAACATTCAATCCACTAACTGATACCATTACCAACAATAAAGGCGAGCAAGTAAAATTAGACGAACCAAGTGGTCAAGAATTACCTCTTCGTGGTTTTGCAGTTGAAGATGCCGGATACCAAGCACCTGCTGCTGATGGATCAGGCGTAACTGTTGCAGTAGATCCTGTAAGCAAACGTTTGCAATTATTGGACCCTTTTGCAGCTTGGGATGGTCATGATCTAAAATCTTTAAAACTACTAATTAAAGCAAAAGGAAAATGTACCACCGACCATATTTCAATGGCAGGACCTTGGTTAAAATTCCGTGGGCACTTAGATAATATCAGTAATAATATGTTGATAGGTGCGGTGAATTTCTTTAATGAAAAAACCGACAATATCAAGAACCAATTAACTGGCGAATACGGTCCGGTTCCTGCAACACAACGTGCTTACAAAGCAGCAGGCATAGGAACTATTGTAGTTGGCGATGAAAATTATGGCGAAGGAAGTAGCCGCGAGCACGCTGCAATGGAACCACGTCATTTAGGTGTTCGTGTGGTATTAACCAAATCATTTGCACGTATTCATGAAACCAACCTGAAAAAACAAGGAATGTTAGCGTTAACTTTTAACGACAAAACAGACTACGAAAAAATTCAGGAAGACGATACTATTGATGTGCTAGGACTTACCAGCTTTGCGCCAGGAACCCCATTAACATTGGTGTTTACGCATGCAGATGGTAGCCAAGACACTATCGTAGCCAATCACACTTATAACCAACAGCAAATTGAGTGGTTTAAAGAAGGAGCGGCATTAAATATTATTCGCAAGCAAGTTGCTAGCGCATAATTTTAAAAAAACTACATAAAAAAATCCTCCAATTGGGGGATTTTTTTATGAATGACTAGTAAGTAGAAAATCTGCTAGATTTTAGTTAATTTACCTTTTCAAACAACATACCATGAAGAAATTATTGTTACTCATACTAAGCTTGTATTTAATAGGAACTAGTTATGGTCAACAGAAACTGGCTTACCAACTCTATAATGCAAAAGGTAAAAAAATATCTTATGGTAAAATGCTACAAGTATTAACCGAAAAAGACATTGTACTTTTTGGTGAATTTCACAACAATGCTATTGCGCACTGGTTACAATTAGAAGTTACCAAAGACTGTAAAGAAAAAAGAAATTTAGTATTAGGTGCAGAAATGTTTGAACAAGACAATCAAGCAGTTTTAGACCAATATTTACGAGGCGAAATCAAAGCAAAAGCATTGGATTCTTTGGCACGTTTATGGAAGAACTACCCTACCGACTACGCCCCATTGGTAAATTTTGCAAAAGAAAACAACATTGCATTTGCTGCATCAAATGTTCCTAGGCGTTATGCCTCTATGGTTTCAAAAGGTGGATTTGCCATTTTAGATACCATTAGCAATAAAGAAAAAGCATGGTTAGCGCCATTACCTATTGCATACGACGCATCATTACCAGGATACAAAAACATGGTGGCAATGATGGGTGGACATGGCGGAGACAATCTACCAAAAGCACAAGCCATTAAAGATGCAACCATGGCGCATTTTATTTTAAAATATTATACAGCTGGCAGTTTGTTTATTCATTATAATGGCTCTTATCATTCCGATAACCATGAAGGAATTGGTTGGTACATTACACAACAAAGACCCGAATTAAAACAAGTAACCATTACAACGGTTTCTCAAAAAGATATTTCAAAATTATTGTCAGAAAATAAAGGCAAGGCAGATTTTATTATTTGTGTTGATGAAGACATGACAAATACTTATTAATATTCAGAAGCCTTTTTATCAATCAGTAATTAGCTTACCGCCTTCCATTCAAAATTTGGTAGTAGAATAATAAATTACCTTTTAAAAATATTAAAAATCCATGCACCCTATTCGCACCGCTATATTATCTTTTGGAATGTCTGGGAGGGTTTTTCATGCACCATTTATTGCGCTAGATCCGGCTTTTGAATTAGTTGGTTTTTGGGAAAGAACTACTAATAATTCGCTTGAATTTTATCCTACTGTAACTATCTATCGTTCATTAGAGGATGTATTAAATGATGCATCAATTGACTTAGTCATTGTAAATACACCCACCTATACGCATTACGAATACACTAAAAAAGTATTGTTGGCAGGCAAACACGCGGTAGTAGAAAAATGTTTTACAAGCACTACTGAAGAAGCCATTGAATTGCACCAAATTGCTATTGAAAAAAACGTACAATTATCGGTATTTCAAAATCGCCGCTGGGATAGCGATTTCAAAACAGTGAAGCGTTTGATTAAAGAAAACTGGCTAGGAAATATAGTTGAAGCAGAAATTCATTTCGATCGATTCAAAGAAGAACTAAGCCCAAAACTGCATAAAGAAACTCCAGGACCAGGTGCAGGCACACTCTATGATTTAGGGCCTCATTTAATAGACCAAGCACTTTGTTTATTTGGCATGCCTGATTCGGTTTTTGCAGATATTAGAATCACCCGACCAGGCTCATTGGTGGATGATTATTTTGAAATATTACTCTATTACAAAACCATTCGGGTTCGATTAAAATCTGGTTACCAAGTTAGAGAAGCTGTTCCGTCGTATGTTATTCATGGCAATAAAGGCAGTTTTTTAAAAAGCAGGGGCGATATTCAAGAGATTGAATTAGTTGCCAATAAAAAACCAGGAAACAAAGAATGGGGTACTGAACCTATAGAAGAACAAGGCCTATTGCATACCGAAATGAACGGACAAATTATTAGGGGAAAAGTACCTACAATGCAAGGCAATTATGCCGATTATTATAGTGCTGTAGCCATTGCCATTAACACCCAAACTGCCATGCCAGTAACAGCACAAGATGGCATTAATATTTTACAAATAATAGAAGCCGCATTCAAAAGCAATCAACAAAAAGCAGTGATTGATTTGTAATAAAAACAACTATCATGCAACCGTATATTAAGCCTGTTTATGATCAGTTTTCCAAACAGGCAAACAAAGAAAACGCAGCAGGCATGAAAGCGTATATGCTGCACCAATTTATTTTTTTTGGTATTAAAACACCTTTGCGTGATAGCATTGTAAAAGCACATATCAAAACACACCCACTGAATGATATGGCTATTATAGAAAAAGTTGTAAAAGAACTTTGGATAATGCCCAATAGAGAACTTTCTTATTTTGCTATTGATGTTTTTGCTGCTAATAAAAAACTATGGAGCCCTGCAAGTATAGCATTAATTGAATACTGTATTACTAATAAAAGCTGGTGGGAAACGGTTGATTCCATTGCTAGCGAATGGCTAGGACCCTACTTTAAAATTTTTCCGGAACAAATTTTGCCCGTCACTAAAAAATGGAATCAATCAGAAAATATTTGGTTGCAGCGAAGTAGTTTATTATTTCAAAAATCTTATAAGAAAGAAACTGATACTGCATTACTCTCAAAATATATTTTGCACTTAAAAGATTCCAAAGAATTTTTTATTAGAAAAGCAATTGGATGGGCATTGAGAGAATATTCAAAAACAAATTCAGAATGGGTTATACAATTCGTAGCAACCAATTCATTGTCTCCCTTAAGTAAAAAAGAAGCCCTTAAAAGAATTCATGTCAACCCTGTTAGTTGAGTTTGGTGTATAAAAATAGGTTGAAGCAATGAATACTTCAACCTATTTTATACTAATAATTATTTTACATTTTTTTGGCGTCTTCTAAAAACTTAGCCAATCCAATATCAGTTAAAGGATGTTTTAATAATCCTAGAATTGAATCTAATGGACAAGTACAAACATCTGCACCTGCTTCGGCAGCTTTTATAATATGTAACGCATTACGAATAGAGGCTGCTAAAATTTCTGTTTTATATCCTTGAATATCATAAATATGACGCATTTGCGCAATCAGTTCTATGCCATCCCAACCGCTATCGTCTATTCGTCCAATAAATGGAGATACATAAGCCGCACCTGCTTTTGCCGCTAATATTGCCTGACCTGCAGAGAATACCAAGGTGCAATTGGTACGAATACCATTATCGGTAAACCATTTAATGGCTTTAATACCATCTTTAATCATAGGTACTTTCACCACAATATTTGGGTGAATAGCCGCTAATTTCTTGCCTTCTTCTACCATTGTAGCAAAATCTGTAGACAATACTTCGGCACTAATATCGCCATCCACTAATTCGCAAATTGCCTTGTAATGCAATGCAATTGCGGCTTCGCCTTTAACACCTTCTTTAGCCATCAATGACGGATTGGTAGTTACACCATCCAAGATTCCTAATTCACTAGCTTCTTTAATTTGGGCTAAATTTCCGGTATCAATAAAAAATTTCATCGGTTAAATTTTATAAGTTGTAATAGAAATAAAGGTGGATTTTGTTCGCGAATACTTATTCAAACTGTATCCGCGAAAGAAAGAAAAAATGGCAGGCTACTCACATCGCACCGCTCAACCGCCTATCCTTGCTGTATTCCTACCCTGGGGAGTTTCAGCAGGAGCTGGTCGTGTAAGACCTGCCATGGCAAAAGTAAGGTTTGAAGCTTAATTAATGTAGATTTTTTTAAAATAAAAATAGGCGCTCGCAATTTTGCAGACTAATTATTTGTCAACACGCATGATAAAAACTCACTGTTTAACGCTGAAGCCTAGAATTAATAGTGGTAGCCCCTACTAATTCATCGTGTCTTCCGCTAAATGACCGATAATAAACTAGAATAGTATATTCATTTTCTGTTTCCCAATAGTTGCCATCAGTGAAAGAAATATCAGCCGATTCTAATGGATTTTTAATATCCTTAGTGGCGTAGGTGTAACTGTAATAGCCTTGTTTTAAAAATAATTTTTTTGTGTAGATTCCTTGCGTTGCATCGAAATGCATTAATGAGCTATCGCCAATTTGATTGCCAGTAATCTCTCCTATTAAATGCAAATTTTTTCCAAATATTGGTTGCCGATTATTGGGAACATAACTAAAGTTTACCCAAGCATAATCGCTCTGCCACCATGGATTTATAGACTCCGATGAATTGATTTCAGTATATCCATTTCTATCTTGAAAATTAATATACGCAACTGCATCACGTGGTTGGTCTGGTTTTATGAATACTTCATTGGGTTCCTTACTACGATCTACTCGTGCAATTCTATCAGACTCAAATCGAAAACTTTGCAAATCGGCCCAGCGATATTCTTTGCCAGCTGCAAAAATAAAATCTTGTTCTCCATTATATTCCAAAACATCTCCGCGAATAAAAACAGGTTGTTTGTCTTTCACGGCATCGTCCCAACGATTATTTTGAAACACTACCACTTTTAATTGTTGCGGATTGAACAAATTCAAGGCTTTTACACCTAATGAAAATTGTAATTTTTGGTGCGTTCTATACACTTGATTTTCGAAAGGTGTTTGAATTTGCGCACCGATGCTTACTTGTTTATCTAACACCATGATTCTTTTGGTAAATGCTAGTTTAGCAGTATCGCCATCAGTAAAAACCTTCAATAAATAATTGCCAGATTTAATGGGTTCGCAGTTTCTTTCTGGCAATACTACTTGGTAATGTATATAATGAATTGCTGCAATTGATGCTACGCGATAAGTACTAATTCTATTTTGGTTAAACCCCTTGATATAATCAAATACATTCATATTTGCCGAAGTCCAGTCTGCATTGCAAAGCTCGTAAGTATAAAAATAATTTTTTGGATAATTTACTAAGTCATCGAAATGCAACTCAAGTTGGTCTGATGAATTTAATTGCAAAATAGGCTGACTCAATTGGTTGTTTTGCTGAAACAATTTAACACCTTGAATAGTGGGTGCATATACATGATCGGGTAAGCGCTGCCCAAACAAATCCATTGCCCCCAATAATAATATTACTGCAACCAATTTTTTCATACACCTAAAATAAGGCAATATAATTATAGTAACCCAATTTAGCCAATGCAACATTACTTGAAAGCATTACAAGATACTATCAACATTGTTTTGTAAAAATTTAACTGGCCTTGATTATAACAACAAAAAAGCACCTTGATTAGGTTAATAATTGGTTTTGCTGTATTCAATGCAGCAATGTAGTTTTGAACAGATTAATCGAATTCATTTGAACCTAGCTTTTAACATAGCCAAGAAAATTGCATTTACCCGTAAAAAGTCATTTGCAAGATTTATTATTAGACTTTCCATAGCGGCTACGGCTGTTAGTGTGATGTCTATGATCATTACACTGGCATTTGTAAATGGTTTTCAACAAACGGTAGCCAACAAAGTATTTAGTTTCTGGGGACATATTCGTGTGCAAAAATTTGAACCCAATAAATCATTGGTTGCCGAAGAAACACCCATCCTAAAAAGTAAGAAAATTGAAGCCATTATTCAAAAGCAATTGGGCGTATATCAAATTCAAACATTTGCTACGAAATCTGCCATTATAGAAAAAAACAAAGAGATTGAAGGTGTGTTATTAAAAGGTGTTGAAAAAGGATACGATAGCATGCAGCTAAAGCCTTTTTTGAAAGAAGGTAGATGGCTACAATTCAATGATAGCAGCTATAGTAAAGAGTTGTTAATTTCTGCACAATTAGCTAGTCAATTAAAAATTAAACTAAACGACACAATACATATCTATTTTATTTCTAGTGTAGATGGTAGTAAAAATTATAGAAAAATGGCGGTTTGTGGTATCTTCAAAACCGGCATTGAAGAATATGACAAACTATTTATTTTAGGCGACCAACAATTGATTCGACGCATGAATAATTGGGCTCCCGATGAAACAGGTGGCTATGAAGTTTTTGTATCGGACTATCACCAAATGGATAGTATTTCAGCAAAGTTAGCAGACCAACTTCCAGCAGAATGGATGAGTAAAACTATAAGAGAAGTGTATCCGAATATTTTTGACTGGCTCAATATTCAAGATGTAAACAGGAACGTTATTTTCACAGTCATGTCAATTGTAGCCATCATTAATTTAATCACTTGTTTGTTAATTCTGATTTTAGAAAGAACCCGTATGGTGGGTATATTGAAAGCATTGGGTGCAACAGACTGGTTGATTCAAAAAATATTTTTATACCATGCAACTGTTATTAGCCTTGCTGGGATTGGCATTGGCTTTGTTGTGGGTGTTGGCTGTTGCTTAATTCAGCAATACACTGGCATCATAACCTTAGACGAATCGGCATACTATGTTTCCGCTGCGCCTATTTACCTTATATGGTGGCAGATTTTTGCAGTATGTGCAGGAACTTTGCTGGTATGTTATCTCGCTTTAATAATTCCTACATGGCTCATTAAAAGAATTCAGCCAACTAAAGCCATTCAATTTAGATAAACCAATTATTTAGGCATTGCACACAAATGTGAGAGCAAAATGCCAGTTGCTACTGCTGCGTTCAATGATTCAGCCCCTCCTAGTTTTGGAATAGTAACTACGTTTTTAATATAGGGCAATACTTCAGATCTTATTCCTTTTGATTCGTTTCCAATAACCAATAAACCTTCTTTTAAAGGCTGCATACCTATTACAGAATGTCCTTCAAGTAAAGCGCCATAAACAGGCAATTTTGTTGTTTGAAGTAATGCGGGCAAATAGGTATACCAGCATTGAACCCTAATAAAACTGCCCATGGTTGACTGAATCACTTTAGGATTAGTTAGTTCAACTGTATCCTCGCTAGCAATAATTTGGGTAATCCCAAACCAATCTGCAATACGAATGATGGTGCCTAAATTTCCTGGATCTTGTATGCCATCAATTACCAAACTTAATTTTCCGGACAAATTAGAAAAATGTATATTTTCTTTTTGACGGCAAATTAGCAGCACTTCATTGGCTGTTTGTAAACTCGATATTTTTTCTAATTCTATTTCAGTTACAATTGCAGTATCAATATTAGTAGGGTTTTCGGCTATCCATTTGGCCGTTGCGTATATTTTTTTAACCTCATAATTACTGTTTAAAAGCTCCCCTGCAAGCTTTGGACCTTCGGCAATAAAAAGCCCTTCTTGGACTCTTTGTTTTTTCTGGCACAAAGATTGAATATATTTGAGTTCATTCTTGCTTAACATACTGTATGCGTTTGAAACTTGATAAAGTTAATTGGAATTTATGGCTCTTACTAACATTCTCTGTATTGTTGGTCGTTTCTTGTTCCGAAGAACGGAGAACTACTGTAAAAAATTATCCGGTTGCTACCCCTTTTGTATATAGCAATAAAGTTATTCTATCTGGAATTGAGTCTAAAATAGAAAAAAAACAACTCAGCCTAGACCTAAGCAATTATTGGGATGATAGTTTGAAAGCCAGAAAAGAGCAGCAGGTAGTTTTTTGGTATCGCATAAATAACCCTAGCATTTTTGATTCTATCAACGTTAGCCGGTCGAAAAACTTTATGAATGCCTATTTAAATTCACAAGGCTTTTACTACGCAAATTTAATTGACTCCATTCATATTGATACCATTGCAGACCAATTGCGAGTGTATACCTATATGAATATAAATTTGGGTAAGAAAATTACCATTGATTCTATTAATTATCAGTTAAACGATTCAAGTTTACAAGCAATTGCGTTATTAAACCAAAAAAGCAGTTTACTAAAAAAAAGCAGTCCTTATAGCAAGCAATTAATTAGTGCAGAATTAGATCGGTTAATTGGCCTTTATAGAAATAATGGTTATTATAAATTAACAAGAGAAGATGTTTTTACGGAGGTTGATACTACTGATATTCATTTAATTGAATTAACGCTTAATCCTTTTAAACAAGCAGCGCTAATTGCTGAATCTGCCAAAAAACGCCAATTAAACCCTACTTGGAATGTAAGTATTAACAAAAGACCCACCTATGATTCTAGTAAATTAATACAATACTCAATTGGCAATATTTATTACTATCCAGAAACTAGTTTGACAGATATTACAGATAGTTTGATCAACAAATCCGGTTTGAAAGAAGAAAAATATCCAGGTGTATTTTTACGATCTAAAGAACAAAAATTTAAGTACAAACCGCTTAAAGAACATACTTTTTTTTCTAAAGGAAATTATTATAATGAAGATGATTATATAAAAACCATCAACACCTTACAACAAGTTGGCGCTTGGCAACAAGTTGATGGAAAAATCATTCCGCGTGAAAAATCAGACACACTAGATGTGTATTTTTTTCTTACACCGGCGCTTAAACAAAACTTCACGGTAGACCTAGAAGGTAGTAGAAATACAGGTGATATTGGCTCAGGAAATTTGTTCGGATTGTCTACCAATTTTTCTTACAAAAACAGAAACGTTGCCAAACAAGCCATACAATCAATTTCTAATTTTAGAACAGGTGTAGAATTAAATTTAAATTTAGGAAGCACACAAAATACACGCTCTAATTTGGTGCAGACTTTTAATATCAGTGCAGGCCAAACATTTACTTTTCCTGGATTAATACAACCTTTCAATAAATGGAAAGCGTTGAAAACAATCGACAACCAGCGAACATTGCTTTCTTTTAATGCTGCTTATGTAGACAGAAAAGACTATTACAGATTAAAATCGCTGGTAAGTAGTTGGGGATATGAATGGAAAAAAATAATTAATAGAGCAGAAAATTCTTGGATATACAAACCCTTGAATATTGAATTGTATGCACTTGATACACTCCCTGGCTTAGATACTTTATTCAAAAAAAATCCATTCTTACGCAATTCCTTTAATACCGGAAATATCTTTAGCCAAAGCCTATCTTATAACAGAACTATCAATAGTGCTAGTAGAAAAACACACTCCTTACGATTAGGTGTTGAAGAAACTGGAGGCATATTTAGTTTAATAAAAGGCATTAAGGATAACAGTTACCGTTATATTAAAGTAGAAGCAGAGTACCGTCAAAAAAAGAAATGGGATCATTCTGAACTAGCATACAGGGCGTTTGCTGGACTAGGTTATAATTATGGCAGTTATCCAAAAAATGCTACACTTGCCACCCTCCCATTTTTTAAACAATTTTCTGCGGGAGGCCCCTATAGTATGCGTGCTTGGGGCTTAAGGCAACTTGGGCTTGGTAGTTCCAATACTTATGATAGTATTTCTTCAACCAATTTTAGAGACCGATATGGCGACATGATTATTGAAACCAATATGGAATATCGATTTATTATGGCCACTGTAGCTGGCGTGAAAATTGGCAGTGCTATTTATACTGATATTGGAAATATTTGGAATGTAAAAAAAAGCACAACAGATCCTAGTGCTAATTTTTCATTGGCAAAATTAGGCCATGATATTGCTATCGGTGTAGGAACAGGTTTGAGGCTTGATTTTGATTATTTTTTAATTCGATTCGACTTAGCCTACAAAGTAAAAGATCCATTAAGAGCTGCCAATAATGGATGGATGAGTTTTAAAAATTTCAACTGGACCGATATTCGACCTAATGGTTTAGAAGTATCAAATTTTGCTTTACAACTCGGTATCGGTTTGCCCTTCTAATGCTGCATGCATTTCTTTCAGTTCTAGTTCAAATGCTGGAATTGTTTTGGCATTGTCAACTAAAAACTCACCAATTCTTGTTCTGCGTAAACTACTCATATAAGCACCTACACCTAGTGCCGCACCAAAATCATTGGCAAGACTTCTAATATAAGTACCAGTACCACAAACCACTTTAAAATAAACAATTGGTAATGCTATTTTTTCTATAGTAAAAGAATGAATCGTAACAGGCCTTGGTTCTACTTCTACAACCAAACCTTTGCGTGCAGAAACGTATAAGCGTTCTCCATTTTTTTTAATCGCAGAATGTTGTGGCGGCATTTGTAATATATCTCCTGTAAACTGTGCTGTTGCGGCATCAATCATTGCATCGGTTAAATGTGCAATTGATTGGGGATTTTCAGGATCAGACTCTAAATCATAAGTTGGTGTAGTAGCGCCAAGTGTAAAAGTTCCGGTATACTCTTTTTCCATCCCCATATACTCGTTTATTTTTTTGGTATACTTTCCAGTACACACAATTAATAAACCAGTAGCCAAAGGATCTAAAGTACCCGCATGACCAACTTTACTAACCCTTGTCATATAACGTATTTTTCTTACCACATCGAAAGAAGTCCATTCCATGGGTTTGTCAAATAGCAAAACCTGACCGTTTAAAAATGATTGTAGCACTAACATGTAATAAATAAAATTAACGCTTGATAGCTACCCCTAATAGGCCCTTGCAAATAATACCCTTTGTGTAGAAGGATTACCAGAAAAAATACATTTTCCGTCTTCTAATGGATTATCTAAAGGAATACAACGAATAGTTGCTTTAGCCAGTTCTTTGATTTTGTCTTCTGTTTCACTTGTTCCATCCCAATGCGCAGCAATGAATCCGGCTTTGGTATCTAACAAGTTTACAAATTCATCCCAAGTATCGGCTTTGCTAATATGCGCTTCTTGAAAAGCCTTGGCTCTATTAAAAATATTTAATTGAATTTCAGCCAATAAATTTTGAATGTATAATTCTATACCGTCTAAACTAATACTTTGCTTTTCTTTGGTATCTCTACGCGCAACTTCTACTACATTGTTTTCTAAATCACGTGCACCAATGGCTAATCGAACAGGCACCCCTTTCAATTCATATTCAGCAAATTTCCAGCCTGGTCGTTGGTTATCGGAATCATCATACTTCACAGAAATACCCAATGCCTTCAAGCCTTTTACAATGGAACCTACTTTTTCATCGAGTGCTAATTTTTGTTCTTCTCCTTTATAAATAGGAACAATCACTACTTGTATTGGTGCAATTTTAGGAGGTAAAATTAATCCATCATCATCACTATGTGCCATGACTAATGCTCCAATTAAACGCGTACTAACACCCCAACTGGTAGCCCATACATAGTCTAGTTTATTTTCTTTATCACTGAATTTTACATCAAATGCTTTGGCAAAATTTTGTCCTAAAAAATGCGAAGTACCTGCTTGCAATGCTTTTCCATCTTGCATCATCGCTTCAATGCAATAAGTTTCTTCGGCACCTGCAAATCGCTCGTTGGCTGTTTTAATACCTTTTATAACAGGCATTGCCATATAATTTTCTGCAAAATCTGCATATACATCTAACATTAATTTTGTTTCAATTAATGCTTCGGCAGCAGTTGCATGGGCTGTATGTCCTTCTTGCCATAAAAACTCAGCAGTTCTTAAAAACAAACGTGTACGCATTTCCCAACGAACCACATTGGCCCATTGATTTACAAGTATTGGCAAATCACGATAAGACTGAATCCAACCTTTGTACGTATTCCAAATAATGGCTTCACTCGTAGGACGCACCACTAATTCTTCTTCTAATTTGGCTTCTGGATCAACCATCAACTTTCCTGGCTTGTCTGGATCTGATTTTAATCGATAATGCGTAACTACTGCGCACTCTTTGGCAAATCCTTCTGCATTCTTTTCTTCGGCTTCAAATAAGCTTTTAGGTACAAATAATGGGAAATAGGCATTTTGGTGGCCAGTTTCTTTAAACTTCTTATCAAGCACATCACGCATATTTTCCCAAAGTGCATAGCCATATGGTTTGATAACCATACAACCCCTTACAGCACTATAATCTGCTAAATTTCCTTTGATTATAAGGTCGTTATACCATTGCGAATAATCCTGTTCTCTTGTTGCGATTTCCTTACCCATGTTATTAATTGTGAATCCTTTAACAAATTATATTTAGTCCTTAATTAATGGTGGCAAAGATTTTGCCATATTAGCATTTGAGACTGCATCTGCATCGCAAATGTATGTAACTTCACATTATCTAACTGTTCAAACCTGATACCATGAAAAATAGCCTACTTATTTTACTACTTGGAATTGGTTTTTTGTTTACTAGTTGTGCCACTGCATACAAGTCAGACCAAACCCCCGATGATGTGTATTATTCTCCAGGAAAACCTGCTGCAGAAGACGAATTAGTAAAGGATGCTGCACAGCAAGAACAATATCAGGCTTATATGACTAGTGCTGATGAACGTTATTTACGCATGAAAGTGGCCAATCATTCTCGTTGGACTAGTTTAGATGATTATTCCTATTGGTATGATAGCCGTTATGATTTCTATCGTTATAATCAATACAATTCTTTGGGTTTAAATAATTATAATTACAACAATAACTGGAATTCAATGGCTGCATTTGGTAGCCATCGCCCTACGTTGGGATGGAACAATCCTGCTTTTACCATTATCAGTTATTGTAATACAAAATCGCTTATTGGATCAACTGCTGGTAGTAATATCACTGCCTATAAAAACAAAAATTACGATAACGCGAATATCAGTTATACCAATCCTAAAACAGGTATTACAACTTATTCTAACAATACCAATAATTTTAGTTCACTGGTAAAAAAAGTGTTTGCTGCTGCATCGGATAATTCAAATGGCAGTAGTAGTTTTGATAGAGCAGTAAGAACTTTTAGCAATAGCTCGTCTAGTAGTTCATCTTCAAGCAGTTCTTCTAGCAGCCCTGTTGTAACTAGTAGTTCAGCAGGTGGAAATAGTGGCGGTGTAAAAAGCACAGGATCTAGTACAAGCACAGGTAGAACTTCTAGAAATTAATAAGCCTATACACATGAAAAAATATCTATTTGTTTTAAGCTTATTTTTTAGTGTTGCCTTATTTGCGCAAACACCAGACGACGCTTTAAGAACAGCTTGGTTTACCCAAAATGGTTCAGGAAGAAATACCGCAACAGGCGGCGTGATGGGCTCTCTAGGAGGCGATATTACAGCTAACCACGTAAATCCTGCAGGTCTTGGATTGTTTAAAACAAATGAATTGGTTTTATCACCCGGATTTTTATTAAACAAAAACAAGTTTAACTACCGAGGAACTGATACGACTGCCGATAAAAACAATGTTAATTATGGCGCTTCGGGAATTATTTTAGCTGCTAGTGCTCATCCAAATAAAAAATGGACCAGCAGTGCCTTTGCTATTTCTGTAAACCAAGTGGCCAATTATAATAACAGGGTGCAGTTTAAAGGATTCAATAATGTGAGTTCTTATTCAGAAAAATATTTAGAAGAATTGGTGCGCGATCGTGCAGATACGAATGCCGCTTTAAAAAATTATATATATGGATCTTCATTGGCGTTTAGGACTTATTTAATTGATACGATAAGAGGTGCAAACGGCGCAGTAATGGGCTACCAAAGTTTGGTGCCTTACTCAACTGGTATTAATCAATCTTACGATGCCACAACATCGGGTGGTTACCATGAAATTGCCCTTGGATTGGCTGGAAATTTAATGGATAAAATGTATGTGGGAGGTAGTGTAGTTATTCCAGTTATCAATTATCAAAAACAAATTATTTATTCCGAAACAGATGCTACCAATAACACCAAAAATGAATTTAAAAGTTTTGAATACCGAGAAAGTTTTAGCTCGCGTGGTATTGGCGTTGGATTAAAACTAGGCATGATTTATAAACCACAAGATTATTGGCGGATAGGATTTGCTTTTCATACACCACAATTACTGGGTTATAAAGACGAAATCAGATCGTCAATGACAACCAACACAGAAACCTATGCTGGAACTATTACTGAAACTAGCGACCAATTAAATAGTGGCAATGCAGGTAAAAGCGAATACAATTTGTCTACACCATGGCGTGCTATTGCAAGTGCTAGTTATGTATTTAGAGAAGTGAATGACACCCGCAGACAACGTGCTTTTTTAAGTGCTGATATTGAATATGTAAATTATCGTAGCGCACGTTTCTCTGCAGTCAATAAAATGGATATCGATTTGGTAAACTATTACCAAATGATAAATGATGAAATTAAAGAATACTACAAAGGAAATGTAAATATTAGAATTGGAGGCGAATTGAAATTTAATGTTTGGATGGTACGACTAGGAGGTGGCTATTATGGCAGTCCTTATGCAGATGATGCCCTGAAAGCCAATCGTATTGTAACTAGTGGCGGATTTGGCTATAGAAACCATGGCATATTTATAGACCTTAGCTATGCACATATTTTTCAAAAAGATGTACAGTTTGCTTATCGCTTAAACGACAAGCCTAATACATTTGCAGTACAGTCTGGTGCAAAAGGAAATATCATGCTTACTTTAGGATTCAAGTTTTAGAACAGCCCATTACTTTAGTAGTTCCAGCATATTTTCTACAGAAGCATTTCTTGTATCAAACCAATGAATACTTGGGTCTTTTTTAAACCAGGTCATTTGTCTTTTTGCGTAATGACGTGTATTGATTTTTATTTGTTCTATTGCTTTTTCTAGGGTGATTTTTTTATTGAAATATTCAAATAATTCTTGATACCCCACTGTTTGCAATGCATTGTTTTGGCTGTAAGAAAAAAGCGCCAATGCCTCTTGTACAAGCCCCGCTTCAACCATTAAATCAATGCGTTGGTTGATGCGTTCATTCAATAATTCTCTTGGCATTTCAAGGCCTATTTTAATTATTTGAAATGGTCTTTGCTTTTTATTGGCAGTACGAAATTCAATAATTGATTTACCTGTAGCTTGCCAAATTTCTAATGCACGCATTAAACGCTGGGGATTATTTTGTTCGGCTATTTGCCAAAATGCAGGATCATTTTTTTGTACCAACTCTTGCAAATAATTCAATCCATTTTGCACATACAAATCAATGATATTTTGTCGGATAATAGGATCTATACTAGGCATATCATCCATTCCTTCGCAAAAAGATTTAATGTACAAACCAGTGCCACCAACCATTACAGCAATAGGTTGCTTCATAAAAATTTCGTTGACTTTTGCCAATGCAAAGGTTTCAAACACACCTGCATTCAATTCTTGATGAATAGAATGTGAATCAATAAAATGATGTGGAATTGCTTTTAATTCTTCTATATTAGGTTTTGCAACTGCAATCCCTAATTCTTTAAAACATTGACGAGAGTCAGCCGAAATAATTTCGGTGTGAAATGCTTTAGCCAATTCAATAGCTACGGCTGTTTTACCAACAGCAGTAGGGCCGCAAATAACCAATATTGTATTTTGTGCTAATTCACTCATTAAGATTGCTAATACGCCTCTTCGTCTTGCCCTTCTTCTGCTTCGGCGTCTTCATCAGGATCTCCATCACCATCTACGTCATCATCAGAAGAATCTTCTAATTCGTCTCCTTCTTCTCCAAATCCATCCTTGGCTTCGCTTAAATCGTATTTCTCTTCTATATCGGCAAACTTATCGCCTAATAAACTTTTGGTACCATATTGCTGTGGCCCAATCCCTTCTATACGAGTGGTTGATGGATACAATGTTTTAGCATTTTCTTCTTTACTAACACTTATCAACTCCACTAAAAACACCCAGTTTTTTACAAAATCGTAAACATAAATAAATTTTTGATTGGTATCTCTAATTTCATATCCAATGCTTGTATCGGCCATAATTAAAGGCTCAACAGGATACGCTTTATCGTATCGCTCAAAACTAATTTCTCTACCGCGTTGCCAGTTATCATTGCTTCTATAAAAACTTGACTGGTGCTTCGAATCAAATTCATACGATTTTACAATTGCAAGGTGTAGGTCTTGAAAATTTTGTGTATGCTTAATAATTATATCACGGTAAACCGCGTCGTCTTCTTCGAGATAAATTCTAAATTTTAATACAGCCATTCTATTGAGTTGCTAATTGTGAGTGGTAGTTAATTAAGATGCAAATTACGCAAGTATCTTGTGAGTATAGTAAGAATTTACAATTAATTCAATGGGTGTAAATTTAATTCTGCTGCCTTTTCTAACATATATTCAAAAGCAGCTGTATGATTATTAGCAATTAATCCGTCTAATATTGCTTCGCGGATAGCATCTTTAATAATTCCAACATTTTTTCCAGGACTCAGTCCAAAATGGACCATAATCATTTCGCCAGTTATAGGTGGTTGCCAATTGCGCATTTGATCACTTTCTTCGACTGCCTTCATGCGCAGTTTAACCATTTCAAAATTTTGCAGGTAGCGCTTAACTTTAAATTTATTCTTACTAGTAATATCAGCCGAACAAAGCAGCATTAATGCATCGATATCTTCACCTGCATCAAATAATAACCTACGCACAGCACTATCGGTAATATTTTCATTGGTTAAGCTGATCGGTCGCAAATGCAATAAAACTAACTTCTGTACCATTTTCATTTTTTCGTTCAATGGCAATTTTAATTGGGTAAAAATTTTTGGAACCATTCTTGCACCAACCACTTCATGACCATGAAAAGTAAAACCATGACCTTCCTCAAATTGCTTAGTAGCTGGCTTTCCTATATCGTGCAACAAAGCAGCCCAACGTAACCATAGGTCGTTTGTATTTTCAGAAATATTATCAATCACTTGTAGGGTATGGTAAAAATTATCTTTATGCCCCATTCCATCAATATTTTCTGCACCATATAAATCCACCATTTGCGGAAAAATAATTTGCAATAATCCTGTTTGAAACAACAAATCCCAACCAACGGATGGCCGATTACAAAGCATTATTTTATTAAGCTCATCCGTGATACGTTCTTGAGATACAATTTTAATTCTAGGGGCCTGCGCCTTAATCGCTTCAAGGGTTTGTGGCACAATTGTAAATTGTAATTGTGCCGCAAATCTTATGGCACGCATCATTCTTAATGGATCGTCACTAAAAGTTTGTTCAGGTAATAATGGGGTTTGTATGATTTTATTTTCAATTGCTGTAACGCCATTAAAGGGATCAATTAATTGACCAAAGTCTGACTGGTTTAAACTAATGGCAAGTGCATTAATGGTAAAGTCTCTTCTATTTTGATCGTCTTCTAAACTGCCTGTTTCTACTTGTGGCTTTCTACTTTCTAATTGATAACTTTCTTTTCTTGCACCAACAAACTCAATTTCCATTTCTGGCAACTTAATTTGTGCAGTTCCAAAATTTTTAAAGAAAGCAACAGTGGGTCGAGGCTCAAATAAATCAGCCACTTTATTAGCTAATTCAATGCCATCTCCCAAACAAACAATATCTGCATCTTTAGTGGGTCGGCCAATAATTTTATCACGAACAAACACCCCAATTAAATAAGTAGGCAGGTTCAAACTGGCTGCTGCTGCGGCTATACGATTAAAAATGGATCTTTCTATTGAGGTACAAGGTATCTGCATCTATTGTAAATGTACTAGTCTTTGCGTTTAGGTTTATACTGTTAGTACCGCTAATAATTGTTGGATACTTATTTTTTGCGCGCAATTGAAATGTTTTTCTGGGCATTGTTTTTGGCCATGAATGCCACAAGGCCTACAAGGCAAAGTTTCTAGCGCTTCTACAATATGGCTATTGGTAGAAAGCGGGCCATAGCCAAACGCAGGTATTGTTGAACAGTACACTGCCGTTACAGGCGCATCAACAGCCGAAGCAAAATGCATTGGTGCCGAATCGTTTACATAATTCATTTCTGCTTGTTGCATAAGGGCAGCTGAGGCTAAAAAATTGAGTTTGCCCGCCAAATTATGGGTACGCATAAAAGAATCTGTTACCACCAAATCGGTACAAAGTTCCTGATCGGAAGGTGCTCCTAACAAATAAATGGTATACCTACTAGGCAATGCCTTTATTAAATCAATCCATTTTTGAGCTGGAAATTGTTTGGTTTGCCATACAGATGCTGGGGCTATACAAATAAATGGCATTTCAGTATAAGATGCAATACTATTTTGATCTACAATGGTTGGATAAAGTTTTGGCTTTGCCGCAATTTCATCGGTAAAAGCAGCAATTAATTGATGGTTGCGTTCAATTTCATGCAGTTCGGTTTGTCCGTTACTAAAATGGTGTTGGATGCTTTTACTAAAAAGCAAACTAAATGGATTTTTATTGAATCCAATGGTTTGCTTAGCACCAGAAAAAACAGTAATCAAACCCGTTGCAGCATAGCGTTGTAGGTTAATTAACTGTGTATACTGATTGGCTCGAATCTGTTTAATTGTTCGAATTAGGTTACGATACTTATGGCTTTTTTTATCCCAAATTACTACTTGATGAATAAACGGATGTTTTGTAAATAGTGATTCATTTCCTTTTCTCACCAATATATCAATGATAGCATTTGGATAAAACGCATGTAATTTTTCTACAATACCCGTTGCAAGAACTACATCCCCAATAAAAGCAGTTTGTATGACTAGAATCTTTTGCATCTCTGCAAAAATACTTATTAATTAGATTGAAGCACTAGCTAGCATGGTGGAATGCTATTGTCATTGATTTTATTTTTTTTAAGAAATCAACCCCAACAAGTAAAAATCAAAGCCATTCTAACTGTATGTTTGCAAAAATTTAAAGCATGTCATTACAAGCATTGATCCTAGAAGCCTGGGACAACAGAGAATTACTTAAAGACACCAAGTACACAGATGCCATTAGAGCAGTGATAGAGGAAGTAGATAAAGGAAGGCTAAGGACAGCTGCACCTACAGAAAATGGCTGGGTAGTAAATGAATGGGTAAAACAAGCCATCTTACTTTATTTTGGTATTCAACAAATGCAAACCTGGGAATTGCCTCCTTTTGAGTTTTACGATAAAATGTTATTGAAAAGCAATTATAAAGAACTAGGTGTACGTGCCGTTCCGCATGCGGTTGCGCGTTATGGTGCATATTTGGCCAAGAACGTTGTGCTAATGCCTAGTTATGTAAATATTGGGGCTTTTGTAGACGAAGGAACCATGGTAGATACTTGGGCTACTGTTGGCAGTTGCGCACAGATTGGAAAAGGCGTTCACTTAAGTGGTGGTGTAGGAATAGGTGGTGTATTAGAACCATTACAAGCAAGCCCAGTAATTATTGAAGACGGTTGTTTTATTGGAAGTAGGGCAATTGTTGTAGAAGGCGTTATAGTAGAAAAAGAAGCTGTATTAGGTGCTAACGTGGTGTTAACAAAATCCACTAAAATTATTGATGTTAGTGGCCCTGAACCGATTGAATATAAAGGACGCGTACCTGCAAGAAGCGTGGTGATTCCTGGCACTTATCCAAAAGAATTCCCAGCAGGAGTTTATCATGTGAATTGTGCTTTAATTATTGGAACACGTAAAGCAAGTACCGATTTAAAAACCAGCTTAAACGACGCATTGCGTGAGTTTAATGTAAGTGTATAAATTAGATTTATCATTCAAAAACTGACTAATATCATTTAAGTGTAAACTGAATAGTGTTACTATGCACTATCAATAAACACTACAATGATGTTTACCAATGATTTCAATATTCATGGCTTAACGCTTCAGGAAGTAAAAGATGCAAGAAATAAATACGGTCAAAATTCCCTGAATTTTAAAAAAGAAAACGGATTAATAGATGCCATAAAAAGTTTGGCAAAAGAACCAATGGTTGCTTTGTTATTGGTGGCATCTACAATTTACTTTATAAGTGGTAAAACTGGTGACGGTATTTTTTTGGCTTGTGCCATTGTATTAGTTGCTACCATTTCTTTATACCAAGACGCAAGAAGCAGAAACGCGCTTGATAAATTAAAAAGTTTTACGGAACCAAACTCAAAGGTGATTCGTGATGGAGTAATCATTGAAATTAAAAGTGACGACTTGGTAATTGGCGATTACTTAATGGTAGAAGAAGGTTCATCTATACCTGCAGATGCCATTATAATTCGGTCAAATGATTTTTCGGTAAATGAATCAGTGCTAACTGGTGAATCATTGGCTGTTTTTAAAGATAATGCCAATGAAAATAATTTAATATTTAGGGGCACAAATGTTGCTAGCGGATTAGCCATTGCTAGAATAACTGCTATTGGTAATAAAACCAAATTAGGTGCCATAGGAAAAAGTTTAGAAAGTATACAAGAAGAAAAAACACCGCTGGAAAAACAGATACACAATTTTGTAAAAAAGATGGTTTTTGTTGGGGCTGTTGTTTTTATTATTGTTTGGTTTATTAACTATCAACACACTAAGGATATTTTAGATAGTTTACTTAAAGCACTCACATTGGCCATGAGTATTTTGCCAGAAGAAATTCCTGTTGCTTTTGCCACATTCATGGCTTTAGGCGCTTGGAGACTCATGAAAATGGGCATCATTGTTAAACAAATGAAAACGGTAGAAACACTAGGAAGTGCCACTGTTATTTGTACAGACAAAACAGGAACCCTCACCGAAAACAAGATGGAATTGGTGAAAATATATGCAGCTACAGAACAAAGAATTATAAGCGTTCAACAAACATTAAATAGTAACGAAAAAGAATTGATAAGAATGGCTATGTGGGCTAGTGAACCCATTCCATTTGACCCAATGGAAATAGCTTTGCATAATAGTTATGTAAAATTACTTTCAACAGATGAAAGGCAGCATTATAAAATGGTTCACGAATATCCCTTGAGTGGAAAGCCTCCAATGATGACCCATGTATTTGAAAACAATGTAGGTAATAAAATTATTGCAACAAAAGGGGCACCTGAAGCCATTATGCAGGTATGTTTACTTAGCAATGAAAAAATAATTGCAGTAGATGACGCTATACAAAGTCTTACACAAGAAGGCTATCGAGTATTAGCAGTTGGAGAAGCAAATTTATCAAATCAACCCTATCCTAATACCCAACAAGAAATTTCTTTTAATTTTTTAGGCCTTGTTGCTTTTTATGATCCACCAAAAAACAATATAGCAACTGTTTTAGCGCATTTTTATAAAGCTGGAATTAATGTAAAAATTATTACTGGAGACAATGCAGCTACTACCATCTCTATTGCCAAGCAAATAAATTTTAGCGGATATAACCATTCAATAACAGGTCAAGAACTCATGCAATTATCGGATACTGAATTACAGACTAAAATAATGGATATTCAAATTTTTACACGCATGTTTCCTGATGCAAAGTTGAAAATCATTAATGCATTAAAATCTAGAAATGAAATTGTTGCCATGACTGGTGATGGGGTAAATGATGGACCTGCATTAAAATCAGCTCATATTGGAATAGCTATGGGTAAAAAAGGAACTGAGATTGCTAAACAAGCCGCTTCCTTAATATTAGTTGAAGATGACTTATCAAAAATGGTAGATGCTATTGCAATGGGTAGAAGAATATATACCAACTTAAAAAAAGCCATTCAATATATCATTTCTATACATATACCGATTGTGTTAACTGTTTTTATACCATTGTCCTTAGGTTGGATTTATCCTAATATTTTTTCGCCGATTCATATCATTTTTTTAGAACTCATTATGGGACCAACTTGTTCCATTATTTATGAAAATGAACCCATGGAAAAAAACACCATGCTAAAAATGCCACGTGTATTATCGAAAACTTTTTTTAATTGGAAAGAACTCAATACAAGTTTAATTCAAGGTTTATTAATAACGGCAGGTAGTTTGAGTTGTTACCAATATGCCGTTAGTCAGGGCTTTAATGAAGCAATTACTAGAACAATGGTTTTTACTGTTTTAATTGCTGCAAATATTATTTTAACCTTGGTTAACCGTTCTTTCTATTATTCTATAATTACAACACTACGTTATAAAAACAACTTAGTTACATTAATAATTGGCAGCACAATTACAATGACTGGATTGTTAATTTACATTAAGCCATTCGCTGATTTTTTTGAATTTGAACAGTTAAATACATTGCAACTTAATATTTGTTTGATAACAGGAATCGTATTTGTTATTTGGTATGAAATTGTAAAAATGATTAAAAGAAAAAAGTATATACCATCATCAAAAAAAACTGAAATTACGCTATAAAAATGCAGGAAGCACAATCACTTATTATTATTTATTAATATGTCTTAAATTAGTCAAATTTAATTTTATATGCATTTATTGCAAATAAAAGGTAGTTATAATATCATTTTTTCGTCTTTTTATTACAATATTTTTACAGTAAAAACTATAAAAGTATTGATATCATTGAATTATAGAAGAAATGGACAAAATTGGCATTGAATAATTTGTGATAATTTAAGTAATTTAAAAAATAAACGTTTACTATTTAAACATTTATTATAAAATAAAATTAAACAGATTGTAATTTAATTAGCACCTAAATGAAAACTTCAATATATCAATTTAATGAACAATTTGAAGAATTAAGCAGTAGCAATAATAATGTAACTGCAAATTTAGTACTGTGTTTTGCTGCCAAAAAAATATT
>Ga0114959_10000341_pt1 | contig 43780 bp, 28 predicted proteins | sample C_130625_EF_Meta_FD_87317 | JGI IMG/M metagenome (GOLD analysis project Ga0114959, IMG submission 87317) | Freshwater microbial communities from Lake Croche, Canada to study carbon cycling - C_130625_EF_MetaG | ecosystem: Environmental > Aquatic > Freshwater > Lake | place: Lake Croche, Canada... | reverse complement strand
GTGTAACCGCGTAATACATAAGACAGTCTAAGTAATTGCCACGTCGATTCTAAGTACTCGTTAAACTTTTGTTCGGCTTCGGGATTTTCTTCCCACACACCTAAATATAATTTTTGTGCGTCAGCATCAACTACAACTGCCGCTTTGTTTTCCCCAAATAACTGATTTACTTTATCTATTAGTTGATTCAATGAAATCCATTCGTCATTGATTCTGTATAAATTTGCGCGACCTTTAAAATAAAAGTCACCATCGATTAAATCAAACACATCGTCGCTAGTGCGCCAACCTTCGCCCATTTCGGGACACGAAATATACAACAGACCGTCTCTGACTTCTAGTAGGAAAAAATTATCATCTAGCTGTGGGCCCATATTAGTAACATTATACGATGCTAAATCAGTTTCCTGTGTAACTTTCTTAATAAAGAATCCTAACCCAATACTAGTGTCACCAAAGCTAGTTTGTACACTAGTAATATTTTTTTCTTTCATTAAGCCAGCAACTTCTTTGGTAATCTGATATAGTGTAACAATATTAACTTCATGATCAACTGGTTTAGTTCCTACTAACCAAGATAGCAACATTGACGGATGATATAAAAACATTTGATTAATTTTTTCTTTTCTAATCCAGTCCAATGAAAGCAATACTCTAGGATCCTGACTATAATGCTCGCGGCAAATCATAAATGTAGGTAACCAGTAGTAACACAAACTAGCACCGTGGTGTATGTTGTTAGTGTGTAAGCATTTATCGTCAGCCTTGTATCCAAAGTATTTCCCTAAACGTTCAGCCATACGATATATCTTTTTATGAGTTTCGTATAATTTTTTAGGAGTACCGGTTGTGCCGCTACTACAATACTCAAGCATTATATCGTCGGGTTTAGGAACAATACGATTAGAAATTTCTTCGTACCTGGAATTATCTTGTATAGTATACGTGTCTAACTCATCAAAATATACTTGAGTATTCGATAATTGTGTATTGCGAGCATGTTCCCATGGCTGATACTCTGGACTCTCGGGTCGTAAAAAATCTATACGCTCAGTAATAACAAAATCCAACTTACCGAACATATTAACTTTATAACTCTTAAAGTCTTCCTCGCTACGACAATGCGGCCAGTCGATAATCATAACAAGTCCTAGTTCTATTGCGGCAAATAGTGCTGTATAATAGTGTATACCTGGAGTACCATACACAAACGCCTTTTGCCCGGGCTTAGGATCATATTTTTCTACTAGCATTACTTTCCAGAAATTAACCATATCACTAAACTCTTGGTAATTCCATGAGCGTGTAGGAGTACCGTCGATATTATGACGATGTATGATTATGTCTGGATTGACGCAATGTCTTGTTACGATTTTATTATTGTACATTAATGTTAAACTTTCTAGCAACATTTCCATAATTAACAATATCTTGTGCTACCAACCGATTAAACTCTGGCAACGACATAGAACCGTAATCAACATAATCTAATTTAGCAATAGCTTCTTTAACGCGAGGATCTTGCGCGGCTTCTCGCATGTCTTTTTCTATTTGTACTTTAATGTTTTTGTCCACGGACTTGCGAATATAAAATGCTAACCAACTTGGGGGAGTCTTTAATTCTACACCTGTTAGTTCTTTAATAGTGGGCACGTTGGGCCAGTTTGGATCACGCTTACTAGCTGAAATACCTAAGTAGTGAATACGTCCTGCCTCACGCATAGCACGTGACGACCCGATACTACCAAACCCGTACGCAATTTGCTTATTAGAAATATCAATATACCACGCTGGGTACTCTTTATAAGCAACATGATCCATACCTGTGCGAATTTGAGCGCCAAACTCGGCACCAGATAAGTGCCCAGATGACCCGACTGCCCATGATCCGTAATTAGTATTACTGGCCATTAATTGTTTAAGTTCGTTAAAGTTCTTAATGTCTGTGGAAGTAATCAATGCCATGTGTGCTGTAAATAACGGACGAATTGGTTCAATGGTGGCAATTAATTCTGGCTTGTTATACAACACAGGATACGACACAATAGCACCTGCGTCAAAAAATCCAATATTATATCCGTCGCCGGGTTCATTGTCAAGATAATTGATAGCAATGCTACCTCCGCCTCCAGGCTTGTTTTCAACAATAACAGGCTTCCCCCATTTTTCCGATAAGACCTCTGCTACTTTTCTGGACACAACGTCGGGGCCGGAACCGGCCGGTAACGACAAAATAAATCTAACTGGCTTGTTAGGGAATGTTGTCTGTGCGCCAGCTAGTGTAGCCAGGCTCATTAATAATATAGTTAATACTTTTTTCACCTTAAATTTCCTTTTAAAAATGTGTCTTCTAATCGAATGCCTAGTCCTGCTCGGCCGTAGTCTCTAATTTTTGATAAATCAATTTTTCTTCCGTTAAAAAACTCTTTAACGTTTTGATCTCTTAGTACATACGCAACACGTACGGCTTCGTAGTTTGTTTTTAAGTATTCGTCAAACTCTTTTTCTGCTGTAGGGTTATCTTTCCATACAGCCAAATACAGCTTTTGCATTTCAAAGTCCAGACTAAAACTAGCCGCTCCCTTAAAAATCTCTTTAACTGCCCGATCCATCGCATCAAAGTCTATCCACTCCTCGCCAATACGATATTGGTCCGCACGTCCTTCGAAAATGTATTCTCCATTGACTAGATCAAACTTATCGTTACTGGTTTTCCAATCTTGACCTATGCTAGGTATTCTGACATAGAGTTTATGATCGCGTAATTCGTATTCGTAAAAATCATCTCTAGCTGGTCCAAAGTTATTAGGAACGTAATCCTTGGGCAATTGGCGTGTGTCGACAATTTTAGTAAACAAACCTAGCCCAATGTGTGTATCGCCAAAGCTAACGCTAATCCAACGAGCATTTTTTTCGTGTGCCATTTTTAATACATCTTCTCCAAATTGGAATAAGGTCTGTATTTTAAAAGGAAACGGCAATGCTTCGCAGTAGTTTAAAAAGTTATATAAAAACTCTGGACGATATAAAAACACATGATCAATTTGATAGTCTTTAACAAATTTAATTATTCGTTTAATTCCCGCTTCAGATAAATCGTCTACTGTGAATCCTGGAGTGTATTGCGATCCACCGCACATAAAGCTAGGCAAGAAATGATAAACCATACTTGCTCCGTGGTGTATGTTGCGAGTATGTAAAATCTTGTCCGTTGATTCAAAGCCCATGTTTGTTTCAAGACGCTTTGCCATCAAATAGATTTTTTCGTGATTATCTTGTATGCGTTTAGGCAAACCGGTTGTGCCACTGCTACAGGCATAGACTAATGTATCTTCGGGCCTACACCATATAAGTTTGCTGACGGTGTTGATTAAATCGGGATTACTGGAAACGTGCTCGTGTAACTCCCGCTGAAATATTACATTCTTCCCTATATGGGCATTACGCTTAAGATCATATTCAAAATAAAACACATGATCAGGATTGTATTTTACTTCGTGAGTAATAATATAATCAATTTTACCATGCATGTTTACTTTGTAACTTAACACATCTTGATCATTATAACAATGCGGCAAATCAACAATTAAGATTAATCCTAGTTCGCTTGCAGCAAAGATAGCGGCAAAGTACATGGGGCTAATAAACGTATAATCAATTAAACAAGTTTGCCCACGCTCGGCTTTATATTTGTCAACTAGCAGTATTTTCCAGCGGTCAATGAGCCAACAGAATTCTTCGTAATTGTATGTACGATCTAATTCGGCTTCTTTAAACTGGAATAACTTTATATCTCTGTTAATACAGTCTCGGGTAATGGTATTCATTTATAAATTTCTATAGATATCCAACAGTAGGTTTGGGTTGTATTGATTACTATCGATTGTGCTTAATTGACTAAACACAATTTGGTCGACACTTTCAAATTCTATGTTACCTTGAATTTCGTAGTCAGTTAGATCTGTTGTCTTGGCCGGTATTAAGGTAATTTCACGTAACTTATAAGTATCAATAAATGTTTCTTTGATAAAGGTGGCTTCTTCGTAACTGATATCAATGTCTAAGTTAACACGAACGTGCATGTTTGGTTTAAGCATTACTTCGGTATGTTTAAGTACATCGCTTAGTTGGAACACACGATATATAGGTTGATCGGGCCACGCATGATACTCGGGTTCTTTGTCCCACTCCAATATCATTAGTCCACGGTCATCATCGCCGGCGTCCGCATAGTTGTGCGGGAAGCAATTACCTACATAAGTGATATTGCCTTTAGTTTGACGCTTGTGGAAATGCCCTGAGAATACGTGCTCAAAACCTGCTAAATCGTTTTTAGGATCTACTTCACCGTGATCGGGCATGGCAACCATGGCATTCATTAAGTAGCCAGGCAATTCGAAGTGCCCAAACATATATTTACCTTTGAGTCGTTTAAGACGCTTGTGATCGTCGGCCACAAGCCAAGGGGCAATAGTAACGTTACCACTGTCAAACCAATCATTAACAATATGGATGTTAGGTAAATGTTTTGCCCATTCAACACTTTGGACATCTCTCTTATCCCTATAATAAAGATCATGGTTACCAGGAATAAAGTACACATTGTCAAAGTTGTCATTCATATGCTCCAGCGCACGTAGGCTGTAGCCTAGTGTAAGAATGTTGATGCTGGCTCTATTGTTGTGCCAATCTCCAAGAAAGAGGCAAGTTTCGCAACCTTCCTCCTTGGCTTTAGCAGTTGCCCACTTAACAAAATTTAAACAATCTTCGTTATGTAGTGTGCTGTTTGATTTGAGTCCAAAGTGAATATCCGTAAAGATAGCGGCTTTTTTGAATAGATTTGTCATTTAAACAGTATAGACTACTTTGTTGACTTAGTCAACACTAATTTTATCAATCGTCGTAGCCACCACCATCGCCACCTGAACTAATTTTCATTCCCTGACGTGTGTAACTTGGGGTTAGGTTGTTCATTTCTAAAATATCGTCACGTAGGTTCTGATTACGTTTTTCAATGTTTAGGACACGAGTAAAGCTATTAGTGATAGCGGCAGTATAATACGCAAAAGGGTTCTGCGATTTTGATTCGTCAAATTGTAGTCCAATTTGGCTGAGTTGTAACAGGGCTTGTCCGCGCATTTCTTCATTGTAGGTGTATCCTCTCCAGTTACTGCGAGTGGCATAACGCTCACACAGTTTAATAAACATATGAGCCAATTTTGGCGTCATGTTTCCGTGATCCCTGCTATAGGAACCTGTTGTTAAATCACCCTTCCATTGGCTTTTGCCCACTAGTACAGGTGCGCCTTCTGTGTCAACACGATAGTGCTGAAACGGCGGGAAATTTACTTTGACATATTTGGTATTGCCGATTAGGTCTAGCTCATCGTCGTCGTATTCTGAACGAACTGGCCCGCCTTCTTCTTCCATTGCTTTAACTGCGGCTTTTCGGCTTTTAACATCATCAATTGGAATATGGTCCCATGTCATGATGCGAAATACCACATCTGTTTGAGCAACGTCTTTGAGTTTAATTTCAAATTCGTCGAGTTTACGTTTAACACCGTCTTTAGTGGCTTCTTCGTGTGCTAGTTTAGCAAGACGTTCTGCTCTATTTTTACGGGCTTGTAGTATGTTTTTTTTGTTTATTTTATCAACATCTGGTAAAATAATGTCATAATCGGCATCTTCTACTTTGTTAATATATGAGCAGTAGGTTGTTTTGCTCTTGTGAATTTCTTTTAAAATGTCTTTGTTATTAAGATAATTATGGCGCACCTTCGAATCCTTTAAAGTTAGCACATACTAACATAATTATCATCAAAAGGTCAACCTCTTTAAAAAACTAAAACATTATCTTAGCCGTTTATGGCTTCGGTAAATACAATATAACCATTGGAAACAATTATGCCAGTATTACCAAACTCCGTGCTACCGGGCGCTTCTATACAAGGACAAAACATCGGCGACACGATAATTAACGCTGTTACTTCCAGCGCCTTGGGTGGCCTTGGGCAAAGCGGAGCCTTGGGACACGAGCCACTAAACGTAGCTGGTATGTTTAGGTACAGCACAACGCAATCACAGGCTACGCCGCAGTATATTTTCCCTGATGCTAGTACAGACTGGCGGGTGCGTGTTAGTTTGCCCAGGGGCGCCGATTATTTTTATGCTGACAAATCAAATCTAGTAATGCAACCATTATGGAAAGAACCGGCCAGTTCTGGGGCGGCAAATGCCATTGCCAACGCCATTGGACGTGCAGCTGGTGCCCAATTTGCCAACAGGATTGGCGTGGTATTTCCTTACACGCCTGAAATTACAGTAACACACAAGGCAAATTACACCCCACAAAAACTTACACATAATAACTACACTAGTTATTTTTATGAAAATTCAGAAGTAGAAGCAATTACTATCAACACTGAGTTTACTGTACAAAGTGTCGACGAAGGTCAATACTTAATGGCCACAATTTACTTTTTTAGAGCATTAACAAAAATGTTTTTTGGTATGGATCCCAAAGCAGGTAACCCTCCGCCATTGGTGTTCTTAAACGGATATGGACAATATTATTTGCCCAACGTTCCTTGTGTGGTAACAAGTTTCGCTCACACTATGCCATCGGACGTTGACTACATGGATATTCCCGAAGTTCAAGTTACACAGACAGCTTACAATCCTAGATACCAGACACAAAGTTTAGCGTTGAACAGCACACGAATGCCTACTACCAGTAAAATAACTTTATCATTACAGCCGGTCTACAGTCGCATGGCACAGAGTGGCGGCTATAGTCTTGAAGATTTTGCTCGCGGGGCATTGGTCAATGCTCAGGGCGGTGGCAGAGGAGTAGCCGGTGGAAATCCAGTAACTGCATTTGGTGTGAGTCAGAAAGCTAAAAACGTAACTAGCCCTCCAGTGGGCGGATTCCTATAATGTCTACCTATAGCAAAGCAAGTCCATACTATGGCACTCAACTATGGGGGCAATTCTTAGATGTTTGGCCCGGAAAAACTATCGAACCCGATGTCAGTGACGCTGTGTATCAAATCGACTCGCAATACAATTTACGGCCAGATCTATTAGCGCACGACATTTATAAAGACAGTAACCTATGGTGGGTATTTGCTGTACGCAATCCAGATATTCTATTAGACCCACTCATGAACTTCACTACCGGAACAATTATATATGTTCCTACTATAGCGGTGGTCAAACAAAACCTAGGAGTTTAATATGGCAAACCCAGTTTTACCTCAGGTTGATATTCGTGCTCCATCACCTTGTAATATAGTATTAAACCCGCTACACGATTGGGCAAGCTCTACCTACACATTCACATTGTGGTGGCTGGACATAGACGATTACAACAATTTAATGACTTCCCCGGATGTTGACCAAGCATTGGCATATGAATTAAGTACAAGTAGTTATGTAATTGCCGAAGATGCTGGGCTTTATCCAACCCGCCGGCTACCGAGCACGTTTGGATTAAATTTTAATATTGAAAAAGTACAATTTCTTACTACACTAGCACTTAACGAAAGAAATAGACATTCTAATCAAATAGAAGGAAAAATTACTATAGTTGAACCTTATGGCATTAGTTTAATTGATGCTATGGTTGCTGCAAGTTTTAATATCCAGTCAAAACAATTTGAAAGCTGGGTAGACAGACCGTGGCTACTAGAATTAAATTTCAAAGGATGGGACGATGCTGGTAATCCTATACCAGACAGCTTGACAAATTTATACAGAAAACGTTTTCCTATTAGAATTAATAATAGTGCTATCACTCATAGTTCTTCTAAGGGAACAGAGTATGTATTTGATTTTACCAATTGGGGCGCCAAGGCCTGGGGAAACGAACACGGAAAAGTTCAAACAAACATAGACGGCATTGAAGCAGAAACCGTTGATGATTTTTTTAATAAAGATAAACCTAATTCATTTACAGCCAGACTAAACAACTACTATAAACAGCAAGTTGGTAAAGGTTACGGACTTGCTGATCAGTACGAATTTGATATTAATCCGGCAATAGCAAAAAGTAAAATTACATTTAAAAATGATAGTTCTCTATTAGACGCTGCCACAATGGAAGGCGCCGCTGAAACAACAGGATTGAATATCAACAAACGAAGATTTAATATAAAAAAAGATACGCCCATTGTTGATATTATTAATCGTATATTGGCCGCATCAGAGTATATTATTCAAACTCAGTTAAAACTACAAAGCCCAGACGCCAGCGGAAATCAAGAAGGCATCTTTAACGCATTCAGAACTGTGGCGGCAGTTACGTACCAGGGAATAGATAAAAATGGTGGCATACAAGTAGGCACACAGGCATTTGATCCTAAACGTGGGTGCTACGCTAGAAAAGTAAAATATAAGATACATCAATACTCTACCTGGACCAGCAATCATCCAAAATTACCTTTATTTTCGGATAGTATACCTTACAACTGTAAGCAATATGATTATTACTATACTGGTCAAAATATTGACATTATTAATATGAAATTGGATTTTAAACATTCTTATTTTACACCGGTTAATGCTTTTAAAGATGTGGTTGTGGCACAAGCGGCAACACCGGATTCGCTAAAATGGAATATTTTAAATCAACAAGGTACTATCTTTTTAAATCCTAATTTATTTTCTCGATTGTACACACAACTTGGGGCTGTGCCCACAGTTTCCCCAATGAAGATTTTACCAACCACAGCATCTGCCTCAGCAACAAGAGGTTTTGGTATCTTAAATAATCCACCGGCACAAGATGGTATAGATGTTCTCAGAGGATTATATAGCCGCAACAATGGTGATATGGTTGGTGTTGATATAACCATAGTTGGAGACCCTACTTTACTAAAACAAGACGATTGGTTATATATACCAAGCCCAACAGAATCAACACGCTATAATAAATGGGAATCACAAACACAGTTTATGGCAAAATATGGCCACATGCGTATGGATACTGGAGAAATCCCGGTACTGTTTAACATAAACACCATACTTGATATGGATACAGAATACGAAGGGCAAAATAAAGGACTTGGGTTTCCTGATCCAAGTATATCGCAGTCCTCAAGTGTATTTTCTGGACAGTACAAAATAGTCAGTGTTGACAGTACATTTGAAAAAGGTCAGTTTACGCAAAAGTTAAATATGACTAGGTATATAAACCAAGACTATATTGCCAAGTATCAAAAAGCCAAAACGGGCCTGCGTAGTCAGGTACAACAGTCAATTGATTTAAATAAATTAAATCAAAGTGCTACAGCAACTAAAAACGGAGTTGTTACATTGGGCGGAACACAAACGTTAATTGTCAACAATGCAAGAGAGTAATCAATGGAAGATAATGTAAAATCAGGCGCCGGTAGAGATAGTACTGATTCTGGCGAACGAGAAGGTATACAAAAAGACCCCGGTCCTTATATTGGCACGGTAATTTCCCATGTCAAGGGCACCAGGATGGGACAACTTAAAGTTTATATTCCAGAATTTGGATCTACTCCTAACAATGAAGAACGGTATTTAACAGTCAGTTACGCAAGTCCTTTTTACGGAAAAACATTTGGAACAGACACACAAGAGTTGCCAGACAATGAAGTAACAGCAGGACAAAGTTACGGCATGTGGATGGTACCGCCTGACGTTGGTAGTCAAGTATTATGCGTGTTTGTCAACGGAGACAGAGATAGAGGTTTCTGGTTTGCTTGTATATACGATAGTCCGAGTCACCATATGGTTCCTGCTAACGGTCGTAACATTGGTGGCAAAGATAAAACAACAGTCCCTAAACAACTATCAGCAGAAACATTTTCAAATTCTATATTGCCAGTGGGAGAATATAGTACAAAAGCCAAAACTGCGTTTGACTCCGACGGATTAACAACAACACCTAGAAATGCTCATTTATATCAAGCTTCTGTTTTAATTGCTCAAGGATTGGATAGAGATCCAATACGCGGAGCAATTAGTTCGAGTAGTATGCGAGAAGTTCCTAGTAACGTATACGGAATTAGTACACCGGGACGTAAACCAAATGGCAGTCCCGATTCCGGCGATGTAGTGGCTTTTAGAAAAGGTGGGCATCAGTTTGTCATGGACGATGGTGCAGCCACGGGCGGTCAAGATCCCGAAGGCACCGACCAATTGATTAGATTGCGTACTACCAACGGGCATCAAATATTAATGAATGACACAGAAAATGTCTTATATATTGCCAGCGCCAGCGGAGCACATTGGATAGAGTTTAGTAACAACGGGCAAATGAATATTTTTGCTCAAGCTGGATTTAATGTCAGAACAAAAGGCCCTATGAATTTTCACAGTGATGCGCTTATTAGTATGCAGGCGCCTGCTATTAAAATGAATGCCAGTGGCGGACAAAAAGCCGGCGCCAATGGAATTATAATCTCATCGGATGGTGCTATATCTTTAAAATCTTTAATGGGGTTAACTGCCCACTCCGACGGCCCACTGAGTCTTGGTAGTGAATCAATGGCCAGTATATTTGGCGGAGCAGTATGTAGCGTTGGAAGCATGGGCATTGCACGAGTCAACGGCGCAACAGTTATGTTAAACTGCGGAATTGCTGTGCCTATATTACCGGTGGCGCCAGCAAAGAAAAATAGTTTAATGGACACAGGATTGTCGGGAAAAAACTGGGTTGTTCAAGAAGGTGCTCTTGAATCAATTTGTACAGTGGCTCCGGCGCACGAACCCTGGACTACAGCTGACGGAAAACGACCAAATCATCAGATACCCCCGTCAGCAAATATGTTAGGATTCTAAGATGGACGCAGGATTTAGAACTACAACAGGCACACCGGTAACTAATCCCTTGCCAGTGAGCTGGCTAGGGCTACCTGATGCCCCTTTATCGGTTCCCTCAACATCAAATTTTAATAGATTAACTGTCACAGAAATAAAAAATCTCCAAGCACAAATAGCTTACGATTTAAGTGAGTGGGATTATAAAAAAGTTGGGCCAAACAACGAATTAGGCCGCTATCAATTTGATAGTGTTACACTAGAAGAATACGGTTTCTTACAACCGGGGTCAAACAGTCATTTTGGTAATTCCTGTGTTAATTACGTAAGTTGTTGGACCGGTACAGCCTTTGCGTCAAAATTAAAATCAGGGTTTTTGTACAATATACATAATGCCAGCAATTTTTTAATTTCGCAAAGTTCACAAGAACATCTGGCATACCAACGTTTGTACGACTTGTATCAAGACATGACTAAAAATCAAGCAATCACAGACGCAGATACAAATGACATAGTAGCTGGAATGTTGTATGTGGGGTGGGCATTAGGAGCTGGCAATACTCCAACTGCTGACAATAGAATGGGCACAGGTGCCTGGGCCTGGCGCAATTTTGCTGTAGGAAATGCGGCTAATCAGTATAACAGTGGCCGCTACGCAGTGGCGGTTTTAAGTCAATAAATACTATTATGATAACATATCGTGGATTTAGTACAATATCAAAACCTAAGAATTTTACTCTGAATGATTTTGAATTGGCTAAACAAGACTTAATTAACTATTTTAATATACGCAAAGGCGAAAAGCTGATGCAGCCAAACTTTGGAACAATTATCTGGAGTTTACTGTTTGAGCCATTAACTGACAACATACGTCAAACAATACAAGAAGATATTAATAGAATCATCGGTTACGATCCTAGATTAACTGCCGGACAAGTGGTAGTTAAACAACAAACAAACGGAATTTTAGTACAGATTACATTGTCCTATGTACACACCAATCAAGTTGATACTATTGCTTTGAACTTTGATCAAAACGCACGAACGTTGACCACCAATTAAGTAGCCATATTATTATCTAAATAAATACTTAATAATAGGTAAATCATATGGCACAAACTACTCGTCAAAGCAATCTACTAGTTCAACAAGACTGGACCAAGATATACCAATCTTTTACGAACGCTGACTTTACAAGCTACGACTTTGAAACACTTCGTAGTTCAATGCTCAGCTATCTAAAAACAAATCATCCAGAAACATTCAATGACTATTTAGAAAGCAGTGAGTATATTGCTTTAATTGACATGATTGCCTTTTTGGGACAAAGTCTAGCATTCCGTGCCGACTTAAATGCTCGAGAAAACTTTATCGATACCGCACAGCGCCGTGACAGTATTCTTAAACTAGCACGTATGCTGAGTTACAATCCACAGCGCACTACCGCCGCAAGTGGCTTACTAAAGATTGATAGTGTTAAAACTAGCGAAATCTTAACAGACAGTTCGGGTATTAATTTATCAAATAATGTTATTCATTGGAACGATCTAACTAACGAAAACTGGTTAGAACAATTTACTACAATTATCAATGCTAGTTTAGTGGCCAATCAAACCATTGGTAAACCTAAAAACTCAGCTAAAATAAACAGCATACAAACAGATGAATATTCTGTAGCATTAAACACAAATTCATTGCCAGTTGCCGGATTCAACGTTAATGTACAAGGTACTTTAATTCCTTTTGAAGCAGTTAGCGCAACCACAGTCGGTAAAACATACATTTATCAAGACGATCCAACGGTCCCTGGTAAGTTTAATCTATTGTATAGAAATGACAATAACGGTAACGGAAGTAACAATACCGGATTCTTTACATATATTAAACAAGGAAGTTTAGTTGCTACACAATTTGATATCTTAAATGCCACACCAAACAATTCAGTCTTTGTTAATACACCCAATATTACCAACGACGACCAGTGGCTATACAGTTTAGATGTAGGCGGAGCACCATCTACCGCATGGCATAAAGTTCCTGCGGTGTCGGGCATTAACGTAATTTACAATCAGTCAAGCGATAAAAATTTATACCAAATCAATTCACAAGTGTCTGACAAAGTCAACTTGGTATTTGGCGACGGAGCCTTTGCAAATATTCCGCAGGGATCTTTTGTATTTTATTTCCGTACCAGTAACGGAACAAGCTATTCTATTAGCCCCGACGATATGGCCAGCGTTACTATTGCGTTACCGTACATCAGTGCAAAAAATACAGCCGAAACATTAACTGTTACGGCCAGCTTGAAGTATAGCATTACCAACGCCAGCGCAACACAGACATTAGCAGATATTAAAACTAATGCTCCTCAACAGTACTATACACAAAATCGTATGATTACTGCTGAGGATTATAATATATTTCCGCAGACCACTTTTAATAGTATTCAAAAGATTAAAACTACTAATCGTTCAAGTTCTGGCGTTAGTATGTATCTTGACACATTAGATCCAACAGGTACTTATAGCACCACAAATATTCTCGGCGAAGACGGAGAAATATTCTCTAACACAATTATTAAATCAACAACATTTGATTTTTCAAACCCCAACGACATTTATACCGCAGTCTACAATGATATTATTCCAATGATTGATAGCGTTGAAATGCGTAATTATTACTATGCCAATTACAACCGTTTTGGAATAACAGCAAATGTTACGTTTGATCAATACGAAACATCAACTAATTCTAGCTCAGGATGGTTAACTGTTGCTAATCTAAAACAGCAAGTGGGCGAAGGGGTATCGGGCAACTTGAAATATGTTTCGGCCGGAGCAAGTTTAAGATTTACCACAACAAGTGGTAATGTATATGCTTCGGTGACTAGTACTGTTTCAAACAATGATATCACTACTCCAAGTTTGGTTAATTTTGGTTCTGTTGTCCCAGATGGAGCAACATTACTTGGCGGAAAAGCAACAATAATTCCGCCTTATAAAAATAACTTAACTAACACGTTAATTACTACAATTATTAATCAAATTCGTGCCAAAGTTACATTTGGACTGACCTACGATCAAGTCAATATGACCTGGGCAAATGTCCCTCCATCGGTAATTGGTGTAGATACAAGTTGGCTATTAAAATTCTCTTATGATCAAGGGCAATATACTATTAGTAATAAAACATTAGAGTATGTTTTTGCCAGTGCCGCTAATACTAAATTTTATTTTGATCCACACTCTAAGGCGTTTAATTCCAAGACAGGAAAAAATATTGGCGATGTTATTAAAGTATTAAAAATTAATACGCATTGCGATTCTACCTATTCGTTAGGTAGTGACATTGTTTGGAGAATTTACAATGTTAAAACAGACAACGATGGATATGTAGATGATTCTCGGGTGCTAATTACATTTCCTACCACACAGATGGAAGGTGTACCAGATGATCCTGACCTGTACACTAAAATTTCTAACACACACTCAAGAAATAATTTGTATTTCCAGTATCAACATAATGCTCCAGGACGTAACAGAATTGATCCTACTCCTGTAAATATCCTTGACGTGTATATTTTAACTAGCGATTATGCTACAAATTACATTAACTATCTAAAGGACTTAACCGGTGCTTTAAACACACCACCTGTGCCACCTACAAGCAGTAGTTTAGAAATTGCCTATAGCGCATTAAATGATTATAAAGCAATTAGCGATACGCTAGTATACAGTCCAGCAAGATTTAAACCGTTGTTTGGCAAAAAGGCCGTTCCGGAATTACAAGCAACATTTCAAGTAGTTATGAACCCGGCGATTAGCATGACATCTAACGAAATTAAAAGTCAATGTATTGTGGCCATTAACAAATACTTTGATCTAGCAAACTGGAATTTTGGAGACACTTTTTACTTTAGCGAATTAGCCGCATACTTACATAATCAGTTGGTACCAAATGTTGCTAGTGTTCTAATTGTTCCTAAAAACCCTAACACACCATTTGGTAACTATTTCCAGATTAATTCTGAACCCTGGGAAATTATTACATCCGCAGCCACAGTTGACGATATCACAGTTGTTAGCGCAATTACCGCGTCGCAACTTAATCTTGGCGCACCATTAATAACTCAGCGATAGGATAACTAATGGCCGTAAACAATACAAACAATTTTTTACCTGAGATATTTCGCTCAGACGCTAATAAAAAATTCTTTAGTGCTACCTTAGACCAATTAACTGCTGATGCCAAGAATGTAATCATTGACGGCTACATTGGTCGTACCTTTGCGCCAACATATAAGTTAGGTGACAATTATATTCCTGAGTTGGGATTAAATCGTGTACGCTATCAACTTGAGCCAAGCGTTGTTTCTAAAGATAAAAATAGTCAAGTTGATTTTACTTCTAGTTACATTGATTTATTACAAGGAATAACTAACAACTCTGGATTTGCAAACAGTAATCACCAGCGTATGTTTGGTGCTGAATATTACAATTACGATGGCCGTTTCAATTACGACAAATTTGTAAATTACTACAACTACTACTGGTTACCCAACGGCCCCGAATCAGTAAATGTATACGCTGACCAAACACCTTACCAAGCAACTTGGGAAGTGACCAAAAACAAAGACGAGGGTGGATATACATTTAGTGACATGGGTTCACACGCCAATCCTCAGTTGACTGTGGCCCGTGGCGGAACATACGAGTTTAAATTAGGACAACCTGGTAGCAAATTTTGGATTCAAACAGAGCCCGGTGCCAGCGGCGTAGAAACAGAAATACCAACAGTTACTACACGAGAAGTTTTTGGCGTACAAAATAATGGAGCAGAAACAGGAATAGTAAGATTTAATGTGCCGCTAGAAAGCGCACAGAATTTTTTCTTACAAATGAATATAGCCAAAAAAACAGACGGAAAAACACCCGCAACTGTTGACTTGGCAGTTACATTTAAGTATACAGATATACAAAATAGATTTTTAAGTGACTTCTTGACAGAATTTCCAAGCGGGTTAGATGGTGTTAATTCTTCGTTAATTGGCAAAACATTTGCATTTATAAACAACGACCATGACAGTAGCTTTTGGACTACTCCGGCACTACCGTCGGGTTGGGAAAGTTACCTACTGGCCAATACAACTGAAATTGTTCCGGGTAGTATTATACCAGTTGAAGCCAACCCTCGTACTCCTTTAATTAATAGAACAAACATCTGGGAAATTGTACTGGTACCAGTGCCCGTTATTAACGATTTTATTATACAGATTCGACCTGTGGCAGAAGTTAAGAAATTAGAAAAAATATTCATTCGTTCTGGCCGCACACGAGCAAGTAATTATTTTTGGTTAAACAACAATCATAGTTACGCAAAAGTTCCGCAAATTACATCTAACCTAGATTACCTGTACTACCAAGACGGTACCGACGGCGGGTTCAACGGCGTTATTAAAATTGTTGATAATAAATCTACACCAATAAACATTGACAGAGACATTATTGGTAGCGTCGGTTATAAAAGTCCCAATGGGATTTTATTTACAAACGGATTAAAAGTTAAATTTGATTCCTTTGTGAGTCCCGGGGATTATGCCGATAGAGAATATTATGTTGATGGGGTTGGAACCAGTATTACGCTGACTCCAGTTGATCAATTGGTTATTACTGAACCAATTGGTGCGTATATTAATACAACTCCCGACTATATTACTATAAATCGCAGTAGCAAAGATCGCAATACATGGAGCAGATACAATCGTTGGTTCCATAAAGGTGCCATTGAAGCAACAGCAAAGTATAAACAAAAAGAAATTGATTACGGTCCTAATCTACCTGCCCGACGTCCTATCGTTGAGTTTGAGCCTGATTTAAAACTTTTTAATTATGGAGAGCAAGAGTTAATTATAGTTGATATAGTTGACTTTTTAGCGCAACGAGATGCCTTTGTTGACGTCGAAGGAAAAGGCATAGTAACAGTCAATGGCGTAACATTAAGTGGAGCTAACCAAGGGCAATTGGTTATTTTTGCCAATGACTTTGATACTAATATACGAGATAAAATTTGGAAAGTTGTTGTTGAAAGAATTAACAACAGTAATTTCATCACACTAATAGATACTGGAATCAAAGCAACACCTGGTTTAAATGTATTGGCCACCCAGGGCAATAACAAAGGTATACCTTTTTATTATAATGGCACCAATTGGATTCAAGCACAGGTCAAAACAACAGTTAATCAACCACCGCTATTTGATCTATTAGATGCCAGTGGATATAGTTTTTCTGATACAACGGTATATCCCAATAGTACATTTGCCGGTACAAGATTTTTTGGTTATGCCGAGGGTACCGGTAAACATGATAGTATTTTAACTAATCTAAGATTAAAATATCAAAACTTTAACAGCATTGGTGATATTGTATTTGATAATTATTACGACACCGACTCATTTACCTATACAAATTATCTAACACAAGAAACAATAAATTGTAACAGTGGTTATTTGTCTAAGAACGGAACACTAGTTAATAACTGGGTTGTTGGAAAAGAAAAAACACAACAGTATCAAGTATTCACAAAACTATATAACGGTTTAATTATTAAAGATGAAGTTGATAAAGAATATGCGTTTGTACAGGTTGATGTATTGCCAACCGGCCAGACAACAATTCCTTATATCAAGGTCTATTTAAATAATAAATTATTAGCAACTACCGAGTATAAATTAATGGAATATGGCGCTGGCCGCCATATTGTACGTCTCAATACATTGCCAACAGTTGGAGATAAAATTGACGTATTAGTTTATAGTAATACTCCTTCGCCCAGTGGCAACGGTTACTACCAGATACCTACCAATTTAGATTTAAATCCATTAAATGAAAAAATTACATCTATTTCACTTGGCCAGATACGAAACCATTATTATAAGTTAATTGAAAACACCAGTGGAAATAAACCTCTACAAGATAGTTATTTAAAAGCACAAGGCGGCACTCTTGTACAACATGGTGCCCCGGTTATCTACGGCATGGCGTTTTTAAATCATCCTACTTTAAATTTTTCTGATGGTATTAATCTAGCACGTAGAGAGTACGCAAGATTTAAAAATAAGTTTTTATCTTTATGTCATACGCTAACTGATCTTGATTACAACGATCCTATTAGCGGCGTTGATAAAATCTTACAAAACATTAATGCTGTTAAAAATAGTAGCTTTCCTTGGTACTATTCGGATATGGTACCATATAGCGGAAATTATTCGACTATTAACTATACGGTCTTAGACGAACGAAAAACCAATTATGAAATCAATGGTATTTTTAATAATACTCAGTTAAGCAATAGGGCCGTTTTAATCTACCGCAACGGAGAACAGTTAATTGCCGACGTTGATTACACATTTAGTCAATTGAGTCCTACTGTAATTTTCAGTCAACCATTTAACTACGGCGACAAACTTGTTATTAAAGATTACGCAAGTACAGATGGCAATTATATTCCAGAGACACCTACTAAATTAGGATTATTTCCTAAGTATACACCTACAGTATATCGTGACGATACATATCAAACGCCCACTAACATGATTCGCGGACACGATGGTAGTTTAACTCCGTCGTTTGGGGATTTTAGAGATCAATATTTACTTGAGCTAGAAAAACGAATTTATAACAACATTAAAGTTAATAACAATAATAACGTGATTGACTTTTATGATCTTGTACCTGGTAAATTCAGAACCACCGATTATTCGTATAATGCGTATATACATTTATTGTCTAGACATTTTTTACAATGGATTGGCCAAAATAATCTCGACTACACATCAAATAATTGGTTTGATGCCAACAATCCGTGGACATGGAATTACGGTAGTGTTCGGGATATTATTACTAACTCTGGTTTAACTGGGTCCTGGAGATCAATTTATAACCATTGGTTTGATACAGTTACACCTAATTTAACTCCTTGGGAAATGATAGGGTTTGGTAGTATGCCAACTTGGTGGAAGGACCGTTATGGCCCAGCCCCGTATACAAGCGGCAACGGAACGCTGTGGCAAGATTTAGAAACTGGATATGTATGGAACTCTGGCGATCCTTACATAGACAAACGTTTTGCTCGTCCGGGGCTGACTAATTTTATACCTGTTGATAACGCCGGTAATTTATTAAACCCGACACAAATTCCGTTAACAGGATCGTCAATTGGGGCCACAGCATCAAGCAATTTTCAGTTTGGTCAGCACGGTCCTGTTGAAACAGCCTGGCGCCGAAGCAGTGATTTTCCTTTTGTAGCACAATTAGCTTTAGCAACAGCAAAACCTGCTGAATACTTTGCTACACAAATTGATCCTAGTAGATTTTTTGTTAATCCCACAACGGGACAATTTAGTGATGTTGACAATAATAAAATTTCTCCGGCATTACTAATAGTCAACGGAGATACCACGTCTGGAGCCGTGCGCCGTTCTAGTGGTTATTTAAATTGGATAGCAGACAATGTTAAAAGTTATGGCATTGACCCGGTTGAAACATTTAACAATTTTATAAAAGGACTCGACGTAAACTTAACTTATAAGGTGGGCGGTTTTGCTGACAAAAACTTAATATCAGTAACAGCAGAACAAACCAGCCCAAACAGTAATAGTAGTAGCGTTGTAATTCCAGACGAGAATTATAAAATATATTTGAATAAATCTGTTCCTACTACTTCTGTTGGATATAGCGCAGTAATAGTTGAAAGAACAGCAAACGGTTATACTGTGTCGGGCTACGATACGGCAAATCCCTTCTTTACAGTATTACCGGACTTGGCTAATAACGATTTTAGAACAATTAAAGTAAATGATAAAGTAGCAAAATTATATAACAAATCAGTCGCAAACGGTTCTTATGTAACAATTCCGTACGGAACTGAATTTACAAGTATACAACAGACTGTGAGTTTCTTGATTGGATATGAACGTTATTTAAAAAATCTTGGATTTTATTTTGAACAAATTGATTCGGACCTAGGAGAAATTCGCGATTGGTCATTGAGTGCCAAGGAGTTTCTATACTGGAGTCAACAAGGCTGGGTAGAGGGTGCTCTTATTATTTTAAATCCAACATCTACACAGTTGACAATAAAAAGCATACTTACAACAGTTGGCGAAATTGAAAATACTGTAAATGGAAGTAAAATATTAAATCAAAATTATCTTCCAATCAAGTCCAACGAATTTAATATTCTACGAGAAACAGCCGAGGACGTTAACAATACAAAAATTACAACAGTTAACGGATCAATGATTTGTTTTGCTAGGCTAAATTTGGTTCAGACAGAACATGTATTGGTATTTGATAATGTTACAGATTTTAACGATATTATATATCTTCCGCATTTAGGAAATAGACAATATCGTTTAAAATTAAACGGCTCACGAACCGGTAGTTGGAACGGATCGTTCTCTGCCACAGGTTATATTTACAGTGATCCAGACATTAACGATTGGTCTGTAGACAAAGATTATTTAACCGGTGACCTTGTTACTTTTAATAGTTCATATTATGCTGCCAAAGCAGACATTCCGGCAGCAACTACTTTTGATCTTGGTAAATGGACGCTGATACCAGCAGAAAATATAAAACAAGGACTATTACCGAGTCTTGGACACAACGCACAAAAATTCTTACAATTCTACGACGTAGATAGTCCTCCTGCCGAAGAAGATTTACAGTTATTCAGCTCGGGACTAATAGGCTTCCGCCAACGCCCGTATCTAAGCAATTTGGGAATTACGATCCCAAACCAAACAAAATTCTATCAAGGTTACATTAAACAAAAAGGTACAATCAATGCTATTAACGCATTAACTAAAGGATCGTTTGATAACGTACAAGGTAACATTGACACATACGAGGAGTGGGCGTTCCAGGTCGGGCGTTACGGAGATTTAAGCAACAATCAATTTGTTGAATTTATTTTAAATCAAAGTGAATTTATTAATACCCCGTTAACATTAAATTTAACTGAAACATATAATAATTCCAATGTTATTGTTGGTGTGTCCGGTGGAAACATCTATAACGCCAATGACTTTACTATAACAAGTTTGTATCAAAATAGAACAGACAGCGATTACCCCGGCGATTTACCCAATGCTGGTTATGTAAACGTCGACGATGTAGAAACACAAATATTTGATATTACCACTACTACACCAGAAACAATTCTTAATGTTGGTAGAGGTCACAGAATTTGGACAACAAAAGATGGCAACAACCACTGGAATGTATTCCGTGTCAATGAGACTGGATTAACAGCAACAACGTTATCTTATTCTTTAGACGACCTTGCTACAATAACATTTGATTATCGTCATCCGTTCAACGAGGGAGATTTATTTATACTTGGGCAGTTTCAATCGCCATTTAATGACTATAACGGATTATATAAAGTTATTCGCGTGGTAAATTCTACACAGGTAACAATTAGAATTACTGGTGAGTTTACTAAGTTACGTTATTTAATTGGAGCAAGCCCGATTAAATCTCAGGGCATAGTGTATAGTCTTGGACCAATGGTCATTGATAGCCTATCGGAAATTGATTCAATTACTCCGCAAACAGACTGGATTGACGGGGATCGAGTGTGGGTAAATAACGCCACCCCCAACGGTTGGGGAGTATACACGTTCCGTAAGCCCTGGTTGAGCAATGCCGCAGTAAAAATTACAGCAAACACAATAACAGCCAATAGTAAATTTGGCACAAGCACACGCATCAGTAGCAATAGCCAATACATTTATGTTGGTAATCCGGGTGCCGCACAAGTACAAATATTTGCTAACGTTGGCGGAAATTATCAGGCCAATGTTACAATTACCGACCCCAACGCAAAACCAAAATTTGGATCAGTAATTGAATCAAAGGGCAACGTTCTTGTTGTTGGATCGGAAAATCATATTCATGTTTACCGACACGTTAATGGCGCAATTACACAGTTACAAACAAATACATTTAGCCGTGTAACAAGCATTGCCTTAAGCGCAGATACCAATTGGTTATATGTCGGCGGCAATAATCGAGTAACTACGTATCAATTTAAAAATAATGTTTATGTACAAACCTGTAGCAATGTTGGCACAACGTCGTTTGGTAATGTAGTTAAAACTAACGCCAATGGTACAACTGTTTTCATATCTGCTCCCGAAGCCGATGACACAGTGACACAGAACGGTCTTGCTTATGTATACACGAGATCGGCCAATGCCAATGTAATTACACAAGGTAATGTACTATACAGCCAGCAAAAAAACAAATACTCCCATTTTGGTGCTGACTTGGACATTGACGGCACTGGCGGAAACTTGTTCATTGGTATTCCGGGGTCAATAGCCAGCGGAGCACAAAACGGTCTAGTAGAACGCTACACATTAACAAATGGATATTACGCATTTAATGAAGCATTGATTCACCCTGATCGTCAAGGCGGCGCATTTGGTTCAACAATTAGTGTGTCTGCCGATGCTAAAGTATTGGCTATTGGGGCAGAAGGCGCTCCAAGCAAAGAACCAACTACGTTTGACCAATTTGGCACAGAAACAGTTATCGACAGTGGATTAACATTATTTGTTGATAAGATTATCAATGCTGGGGCCGCGTACATATTTGAACCACAGATTGATCAAGTAAGCAATACAGCAGGAATTTACACCTACGTACAGGACTTGGAAACACAAGTACATTCATGGGATAGATTTGGTTCGTCTATAGACGTTACTCGTAACGTGATTGTGTTAGGTTCGCCTGGCGGAAAGTCGGCGCACATATTTAAAAATCCTCGTGGGTCAACAGTATGGACATTAACAAGAAGCCAGTTGCTGAAAGTTGATATTAACAATGTTAGTCGTACGTTTATGTATAATAAAAATACTAATAACATATTAGCGGCTCTAGATTTTGTTGATCCTAATAAAGGCAAAATATTAAATACCGCCGACAAGGATATTGATTTTAAAACTACTAAAGATCCAGCATTATACAGTAACGGAACGGTACAATTACATGCTGAAATGGCCTGGGGTCCTAGACAAGTTGGTCAAATATGGTGGAACTTAGATACAGTTCGTTATATTGACTACGAACAAGACAGTTTAATTTATAGATTAAATCACTGGGGAGAACAATTCCCGGGGTCAAGTATTGATGTATACCAGTGGACAGAAAGTACAGTATTACCAAGCAAATATAAAGATTCTGGAAATCGCGGAACACCATTACACGAAGACGACAGCGCATATTCTACATATGGTTATGTAGATACTATTGGAAATGTTAAAGTTAAGTATTATTACTGGGTCAAAGGCCTTGATATAGTTGCAGACGGAAAAGAAAATAGCGTAATCAGTATTACTAATATTATTAGTAGTCCGCAAAGTCAGGGTATTCCTTATGCTACTATATTGTCATCGACTACAATAACATTACAGAATGTTGGTTCTCTTTTATCGGGAACTAATACAGTATTGCACATTGGTAGTCGCACCGTTGATGCCGGAGAGGTACATAGTGAATATGCTCTAGTACAAGAGGGCAACCCAGACAGCGGAATACCTGCCGCTATTCTTAATAAATTCATTGATAGCCTGTCGGGAGTTGACCGCGCTGGGAATCAAGTACCGGACGTTAATTTACCAGTTAGCCAAAAATACGGTATAGCTGGTCTTATTAAAGGGAGCCCAAGACAAACTATGTTTGTTTACGCTCAGCAGGCGTTGGACAATTACCTAAGCATTATCAATCCAATACTATTGGCATACCCAATTGTAGCACGTAAGGTATTAACTACATTAAAAAGTAACGAATCGATCCCAGCTGCAAATTCTGGTGCGTATGATCTTTCAGTATCAACAGTTGATGAGTTATATTATCTTGACCCAACAATGTTAACAGTTGGGTCTACTAATGTTCTTGTAACCGACGATATTACACAAAATAATAAATGGGCAATTTATCAATTGACCAACATAAACAATAGTGTAGGCGTATTTACTCTTGTTAGAGCACAGTCGTTTAAGACTAGTTTATATTGGAGTTACACCGATTGGTATGATTCTAGTTATAATTCTACAAACGTTCCTGACGTAATTGTAAACAATACACTAGAGCTAGGAAAACAAAAATTAGTACCCAGAACACACATCAAAGTATTAAACGCTGGCAACAGGGGCTTTGAGGTCTATTATATTGATGACAATTTAGAATTAAACTTAGTTGGTATAGAGAATGGAACTATACAGATCAACACTACACCAATTCCTGCTACAGAATTGCGTCAAATATTAACTGCTATACAAAATGAAGTATTAATAGATGATTTGGCCAATGATTATAATCGTGTATTCTTCTCAATGATCAAGTACGCTTTAACCGAACAACAAAACATTGAGTGGGCGTTTAAAACAAGTTTCTTAAGTGCTAAACAATACATTAGAAAACTTGAACAATTTTCAAGTTATGTTGCGGACAACCAAAATTATTATTTAGATTATATCAATGAAGTTAAGCCATATCGCACTACACTTCGTGAGTATGTTGTTAACTACATTGGCAACGACACGTACGACAGCGACATCACAGACTTTGATATTCCGCCATACTGGGAAGGTAATTTAAATGTTTACCGTAGCCCAACAGGAACACAACCGTACGATATTGCTAAATGGCAATCAGGAGTCAATAGCCAATGGTACGCAAACTACAAATATTCTGTTGTTGACGTCGAAGTTGAAAACCCCGGCACAGGATTTAAAACTGCGCCTGATGTTATCATACGCGGCGGCGATGGCACAGGTGCCGCAGGATATGCTATAGTTGATGGCAAGGGCGGAGTAAGCCGAGTAATAATTACAAACCCGGGCTTGGGATACACAGTACCCCCAACAATAGAGTTTAGAGGTATGGGCACAGGTGCTATTGGCAGGGCGTTACTAAAGAACGTATTTGACAACAACAACAAAGGTCATAATTTAGTTAGAAGTATTAAAACTAATATGAAATTTGACCGTACTACGTACACTACTTCAAACACATTTGTATTTTGGAGTAATATTACATCAGTTAACGTGGGCGATATATTACCGCTTAACTCTGTTATTGTGTTAAACGATACTAGTATGCTTCAAATTACCAGTAACTATACTATTCCTGCTAATCTAGCATTGCCGGTGTCTAACGTACATTCGATATCAACAAAAGAATTTAGTAATGCTAACGATCGTATCGCATCATATAGCGGTAATGTAAACTTGGCAGCAACACAAAGAGGAATTGAAAGACCGCATCTATTAGAAGGTAATAGTTTTGTAACTGGTACGTTTGACGCCATTGTTACAAGTAATTACAGCACCGACTTTGGTGTTGACCCAAGTGACATTGGTGTACTTGGCGGCGAGTATTTTGACAATGTTGTGACTTATGCTCCGGAAGAATTAATTCCTGGACGTATGTACGATACCTTGAATATGACAGTATTTGATACAAACAATTTGGCATTTAGAGTGTTTGATAATATGAATCAGGACAAAACGTTTTATCGTGTCACTAGTGCAAATACAACAGTATTAACATCACCATTACGTTTAACAGATTCTAATATTCAAGTTGCTGATGCCACTGTATTACCATTGCCAAATAGAACACTTGGTATTCCCGGTGTAGTGTTTATTAATGGTGAAAAAATTGTTTATTACAGAAACTATGCGTTAGAAATGCCTACACCGTGGGTGGCTAACGTAGTATACCCAACACAAACATTGTTATCTTATAACAGCAATGTTTACTTGACAACAGGTAACGTATTCAGTCGTTATTTTGCTAATATTGTTGCCAATGTAACTACTATTAACAGAAACAGTCTTGGTCAATTGCGTCGCGGTGTTGACGGAACAGCAATAGCATCGGACGTATATTTGTCTGGTACTCGTGTTGTTGATTCAAGCGTACAGCAACAAGTACCGGGCACGGGCATTAATACAGAAGAATTAGTACACGATACTAATTTTACAATAACTAATAGTGTTAGTTACGGACTACAGTTGACCAAAGGAATTACAGCAAACATTGGAGACATTGTTACACAATATGATACTACCGGTACTACTGTTACATTAACTATGCGTGTCCTAGAATCTGTTGTAAATTCTAAGTCATTGGCAGTTATACTATTAACAGGATCCGTGGCTAGTTTACCAGAAGTGTTTGATGGACCAAACGGATTTGACGTTGAAGGATTTGATAACACAACAGGAACACTTTTTATTCAGGGCATCAATTCCCAGAGTTATGTATTAAACGCCTTTATACTCGGAAACTTCCGCGGAATCCCAGAATACGCAAATTCACAGTTCTTAACTGGGGCCGGGACAAAACAAATTCCTGCTAAATCGATACTGGAAAAAACAAAAGTTTGGTATAGCTCAGCGTATGGTCGTCCAAGCAACGGCTACGGCTTAATTAATAGCACCACCGATCAAGCAAGATTCCTATTAGCAAGTAGAGGGTATACGCCATGATAAATACTGATACATCGATGTCAGAAGACAACAATTTAGAGGAAAAAGCAGTGGAAAATACAGAAAAACAACCAGACGAATCCAGTGGAATTTATATCCGCGGCCATATCAAGATCTTTGATCCAGAATCTGGTGAAGTTTATATCAACAAATCCAACGCTATCCACTATGAAAACTTTTCCGTGGCTTTGGCCAACAGTATTGGCAACAAAAGTCAAAACTTTATCTATGAAATGAATTTTGGTAACGGTGGCACAAGCGTAGATACCACCGGTATTATTACATATTTGCCTACAAATACTGTAGGACAAAATAGTAATTTATATAATCCAACTTACAGTAAAATTGTTGATAACACTTCGGCATTAAACACAGACCCTTTAAACAATAGTATGACAATTAGCCACGTTCCGGGTAAAGTCTATACTGACATTTTGGTAAGTTGTCTACTAGACTACGGCGAACCAAACGGACAACAATTATTTGATAATAGTCAAGACTTAAACGGTGAATATGTTTTTGATGAACTAGGCTTGCGAGGTCGCAGTAGCGACGGTACAAGCGGACTATTGTCAACTGGATTACTACTAACACACGTGGTTTTTCACCCAGTACAAAAAGCATTAAATCGACTAATTCAAATTGATTATACTGTACGTATTCAAACATTAACTAACTTGACATCAACAGGATAATAAATTATGAGTTACATTGTTAATAAAACTGATGGCAACGTTCTAGCAACACTACTAGACGGAACAACAAACACCGATACAGGTCTTACCTTAATCGGGCGTAACTTTACCAGCTACGGCGAAATACAAAATGAAAACTTTGTACGTTTATTGGAAAATTTTGCAGCACCAATACCGCCAGGGCAAAGTGTTGGATTTAATCCAATTATTGGAACACTATGGTGGGACACCGGTAACCAGTTATTAAAAGTTTTCAATGGTTCATCGTTTGTAGCAGTAAGTCAACGTGCTGTTTCGAGTACAGCGCCAACAACCACAAGAATTGGCGACCAATGGTGGAATACCAACAATAATCAATTGAGTGTATGGTCGGGTACTGAATGGTTATTAATTGGGCCAGCATATTCAACAACACAGGGCAAAACAGGTGCCATAGTAGAATCAATTACCGACAACTTTGGCAACGTTCAAACTGTTATTAATAACTACGTTAGTAATGCTTTAGTATCTATTACTTGCGGCAATGAATTTATCCCGCAGAGCCCTATTCCGGGATTTGAAGTTATTTTACGTCGGGGAATAAATTTATCTAATGTATCAATCTTAAATGGTACAGCAAATAACAGTATTCGTGTTGGTAGTTTATATGCCAACGTCTTCTCAAGACTTGATATAGATAATCAATTTAACCAGAATAATTTCTTTAACGGAAACATTGTAATCGGTAATAATACCGCAAACGTTTTTGTTAACAATAATAATTTACTTGTAAAGAATACTCGCGGTGGTAATATTGATCTATATGTAGGCAATCAGCGAGCATTAAACATCAATGGCGCAACCGGAATTGCTAGAGTCGCTCACAGTCCTGTAGCCGACGCAGATATTGCTAATAAAGGCTATGTAGATCAAACAGTTAATGCTACTGTAGATTATATACAAGAACTTGAAGGGCAAATTAAAGCAGACGTTGATCAAGTTTTAATTGATTATCAATCAAACATTGTTGTGGTAGTTAACGCAACCAACGCAAACTTAAACCAAGCTGTCAATGGAATTAATAGTACTGTAAATAATCTTAATACAGCGTTTTTATCAAACGTTGGTATAATTAATTCTAACTTAGGTGTTCTTACAGGCAACATTGGAACACTAAGCAACATAACAGCTACCAAGGCAAATATCAACAGCCCAACGTTCACTGGAAATCCAGTTGTACCTCCTGTAGAAAAACTTTTAACGTATTTTAGAAGTCTTGGGCCCGGATTAAATCCGTACCAAATATCTTTAAGCGATAACATTGGCGTTAAATACGGCGACATCATTAGCCAACTTGATTCTCATACATTAGTTACCTTGGCAAATTTACAAGTACATGATGCAAATGTAAGAGGTAACGTTGTTAATGTTACAATAACCAGTGGTAGTATAACAACAGGCATACAACCATTCCAGTCCAGTTTGATTGAAATAAATGGACAACTGATACAACCTGCTGTCTGGATTGAAAAAATAGCATATCTCGGCCCAGACATTGCCTACAGAGGCATTGGCGATTATAGCGGCACAATATCAACAACCATGTATGTTGACACAACTGCTAATTTATTATACACAGATTATAATGCTAAAATAACTAATATAAAAAGTGTATTAGAAAATGCGTTAGCTGTAGCAGTAGCACCGTTGGCCCCAAAAGATACTCCGGTATTCACTGGGGTTCCGACTGCGCCAACTCCGGCTAGTGCCGATAATAGTCAAAAAATAGCAACCACACAGTATGTACAATCGGAGATAACAAGCTCTCGGGCAACTTGGATGGGCAGTAAGTACGTGGTATCTACTAGCCAACCGACCGGAGGAGACGATGGCGACTTCTGGTTTGTGATAGGTTAATAGATGTCAACAGTAGATAGAGCAATATGGATCAAACGCCCGGACTTTGGCCCGGGACCTAAGGGAACCGGCTGGCACCCAGTTAATTCCCCTTACATTAATTCCGGCGGTAGTGTTTCATATGATGGACACGTGCCTACAATCAGCACCAACGGAAGCATCGAATTCAGCGGCGGGTACTTAACAGCACCGCATGGTTCTATAATGCTTGGCACAGATGATTTCTGTATTGAAACTTGGTACTGGCTAAAACAAACTACTAACGTTGGTCAAACACTTTTTTCTAACTTAGATTCCTATATACAGTCAGAAGATTTTTTTGAAATTGCCTTAAACAGATCTAGTGCTTTACAAAAAGTATCAGTTGTTACTGGTAACGGTGGCGTATTTAACAGCTACTCAAACATACAGTACGAAACATGGACACACCTGGCAGTAGTACGCTACAATGGCATTATTACAATGTACATTAACGGCATTGCTGAAACAGCCACATTACAAAATTCAAAAGATATTTCTGGCGACTCCATAATACGTATTGGTCAAAGTCAAGCGAACCTTAATGGTTCTCAGTTTTTAGGAAACGTTTGTAACTATCGAGTTACAGTCGGTACTCCGGTATACACTGGACCTTTTACTGTTCCAGCAATGCCATTAAAAACAGTACAACCAAACGCCTACAACGTTATTGCTTTAGATGGATCCAAGACAAGATTATTGTTAAACTCGCATACAGCAGATACTTGGCTTACAGATTCAAGCGCATTTAAAGTACCAATAACCACACACGAAACAGCGTTTGGCTCTGTTAATTTTACCTATAATAATAAACCAACAACAACAGATACAATGCCAGTGGGCAATGCCAGTATGTCCTTTAACGGAGCCACGGCATATTTAACTACACCGTATAGTGCTGATTTTGCAACTGGACTTAATCCAGATGATTTTACTATAGAGTTTTATTTTAACCCACTGGGATTTCAAGCAGACGCGGGTGTAATTGATTTTACTGACGGGCAAGCATTAGCCGGCGGATGGAGAATTAAATGGAGTCTTGCTACTGCTAAACTCATGTTTGAAGGTCGATCTGGAACTCATGCGGTAGCACAATTAACTACGCAGACTACATTTAATATGAATACATGGAAACATGTAGCTTTAGTTCGTCAGGGTGGTACACTTTATTGGTATGTAAATGGAGCATTGGATTCATCAACTGCGTCCAATACAGCATATGGCTTTGCTCCTACCACAGATACTGTAATGTATATTGGCACTGATAGAACAAAAACTAAATTTACACAAATGTATATGACAAGTCTACGAATTGTACGAAAAGCTGTATATACTGGGCCATTTACATTACCTCGTTATGTTTTATCAACTGTCCAATCTGCTGACACAAACATATCCGCATTAACCGGAACAGAAACAGTTTTATTATTGTCTATATATAGCAAATATAAATTTAGAGAAGATAGTAGTATTAGTCATAAGGCAGTAACAAACCACGGTGGTACTTATTCACCTTTGCTCAAAGGCTTTTACCATCAAAACGGCAAGTGGGAAAAATTCTTCCCAAGCTCAGGTTTTTATCTGGCAGACCAGTCTGGCTCATTTACGTTTACTGTACCCCCGGGAATTTATAATTTAACCGTTGATATTGGCGGAGCCGGTGGTGGCGGTGGTGGCGGTGAAGAAGTTGGTGTGGGCTCTGCAGGCGGAGGAGGAGGTGGCGGTGGTTATCAATTGAACCAATCGTTCCCGGTTGTGCCTCTTGAAGTTTTAACAATACAAGTTGGTAAAGGTGGCGATGGCGCACCTTATGTGGGAAGAACTACCAATGCTCCAGCTGGGGCCGGCGGTGGAACAACATCACTAAGTGGAATTAAAGGCGCATTAATAGCCACTGGTGGCGATGGTGGCGCTGGCGGAGCTAGTAGCGATAGTGGAGGCGGAGGTGGAGGTAAGATTATCTGTACCAAGTTATACGAACTAGGGCTAATGAGCAAAGAAATATATCTAGCAGACCAAGCATTTGGGGCACAGCTTGTTCAAATACGCCCAGACATCTATAACGGATATAGAGCTTGGGCTGAAATAGTAGTGGACTGGATGAGTGGCAGTGGCCCAAAAATGATGCCATGGATGTCGGACGAAGAATTTAGCGTTGCCGCTAAGAAGTGGTCAATAAGCTGGGCCCAAGATATTGCTACTCCGTGGGCAGAAGAAATGGCTTTTAAAATGGGCAAAAAGTCTGAGGGTAGTTTAACTGGTTGTATGATCACTGCCGCAGGCATTCCTATTTGTAAAGCAGTGGGCGTCTGGCAAAGAATATTTGGCCCAAGTAAAAAGCCAGCTGGATTTATTAAAGGGCTATCTTTAATTGGTATTTTTATTATGTTCAAAGGTGTTGCTGAACTTGGAAGATTAATTGAAGGCAAAAAGGAAACAAAATGCACAGCATAAGCACATTAAATAGGGCAATCGACGGGCTAACCGAAGAACAACAGGCAAGGCTATTTACAATAGTACATAACAATGCTGAATTGTTTAATAAGGTAATGCCAAACATGCCCTTAATACAACTTATTTTAACTGGCGGTTCAACTGATGTAGTTCATCCTATTGTGGATATTTACAATTCAGTTAAACCCAACGAGTAACAGGAGAGAAACATGGCAGGTGGTGGAGCAGGTGGAACCCCGAACGGAGAAGCAGGAGCCGCAGGCAGTGACGGTAACAATGACGGCTCTACTAACTACGGTGGCGCTGGTGGCAACAGTCCATTTGGGCTAGGCGGAACAAGTAGCGCCGGAGCTCCTACAGGTACCCCCGGTGGTGTTGCTTCCGGTGGCGGTGGCGCAAGTAGCCCAGACCGTACAGATCCTTTAAACTGGGCAGGTGGAGCCGGCGGCGACGGGATAATAGCATTTGTATGGGGGGATGAAGTAGATCTGCCAAGTCAAATGCCAGCGTCAGTTGGGCAACCAGTGCCGGCAGTAATTCCTACCAGTGGCCCTACCGGGTCCGCAGGCGGTGGAGGTGGAGGTAAGATTATCTGTACCAAGTTATACGAACTAGGGCTAATGAGCGAAGAAATATATCTAGCAGACCAAGCATTTGGTGCGGAATTAGTTAAGATTCGCCCAGACATCTATAACGGTTACCGTGCGTGGGCTGAAATAGTAGTGGATTGGATGAGTGGCAGTGGCCCAAAAATGATGCCATGGATGTCGGACGAAGAATTTAGTGTAGCTGCAAAACGTTGGTCCATTGGTTGGGCAGTTGATATTGCTACGCCCTGGGCAGAAGAAATGGCATTTAAGATGGGCAAACACAGTACCGGTAGTTTAACTGGGCGTTGGATTACAACCGCAGGCATTCCTATTTGTAAAGCAGTGGGCGTCTGGCAAAGAATATTTGGCCCAAGTAAAAAGCCAGCTGGATTTATTAAAGGCCTGGGTCTAATTGCTATTTTTATTATGTTTAAAATAGTAGCAGAGCTGGGAAGATTATTTGAAGGAAAGAAAGAACATGTATACAGCAGATCAATTAACTAATACAGTTAACGCATTAACCAAAGAAGAGCAAGAGGCTCTGTTTGCTATTTTGACAGAAAATATTGACATTTTTAGCAAAATACTTCCTAATATTCCCTTAATTAATTACATTCTACACGGCGGGCACGAGTGCTCAGTGCTAGGGGAATGTTATGCCGCATGGACCAGCGCACAGTAATTATTGGTAGTTTTAGATAAGTATAGTATAAAGAGAATAAAAATATGTCGTATACAATATACAAAAGTGACGGAACAGTACAAACCACAATCAGTGATGGTTTTTTAGATACCTCAACCAGTTTGAAGTTGCCTGGGCCTAACTACGTTGGATACGGACGTTATCTTAATGAGAATTTATTATATCTATTAGAAAACTTTGCAGCCAACACAGCACCAGTTGGCACAAACACCGAAGGTCAGTTGTGGTTTGACAAGTTTAATAAGATTTTAAAAGTGTTTACATCGGACGCAGGATATGTGCCTGTGTCAGGGGTAACAAATTCCGGTACACAGCCTATTGCTGCAAAAGACGGCGACATGTGGTTTAATACCAGTACCAACCAAATTTATCTATATAATAACAGCAAATGGGAATTTATTGGACCACAGTACACACGCGAGCAAGGTGTTAGCGGATTACTTCCGACTACTGTGGGTGACGGCTCTACCTCAAGTTTAACACATAGAATATTTAAAATACAATTTGGCAATGTAACCTACGGTACTTTTAGTGCCGACGGTCCTTTCTTACCAAGTCCGGCAATGGACGGATTCAGTACCATTTATCCGGGTTTAACATTAAACAGTAATATTGCTAACAATGGCACAAGGTTAAATTCTAACCTATTGGGTAATGTAGCAGGAAGTTTATTAGGTGATGTTTATACCAAAGACGGCGTAACCCGAGTACTACAAGTTGGCACTGGACTAAATGATACAGCATATTATGGAGACATATATGCTAATGGAATTAAAATATTAGATAGTGGTACTACCGGCACTGACGCATCATTCGTCGGTAGCGTAACTGGTAATGTCAACGGTAATTTAACAAGCATTAATGCTGCAATTACTAATTTAACCACTACCAATTTACAAACAGGTAACGTGGCAATTACAGGCGGCTTTATTAAATCTGTTTCTGGTGTTTATGCTCAAGAAGCCTACTTTAATAACATCAGCTCTAGTAACATTTTAGTGTCAGGTGGTACATTAAATGTATCCCGACTAACTGCCGATTCGGTTCAACTTGGCAATTTAAATACAGGTAACGCGGTTATTTCAGGCGGTTATATTAGTCGTGTAGCAAATATCACAGCTGGTAATAGTAATATCACTAACTCAACAGTTACAACAGAAGTTGCTACAAATTTTAGCTCAGGTAATGTAGCAATAGCCGGTGGCTACCTAACAAACCTTTCGAATGTATACGCTACATTGGGAGTTATTAATAATTTTAGCTCAGCCAATGCTGTTATAACAGCTGGTCAACTGTCTGGCGTATCTATTACAGCAACACAAATTACTACTCCAACAATCGCAGCCACAGTTGCCAATATTACTACTGCTAATATTACTACCGCTGTTATCACAGGCGGAAATATCAGTAGAGTATCGTTAACACAAACAGTTGCAACAACACAACCATACAACGACAATACTGCCAACGTAGCCACTACAGCTTTTGTACAAAGCGTAGTACCGGCAGGTGTTATTTGGATGTGGAATAATACCACTAATACTATTCCTACAGGCTGGCAATTATGTGATGGCAGTAACGGAACCCCAAATTTAACTGATAAATTTATTGTTGGCGCAGGATCAAGTTACACCGTTGGAGCAACAGGCGGAAACAACAATGTAACTTTAAGTACAACGCAACTTCCTCCGCATATCCATCCAATAACCATTGTTGCTAATACTAATCCTGGTGGAACACACACTCACTCAGCAACATCAACTGTGGCTGATTCGGGACACTCACACGGAACAAATGGCTCTGTTATTACTACAGCCGGCGCGGCATACACAGGACCGTATACTGTAGCAACTGGCTGGGGCGGAGCAACTATTAATGCGTCAACAACCGGAATCGGCGTATCTACCAGTGTAGTAGCCGCAAGCAATCACATTCACAGTATGAATATATCTGATACAACAGGAACAACAGGTGGCGGGCAACCACACGAAAATCGTCCGCCGTACTATGCCCTTTGTTATATTCAGAAAATGTACTAAAGAACACGTATAAATACACAAAGAGCTCAAAGGATATCTAAATGGCGTATAATCTTAACCTAACTAACGGACAACCCTTAATTGTAGGGGGACTGTCTGACGGTAACTATGATAACACACATACTAGTCTAACGTTAATTGGTAAAAACTATGCTAATTATGGTACTTTCTTAAACGAAAACTTCATATATTTGTTAGAGAATTTTGCTAACAATACTAGCCCAGCTAACCCATTAAAAGGTCAGCTATGGTGGGACACAACAAATAACATTTTAAAAGTATATTCTGGCTCCAGCTGGAAAATTTCAACTGGTGCTACATCCAGTCCGTATTCAAGCCCACCTGGCGATTTAAGTACACTTGGTGGCGACTTATGGTTTGATACAACAAATAGCCAATTAAAAGTATACTCTGGTACAAGTTGGGTTACAATTGGCCCACAGGCTACCCCAGCTACAGGTAATACTGGATCTGTTCCGGCAATTATGACAGATACGTCGGGTGGTAATCACATTGTTATCCAGTTTATTATCAACGGTATCATCTACGCAATCTTTTCCAAAGAGATTTTTGCGTCAGCTTTAGCTGGTTTCTCTGTTATTAAAGCCGGATTAAACTTTAGCACAACAGCAAGCCCGTCGTTGGCATTGAGTTCACAAGATACTGCCGCTAGTCCAAACACACTAGTACAAAGAGACAGTTCCGGTGGTATCGCTGTAGCTAGTCTGACTAGTTCGGCTGTAACTGGTACAGTATTCACTGGTACATCATACAACGCTAGTTCAGGATTTAATGGTAACTTAATTGGTAACGTTAGTGCTACTATTATCAATGCTGGTAGCGTAACAGGAGCTGGATTCTTAGCAACATCGGGCTACACAGGAACAATATTAACTGCGGCTCAGCCAAATATTACATCGATTGGTAACATTGTAAATTTAAATACCAACGGTATTACTGCTTTATCAGGATTTGCAACGTACAACGGAGCTGAAATTGCTACCATTGGTGGTACAATTACATTTAGTTCGTTGAATAATACACCAGTTGGTAACGCAATACCAGCCACAGGAGGCTTTACAACTGTTACAGTTAGTAACGTAGCAGTTCCAGCGGCAAACGCTGTTATTAATTTAGGACAACCTGGCGCATATTGGGGTACAATTTATGGTAATACTGCCCAGCTAGGTAGCTTAACAGCAGGTAATGTTCGTGGCACAATAGGCACATTCAACAGTATTGTTATTCCAAGTGGTAATATTACTACAGGTAACCTAACAGTTACAACAAGTATTTTGCCAAGTGCTAACTTAACAGCAAATATTGGTAGCACTACACAGTGGTTTAACAACATTTATGGTACAGCGGTACACGCACAATACGCTGACTTAGCAGAACGCTTCCACGCAGATGCTGAGTACCCAGCAGGTACAGTAGTAGAAATGGGCGGCGTTAACGAAATTACCAAAGTGGTAGCTGAATTAAGCGAAAAAGTTTTTGGCGTCATAAGTACTAATGCAGCCTACTTAATGAACTCATCAGCCGGAAATAACGAAACACATCCACCAATCGCAATGAGCGGTCGTGTGCCAGTAAGAGCAGTTGGGTTAATTACTAAAGGTGATCGATTAGTAAGCGCCGGAAATGGCTTGGCCAGATCAGGCAACCACTCAGAAATCACACCGTGGAACGTAATTGGACGTTCATTAGTAAACAAGACAGACGAAGGCGAACAATTAATTGAAGCTATCGTTAAGATAAATTCATAATAGGAACATAAAACATGGCGTACTCATCAGGTGGCATAATTGATGCTGCAGATTACAATAACTTTTTAAACGGTACAAATCAATTGAACAAGGTTTGGAGCACTGGATCCGGCGATAGCGGATATGGCCAGACTGCAATTCCAACTGTTAGCCAAGCCGGTATGGTAACTGCCGCACAGTGGGCACAAATGATTAATACATTAAACAGCGTAAATGTACACCAAAGCGGTGTAACAGCTGGTCTTAATCCAGTATTGCCTGGGGCACAAATTAACTATTTAAGCTCGTTATCAACCGCTATCGGTACAGCATATACAAACCGTTTGTTGTTTAACGGCACACAAGGCTCAACAACAACTGGTGCTACATTTAGCCCTAACTTTACACAAGGTAACACCAACGACAACGCGGCAAAAACATTTACAATGACTCGCACAGTGGCATTTACTAGTGGTGATGCTGCACGTTACTTTTTTAACGCCGGTGGACAGTTGAACTTTGTTGTTATTAGCGTTCCAAACAACGATGGTACAAGTCGTACGGGAGACCTATGTACGCTAACTGGTACAAACTGGGGCGGCAGCTGGTTTAGAGCACGTAGCAATAGTGGTCGTCAAGGCTCCGGTGGCACAGTCAATACAAATACAACAAACTTGGGCTACTGGAATGGATCCACATCAGCACAGACTGTTAGTTCTATTACCAGTACAACATCAGGTTATACTGGTGACTACCTGACAGTAGCATTGCGTACCAACGGTAACGTGGGCGCAAACGGCGATGTTGGTAGTATCATCTATTTTGATTTTACTTGGTACTCAGCAATCCGTACAAATAATACACCAGCTGGTAACTATGGTAGTTATGGCGGAAATCAATACTTCAACGAAACCATTAACTTTACATTCAACCACAGAATTGATGTTGTTTATCCGGAAACCACAAACATTAGTGCAACTTGGGGCACACCGACTATCTCCTAATACTTTATTAGGTTGACATACCGGGTGTAGACTAGTATAATTGCTGTCTACACCTTTCTTTTTACTATGACTGAAATTAACAAACTTGCTGAGGCAGTACGTTTAGCTACGGACTATCAAGTCAATAAGCGTATTCTACGAGAAAAGATTCAAACCGATTTACATTTTGCTCACAGCGGCGGGCTGTTTAAAGTTACGCCCGAACTATTGGCATTTGTACAAAGCTGGCCCATTGATGAATTGTACTTGGAAGATGTTTATCAAAATCCAATTGCAGTTGACAAACAAGTTTTTTTAATAATGGCACAACAGCATTATCAACAAGTGATGAACAGATGGCATCAACAACATGGCGAACTCAAAAAAATCCGAAAAGTCTAAGGGTGTTGTAGTATTTGCTTTTAATACCAAATTTGATTATGTTGGTATAGCGGATCGCACAAGCCAATTAATAAAACACAAATTAGGATTGCCTGTTACATTAATTACAGACCCCGATAGCCAACCTACATTCAATTACGATCATATTATTAGAGTTGATAACCAAAGCGGTACTATTAGGTTAGATAATAGTTTAGAAGAAATCAATTGGCGTAACTTTGGCAGATACTTGGCATACAAACTAAGTCCGTATGAGGAAACAATATTGTTGGATACAGATTACGTAGTGTTAGATGATAGCTTATTACAACTATTTAAAACAGACTTTGACTATAAGTTAATACATCATAATACAACACCAGATGGCCCTAGTTACGAATCCATGGGCGAAACTAGTTTACCTTATGTTTGGGCCACTGTGGTATTATTTCGTAAAACAGAACGTGCTGAATTATTTTTTAATTTAATTGGGCGTATACAAAGGAACTACGGATACTATAGGTCCTTGTATAACATACGAGAAGGCAATTATAGAAACGATTATGCCTTTGCCATAGCCAATAGCATCCTAAGTGGATACACATTAAACGAAGAACAAGGCATACCTTGGAATTTGTTTACTATAACTGATCCAATTTCAAATATAGAGTACACAGAACATTTTTTAAAAGTGCGACAAGATAGTCGGGCAATAGTAGTGCCGCACCAGTGTATACATATAATGGATAAAAATTATTTGCTCAGTGATAATTTTAAAGAATTAGTAGAGGTTGTTTGTGAATCATAAAGAACAACAAGGCTTTCTAACTGTTGCGGTTAACAGTTCAACAACTAATTATTTAGAGTTGGCGTACCTACAGGCATTAAATGTCAAGGCTACACAAACTTGTAACAGTTACGCAATCATTGTAGATGAAGAAACCAACAAGCTCATTGAAGAACGACATAAGAAAGTTTTTAATTATATTATACCTGTGGCTCATGCCAAAAATCCGTTTAGTTTAGAAACACATGCCTTTAACTTTACGCCATTTAAAGAAACAATTAAATTAGAAAGCGATTTATTGTTCACACGTAGTATTGATCATTGGTGGACTGCTTTTAGACTCAAAGATATTTGCCTAAGTACAGGAGCATTGAATTATCTAAGTCTACATGGTACTGTTAGAAAGTACAGAAAATTGTTTGACGACAATAACCTTCCTGATGTCTATAACGGGTTGATGTATTTTAGATTTAGTCAGGCGGCCACAGATTTCTTTCGTGCCGCAAGAACCATATTTGATAATTGGGATAATGTAAGTAGTATGTTAAAGCAAGTGGACGAAGAACCCACAACTGATGTGGTGTATGCTATTGCTACACTAATGGTAGGTGAGGAAAACGTCACATTGCCCAGTATGGACTTTTTAAATTTTGTACACATGAAGTCGGGATTCAATGGATGGAATGACAATCGTAGTTGGGTAGATACTGTAATAAACGAACGTGATGGAGATATTATACGCATCAATAACATAAACCAGTACCAACCTGTGCACTACTACGATAAAAACTATGCCACAAAAGAACTAATAGAATATTATGAGTCAAGAAGAAATTGATTATTGGGCAGACGTTAAATCGTTTGAACCAATAGTTCTGGAATATAGATTACACTACAACAATGATGGAAATATAGTACAATGTACTATGATCCAACATCCAGAATCTACACAATACATAGTTGTGGATAGAAACACGTATGATAATTATTTTCGATATCGCATAGCCAATGGCAAACTAATTTTAATTACACAGGATAGTGTATACCACGTAAAATTAACTCAATCTACAGTGGGATTCCCTGTAGTAAAAAATCATGCTAACTTATTATTAGAAGTAGATGAAACATATAAAGAAATTGAATACTATGACCACAGACATTATTGATGTAGCAGATTTAGATTGTATATTCTTAACCTACGACGAACCTAAGAAAGAAGAATTTTGGATTAAAATCTCAAACATGGTCCCATGGGCCAAACGTGTCGACGGAGTTAAGGGCAGTGATGCTGCACATAAAGCGGCCGCCGCCGCAAGCGACACTGATCGTTTTGTATTAATCGATGGTGATAACATTCCTGATCCAGAGTTCTTTAATCTTCAATTAGAACTCAATGACACTAATCGCGATTGTGTATTTCGTTGGAAAGCTCGCAACAGTATTAATGGCCTATTATACGGCAATGGTGGGATGAGTTGCTGGACAAAAGAATTTGTCAATGATATGCGTACACACGAAGCTACAGATGGCACAGTTGCAAACAATGTAGAATTTTGTTTCTATCCCAATTACTGGTCCATGAACGACTGCTACAGTACAACATATCCTGATGCTACTCCATTTCAAGCATGGCGAGCAGGTTTTCGTGAAGGTGTTAAAATGTGTTTAGATCGTGGAGCAAAACCCACACTAGAAGAATTCAATCAATGTGTAGTAAGTCGCAACTACGACAACTTGACTATTTGGCACAATGTTGGAGCCGACAATGAAAATGGTATTTGGGCAATAGCCGGCGCAAGACAGGGTACTTATAATACAATGCTTAGTGATTGGGATTATACAGAAGTACAAGACTTTGGCAAGTTGGCAGACTATTGGGAAACGATTGTACATAAATTTGATCCAATTGATTTTGTACATTTATTTGAAGATGAATTAAGTACTCGCCTGGGATTGCCTATGCTGGCCATTGATACTGCGGAAAGCAAGTTCTTTAAACATCATTATAAATCACAATTTAAAAATCAAGGACCAATGGTACGTGAGTAAATCAGATTTTATGTCTGCCGCAGAGCAGATGAAAGAAAAACTGGGACATGGATTATGTTTAGCTAAATGGAAACAGGTCAGCTTACATTTACCCACAGGGTTAAATAATAGCTGTTACCATCCACCGCTACACCAAATTGATGCTGGTGTATTAAAGGATAATCCCGGAGCATTACATAACACAGAGCATAAAAAAGCTCAACGTGTTATTATGTTACGGAATGAGCGTCCACAGGAATGTAGTTATTGTTGGACACAAGAAGACTTAGGCAACCTAAGCGATAGACATTACAGATCAGGAGAGCCGTGGGCGGCAGACAGTTATGAAACTATACGATCCAGTACCGGAAATGAAGACGACGTTGTTCCGTCGTACGTCGAAGTTAACTTTAATCACGCATGTAATCTCAAGTGCAGTTATTGTAGTCCTCAGTTTAGTAGTAGCTGGCAGCAGGAGGTGGATAAATGGGGCGGTTACCCAACCAGTACTGTACATAACGATCCCAGCCATTTTACTGGTCGCAATAGGCCTATACCTCACTCCCACGATAATCCGTATGTCGACGCATTTTGGGAATGGTTTCCTACCTTATATCCAAAACTAAAACATTTCCGCATGACCGGCGGTGAGCCGCTGATGGACAGAAATACATATCGAGTATTTGACTATGTGCTGGCATTACCCAATCCTGAATTACATTTAGATGTTACAAGTAACTTTAGCGTAGAATCTGCTTTGTTTAACAAATACATCAAGTACGTGTCAGATTTGTGTAATACACAAATTGAACATTTTATGCAATATGTTAGTTTAGACTCTGGTAACATTAAACACGCTGAATACATACGTAATGGCCTTGACATGAATCGACTACACGAATATGTAAACAGGTTCTTAACAGAAATTCCATATCGTAATAGTCTTACATTTATTATTACAATGAATAATTTAAGCGTACTAGGTATTCAACGACAATTGCAATGGATACTAGATCTACGCCGACAGCACAGCACAACATACCAACGTGTTTGGTTTGATACACCATTGCTACGTCAACCTAAATGGCAAAGCCTACAAATACTTCCTCCGGTGTATGTTGGCGTATTAGAACGTGTAGCAGACTGGATGGAGCTTAATCTAGAAAGCTCTGACAAGCCATTTCAAGGTTTTAAAGACTACGAAGTACAACGTATGCGTCGAGATATAGATTGGATGAAAGAAGGTCGTAACTTAGACCCAGATTATGTTAAACTACAACGTGCTGACTTTTATCGATTCTTTAACGAACACGATAAACGTCGCCACACTAATTTTCAAGAAACTTTTCCGGAAATGCAAGAGTTCTGGAATGAATGTAGATATCATGCCCAAAATTAACAAAAACACTTGTCCGGCTTTTTTCCTTGATGCTACAATTGATCCAGCAGGATCGTATAGTCCTTGTACTGCCCTTGGTGGTGGTGCGTTTAATTTTGGAGATCAAACATTTAAATTAACTTGGCAAGATCCAACATTAGCAGATGCTAGACAGCGTAGCCTCAACGGTGAGAAATTGGATATGTGCCGTCGGTGCTGGAGCGAAGAAGAACTTGGCTTTACTAGCGAACGGCAATACTTGATCAAAGATGTACCCATTGGATTAGACTACGCTGAGCCGGATTATTACATGAGTGGTCCTAGACATCTAAATATTAAAGTAAGTAACATTTGTAATTTACGTTGCCGTACTTGTCAAAGTAAAGATAGTTATTTGTATCATATTGAAGGCGAGTATTATGAAAAGAAAAACAACTTGTCACGTACAGCGTATACCATTGAGAAGTTTAAAAAACATTTTACAGATGTACAGTTAGATGAACTGTTTGAATTTAGTACAAACTTAGAACGCATTGAGTTATATGGCGGAGAGCCATTCCTTGATGATCAAGTTCCTAAGTATCTGTTACGTCTAGTAGACGCAGGACTTAGTAAGAACATTGACCTAAGCGTAAGTACAAATGCCACACATGAATTGTCGGAAACATGGCGCCGTATCTTAACTAATTTTAAAAATGTAATTATTAATGTTAGCATAGACGGAGTAGACAACAAGTTTACATATATGCGCCACCCTGGTAAATGGTTAGACGCACAGAACAACATTAACGAGTTCTTTAAACTAAAGAACCCCGGCAATAATATCAATGTTGTCCCTGTTGTTACAGTCAGCGCATTAAACGTATGGAATGTACATGATGTGTTTGAATATTTTACAGCGTATGGAGTTGAGCCATTTATTATTTTAGTACAATGGCCGCAGTACTATTGTGTAAATGTTTTACCCAACAGTATTAAACCTACTGTAGAAAAGCACTTACGCAGTTTTGACAATTCAAAATTTGATGCTATCATTAATTTAATGTATACTGAACCTAAGACCTATCGCAAAGACAGTACATTAACACCCTGGGAAGAATTTAAGTTTTGGACAAGAGAAAAAGACGCATACAGAAACGAAAGTTTTACTGATACTTTTGAAGTAATTGGTGAAATATTAATAGAAAATAAAGAATGGTAATATGCCTAGACAAAACAACGAAACAGATTTAGAATACAAACGCAGAGTCATTGACATTAAGTCTGAAAGCTTCTGCGGAGCCAAATGGTACAATGCTACAATATGGTTGGGTAGTGGAATGACTACAAGTTGTCACCACCCATTGCCGCACAAAGTTAGCGTTGAAGCAGTACAAGCAAATCCAAAAGCGTTACATAATACCGCGCAGAAAAAAGCAGAACGTAGTATGATGCAAAGAGGAGAACGTCCAGCAGGGTGTGAATACTGTTGGAAGATAGAAGATATAGGGCGTGATAATATTAGTGATCGCGTTTATAAAACAGTTATATATACAGACAAAGAATTGGAGACAGCTTATGTTGAGCCGGCCAGCAGTGATGTGGATTTACGAACACTTGAAATTGCTTTTGATCGCACATGCAATTTTGGGTGTAGTTACTGTAACCCTGCTTTCAGTAGCACTTGGGTTAAAGATATTGACACCAATGGACCTTTTACCGGCCTCACTTCAGACGGT
>Ga0114959_10000340_pt1 | contig 43832 bp, 38 predicted proteins | sample C_130625_EF_Meta_FD_87317 | JGI IMG/M metagenome (GOLD analysis project Ga0114959, IMG submission 87317) | Freshwater microbial communities from Lake Croche, Canada to study carbon cycling - C_130625_EF_MetaG | ecosystem: Environmental > Aquatic > Freshwater > Lake | place: Lake Croche, Canada... | reverse complement strand
TATAATATTGGTGGCTTTAATGAATGGACCAATATTGATTTAGTGAAATTGTTGTGCGCACAAATGGACGAAAAACTAGGGCGTGCAAAAGGAGAGAGCGAAACGTTAATCACTTATGTAAAAGACCGTCCAGGACATGATCGTAGATATGCCATTGATGCGACTAAATTAAATAAGGAATTAGGATGGACGCCTTCAGTAACATTTGAACAAGGCTTGGCAGCTACCATTGATTGGTATTTGCAAAACACAGCTTGGTTAGAGAATGTAACGAGTGGAGCGTATCAAACTTACTACAACGAAATGTATAGCAATAGATAATGAGAATAGAACAAACCCCTTTACAAGATTGTTTTATCGTTCATGAAAAAGTGAATGGCGATGCAAGAGGCTATTTTATTGAGACCTTTAATCAAAGAGATTTTAGTGCCGCTACGGGATTAGACATTGTTTTTGTACAAGACAATCAATCAAAATCATCTAAAGGTGTTTTAAGAGGATTGCATATGCAGCGTGGTGCTTCGGCCCAAGCAAAATTAGTGAGAGTGTTGGCGGGTGCAGTATTGGATGTAGCAGTTGATTTAAGAAAAGGTTCACCAAGTTTTGGACAACATCATGCCATTGAATTAACCGAGGACAACCACAAGCAATTTTTTGTACCTGCAGGCTTTGCGCATGGCTTTGTTGTATTAAGTGAGACCGCTACTTTCTTTTATAAAGTAGATAAATTTTACGAGCCAGGCAATGAAGTAGGTATTATGTACAACGATAAAGATTTAAATATTGATTGGAAGTTGCCGGAAAGCGAATTGATATTTTCTGAAAAAGATAAAACATTAGAAAGCTTCGCAGCATACGCAGCTTCTTTATAAAAAATCAAACATTAGGTTTATGAAGGGAATTATTTTAGCAGGCGGTTCAGGTACAAGATTGTATCCTATTACCAAGGGAATCAGTAAGCAATTAATGCCTATTTATGATAAGCCAATGATCTATTACCCAATGTCTGTATTGATGTTAGCGGGTATCAAAGAAATTTTAATTATTACGACACCAGAGGACAATGATCAATTTAAAAGATTGTTGGGAGATGGTTCGGAGATAGGTTGCCAGTTTACGTATGCGGTACAAGCAGTGCCCAATGGATTAGCGCAAGCATTTGTGATTGGTGCTGATTTTATAGGAAATGATAAAGTGGCATTAGTGTTGGGTGATAATATTTTTTATGGTGCTGGCTTTAGTAAGTTGGTACAATCTTTTAATGATGTAGAAGGCGCGGCGGTATTTGCCTATGAAGTAAATGATCCTGAAAGATATGGTGTGGTAGAATTTGATGAAAACAACAACGCATTGTCATTGGAAGAAAAACCAAAAGCACCCAAGTCAAACTTTGCCGTACCTGGTTTATATTTTTACGACAACCAAGTAGTAGAAATTGCTAAAAACATTCCTGCTTCACCAAGAGGCGAATATGAAATTACGGACGTGAATAAAATTTATTTAGAGCGTAAACAATTACAAGTGGGCATCATGAATCGTGGAACTGCTTGGTTGGATACGGGTACATTTGAATCTTTGGCCGACGCCTGTGAATTTGTGCGTGTTATTGAGAAAAGGCAAAGTCAAAAGATTGGCTGTATCGAGGAAGTTGCCTTCAGAATGGGCTTCATAGATAAGACGCAATTATTAGTTTTAGCCGATAAATATGCCAAAAGTGGGTATGGAGAATACCTTAAAAATATAAAAAAGTAAGGATTACTGAACTTTTATGGTTTCATATTGTTTAAGCAATATGTCAACTTATACCATAAAGGATTTAGAGCAAATATCAGGGATAAAAGCCCATACAATCCGTATTTGGGAACAGCGCTATCGTTTTTTACAACCACAACGCTCTGATACAAATATAAGATCCTACAATTCAGAAGAATTAAAGGTAATCTTAAACGTGTCTTTGTTGAATAAATATGGGTACAAAATCTCCCATATTGACAAAATGTCTTCAGCCGAAATAGAGCACAAAATTTTAGGATTAAACCAAATTGATGCTGAAAAACAAAGAGTTGTAAATGCATTGATCAAAGACATGGTCTCATTGGATATGGTTTCATTTGAACATCAATTAGACAACTATATTGCACAAAAAGGTATTGAAAAAACAGTCACCAACATTATTTTTTCATTTATGGAAAGGGTGGGTGTTTTATGGATCACTAACCATATCAATCCAGCCCAAGAGCATTTAGCATCAAATATCATTAGGCAAAAAATTATTTTAGGTATTGAAAAATTGCCTAGGATTTATCAAAATACAAAACTGGTGGTTTTATTCATGCCGGAAGGGGAATACCATGAAATTGGGTTACTCTTTGTGCATTATTTATTAAAACTCAAGGGGTACAATGTGGATTATTTAGGCACTAACGTACCATTGGTTGATTTAAAGTATTTAACGGAAATAAAAAAGGTTGATTATTTGTATGCACATATAACTGCTCCAAACAAAGGTTTCAAAATGAACAAATTCATGGAGCAGCTAGGTTATTTGAATCCATCGATCCCTATTGTGCTTACAGGCATCATGATGCAATCCTACAAAGGACCTGTTCCATCCCATATCAAAGTGATGCAGTCTCTTTCACAAACAATGGACTTTTTGTCGAGCTTATAATACGATCTAACCCATAGACAATCAACAATATAAGCATTATCTAATTTTTTGTTTAATTAAATTTTAAAAAAGTTAAACAAGATATTGATTTTTGAATTAGTTTTGTTTAACATTATTAGAAAATAGTTAAACGAAAATAATATGTCAACAGCTGAATTTAGTCTACTCTTAACCGAAAATGCAGAATTTTTAAGGCCTTTTGCCGTGAATCTTACAAAAGATCAAGAAGCAGCGAAGGATCTTTTTCAAGAAACCCTCTTTAGGGCCTTTACGTACAAGGATAAATACAATGTGGGAACCAATATAAAAGCTTGGTTGTATACCATAATGCGCAATATATTTATCAATGATTACCGTAAACGTTCAAAACAATCGGTTGTATTGGATAATACGCCAAATGATTATTTAATTGACCAAACGCATACAAAGGTTTTAAATCAAGGCATCACTCGCTTAAACATGCGTGAAGTGAACCAATTCATATTTGAACTGCCTGAATTGTTTAGAATCCCATTTAATTTGTATTTTGAAGGGTATAAATACAACGAAATTGCCGATGCATTGGGTGAGCCTTTAGGTACCATAAAAAGTAGGATTCACTTTGCAAGAAAAATATTGAAACAAAAAATTGAAAGATATTAATTTAAATATGACCCCTTCCCAAAAAAAAGTACTCGTTATTGGTGCGGGCTTTGCTGGATTATCAGCTGCTTCATTTTTAGCCAAAAAAGGATGGCAAGTTACGGTCATTGAACAACATGAAATCCCAGGTGGTAGGGCAAGAAAATTTGAATCCAATGGATTTGTATTTGATATGGGGCCAAGTTGGTATTGGATGCCTGATGTATTTGAAAAGTATTTTGCTAAATTCGGGAAAAAAGTAAGTGATTATTACACACTAAAAAGATTAGATCCCTCATACACTGTGTATTTTGAAGATACACATTGGGATATGCCAGCAAATTATGATCAATTAAAAAATTTACTTGAATCGATAGAAGAGGGTGCTGGAAAGGCTTTGGACGCTTTTATGGAGGAAGCGAAATTTAAATATGAAGTAGGTGTTGGCAAATTGGTTCATAAACCTGGGCAATCTTTATTTGAGTTTTTAGATTTGGATGTCATAAAAGGAGTTTTTAAATTAGACGTGTTTAAATCTATGAAAAAACATGTTGCTCATTTTTTCAAGCATCCTTCCATTCAATCTATCATGGAATTTCCCGTATTATTCTTAGGGGCATTGCCTGAAAATACGCCGGCCCTATATAGTTTGATGAATTATGCTGATATCAAAGGGGGAACTTGGTATCCAGCAAAAGGAATGTACAGCATTGTACAAGCTATGTATCAAGTTGCCATTGAACAGGGGGTTCATTTTTGTTTTGGGGAGCAAGTCATGCACATTCATGTTGTGAATGGAGTTGCAAAATCAGTTCAAACAATACATAAGCAATCTGGAAAGCAGCAAGACCATTATTTTGACGTCATTGTTGGCGCGGGTGATTATCATCATATTGAAACCAAATTATTGGATGCGGCTTACCAAACCTATTCAGATCAATATTGGGATACCAGGTTGATGGCACCAAGTTCACTTTTATATTATGTTGGTTTAAATAAAAAACTTCAAAATGTTTCACACCATAATTTGTTTTTTGATACAGATTTTGGAGTGCATGGGGAAGAAATTTATAAAAATCCAGCTTGGCCTAAAGCGCCTTTATTTTATGCAAGTGTGCCTTCCGTAACCGATCCTACCGTAGCACCAGCGGGTCATGAAAATTTATTTTTATTAATTCCAGTTGCGGCAGGTTTATCTGGTGACAATGAAACCTTGCGTGAAATGTATTTTGATATACTCATAAAAAGGCTTGAACAAAGATGGGGTCAATCTATAAGCGATGCAATTGTGTTTAAAAAAACTTTTGGTGTAGCAGACTTCATCTCTGTGTATCATTCTTTTAAAGGAAATGCATATGGACTAGCCAATACTTTGATGCAGACAGCAATTTTTAAGCCTTCTTGTAGGAGTAAAAAGGTAAATAATTTATATTACACAGGTCAATTAACAGTTCCAGGACCAGGCGTACCTCCAAGTTTAATAAGTGGGGAAGTGGTTGCTACATTAGTTGATGAAAATTATAAAAACTAAGTATTATGTCTTCGATTCAATTATATAATCAAGTTACAGCAGTTGCTAGTAAAAGTACAACCTTGATGTATAGTACAAGTTTTTCTATGGCTATCAAATTGTTGTATAAAGAATTCCATCAGCCAATTTATGATGTGTATGGGTTGGTTCGTTTTGCTGATGAAATTGTGGATACCTTTCATGAATATGATAAAATAAATTTGCTTGACCAATTTAAAAAAGATACTTATCAGGCGATTGAACAAGGCGTTAGTTTAAATCCCATTTTACATCGTTTTCAAATTACTTTCAGAAAATATAATATTGGGCATGATTTGTTAGCTGCGTTTTTTACAAGTATGGAAATGGATTTAAGCAAACAAGCCTATGACGCTACTTCTTATCAAACATATATTTACGGCAGTGCGGAAGTGGTTGGCTTAATGTGTTTACATGTTTTTTGTGAGGGTAATCAAGAAACCTATGAAATGCTAATGCCTTCGGCTAAACGATTAGGTGCTGCTTTTCAAAAAGTAAATTTTTTAAGAGATATTAAAGCTGATTATGAAGGACTTGAAAGAATGTATTTTCCTAATTGTGACTTTACCAATTTTAAACAAGCAGACAAACAAGCCATAGAAAAGGATATACATGACGATTTTATGGCGGCGTTGGTAGGTATCAAAGCCTTGCCAGTTAAAGCAAGATTTGGGGTATATGTTGCCTTTAAATACTATTATGCCCTATATGAAAAAATTAAAAAAACCAATCATCAATCCATTTTAAAAAAACGCATTCGAATTCCAGATACTAAAAAACTTTTAATACTCTTGAATGCCCGTATAAGAAGTCAATTTAATGTCTTGTAGCCTAATGTAGCAGTAAGTAGTTACCTTTGTATTGAATTGAAAAAGTAGAAAAAATAAAAACTATATATGTTATTTATCATTGTAATGTTATTAACTTTCGCGACCATGGAAGGAATTACCTGGTTAACACATCGGTATGTAATGCACGGTTTTTTGTGGTATTTACATGAAGACCATCATCAACCATCCCCTGGTTTTTTCGAAAAGAATGATGCCTTTTTTCTAATTTTTGCAATTCCAAGCATGTTTTGTATTTTTTATGGAAATTTTGTAGGGCCAATATGGTTGGCCGCTATAGGAACCGGAATTGCTTTATATGGATTTGCCTATTTTTTAATACATGAAGTTATCATACACCAAAGAATTAAATGGTTTACAAAATCAAACAATAGGTATATAAAAGCGATACGTTGGGCGCATAAAATGCACCATAAGCATATGGGTAAGGAAAAAGGAGAGAGCTTTGGTATGCTCATCGTGGCAAAAAAATATTGGGATAAGGTTCGTCAAGATGAACGTATTCAAGCCAATGGAAAATAATACCCTCGCACCCAATCAAGAAATTACCTATGATTTCATTATCGCTGGAGCTGGTTGTGCTGGATTGTCATTATTATATGAAATTTTAAATGCCCCACTATTAAAAAATAAAAAGATACTTGTAATTGACAAATCTTTACAAAAGTCAAATGATCGTACCTGGTGTTTTTGGGAGGCTAATCTAGGTCCGTTCGAATCACTAGTTTGTAAAAAATGGGATCGAATTTCAATTCATAAAAAAAGTTTTTTCAAAGAATTAGCGACCGCCCCCTTTTCGTATAAGATGATACAAGGGATTGATTTCTATAATTTTGTAATCAATTTTGCAAAAAAATGCAAAAATGTATTTTGGCAGGAAGCCACTATAACCAACATTGATGCTGAAAAAATTACCCAGCATAAACATTCACTTGTTTATGGTATAGTTAAATGGGAGGGAGGCCTAGCCAAGGGGCATAAAGTTTTTTCCAGTATTTTACCATTTGAAAATTTGTATGCATTAAGTCAAACCAAACTAAAGCTACCTTTCTTATGGCAACATTTTAAAGGACATCTCATTGAGTTTGAAACACCGGAATTTGACGATCGCATTGCAAGGCTTATGGATTTTAATGTAGATCAACAGGGGGCGACTGGCTTTATGTATTTATTGCCATTATCTTCTCGAAAAGCATTGGTGGAATATACCTTATTTTCAAAATCTATTTTACACCCTGATGCCTATACCCTTGAAATTAACAATTATATTGGGAAACATTATCCAAATAAAACTTTTCAAATTCTTCATGAGGAAATAGGGGCTATTCCGATGACAAGACAATCTCTTGCCCAAAGTGAGCCACCAATTTATGTGATAGGTACACTTGGGAATGCGGTTAAAGCAAGCACAGGGTATGCATTTCAATTTATTCAAGCACAGGTGAAACAAATCGTACATCAATTGACTCAAGGTGATAAAATAAATACTGAAATTCACCAAACAAGGCATCAATTTTATGATGCTGTATTGCTGTACATTTTACACCATCAGTTAATGGAGGGGAGTGAAATTTTTAAAAGAATTTTTGAAAAAAATAAAGCGGAAATTATTTTTAAGTTTCTCTCGAATACTTCAACCCTATGGGAGGATTTCAAAATAATGTCTAGTTTGCCCACGCCTGTTTTTTTACCTGCTGCCTTTAAAGTTGTATTTAAGCGGCTCGTATAATTGTTCTACTCCCATAGATTAACTAAATTTGCACTATGGCCCTGTCGTACAATGGTTAGTACAAGCGTTTCCGAAGCGCTAAATCCCAGTTCGATCCTGGGCAAGGCCACCCCATCGCTTCATAAAAAGTGCTTTAACAATTACGTAATATTAAAAAAAGTAAAGAACTTCACATGCCTAATTTACTTTAAATGATGAAGAGATTGCTTGTTTTCTTACTTATTCAGTGTACCTGCCTTCCAACAAATGCGCAAAATAATGTGGAAACCTTACAAAAATGCGTACAATTCTTAGATCAAAAAGTAAAGCAAATTGTAAAAAAATCCATTTACTATAATTATTATTTAGGGGATGATTTATATACTGAAAGGTCCTATGTTCATGACGCAAGCGTGACGCTCACCCAGCAAAACCAGATTGAAATATACTATTATTTAACAACACAAAAATATGATGTCTCTTCTAATGCTATAATGAGGTCAGCACATGGAGAGTCTGTTGTCTTTGATCCATCAGCGCTAAAAGATATACATATAAAGGGAAAAATAACTGATTATTCAAAATCTGAATTAGGTTTATTGGTTCTTGATTTTACGAAAGAAATTGAGAAGCATACCTATATTAAATTGAAACAAAATGAAGATCCCTCTTTGTTGGACAAGCCGCTTGTTTATGAATTTGAATTGCCTTATTTAAAATCAGCAAGTAACAATCCTGAAATTATTCAAAATGCATTCAATGGTTTAAAAAATTGTAAAAAGTAAGATAAGCTAGTTAACGCTTAAGTGCACCCACATTGCTTGAAAATATTTTAACAGCAATGGCCAATAAAATCACGCCAAAAAATTTACGCACTGCAAGTAAGCCACCAGGTCCTAATAGACGTTCAATAAAACTAAGTGATTTTAATACGCCAAACACAATGAGTAAGTTCACTAAAATACCCAATAAAATATATACCTCTTCGAAATTGGCCTTGAGGGACATAATTGTTGTAAGGGTCCCACTACCAGCAATGATGGGGAAAGCAATTGGTACTACCGAACCACTGTGTCCATTTTTATCTCCTTTGAAAATTTCATGACCTAATACCATTTCTAGCCCTAATAAAAAAATGACAATTGAACCGCCTACGGCAAATGATTTTACATCTAAACCCAGAACACTTAAAAAGGGTTTGCCTAGAAATAAAAAAGCTACCATTAATCCACCTGAAATAAGGGTCACTTGCATCGATTTAATACCTCCACCTTTTTCTTTTAGTGCGATTAACAATGGAATGGAACCCACAATATCTATTACAGCAAATAAAGTAAAAATAACTGTTACCAATTCACTAAATTGAAATTGCATAAAAAAAGCTTTGTATGAAGATACAAAGCTTTTTAGGTTTAAAATTTGATAAATCCTAGAAATATTTTTAGGAGTTATTTATGTATTATTCCAAACATAAACTTTCTGCCGATGGTATTATAACCGTTTATTTCTTGAAAATGGTCGTTTGCTATATTTTGAATATCTCCAAATAAAGTCCAACGCTTATTTAATTGATAAGTTACATGTGCATTTACTAAAGTATAATATCCCAAAATGACATCTGAGCTTGCATAACCTCCTACATCATATCTTTTACTAGTATACCTGGCACTTACGCTGAAATCTAATTTAGAATTGATGTAGTATTGCCAACGAATACCACCACTGTGTTTTGGGCGTTTTAGCAAATAGGGGTAGGTTATCGTATCTGTTGTGGTAACTCTGTTTTGATTTGTTTCTTGTCCATTTAGTAAAGTATAATTAGCCGAAAAATGATGAGAAGCGGAGGCTTTCCAATTTATTTCAAATTCAAGTCCATTTACTTTTTGGGCAATAAAATTATAATAATTGTAGTCAATATAATTATAATCTATTCCATTGTTAATGGTGCGATTATAATATACAGCACGTCCAAATAGGGTATTGGTTTTAAGCTCATATCCTATTTCTGTATTGAACGATTTTTCTGGTTCCAATGCACTATTATAACTTAATTGATAAAGGGAGGGTGCCTTAAATCCTGTAGAGATGCTTGCCAATAATCGGCTATTTTCAGTTAGTTTGAAAGACGGACTCGCTGTATATGTTTGATTGTTGCCGTACCTTGAATGATTGTTATACCTGCCACCTAGCTCCAAAGTCCATTTATTATTGTTTGAATTAAATAGCAATGAAGTATACAAAGCGTTTTGATATTGAAAAGTATCTTTGAAATTTTCTCGATAAGGTCCCCAGGCACTAATTGAGAAATAATCTTGTTTGTAAGACCCATATCTAAAATCAGTTCCAACAATCCAATGCATATTTTTGGACAAAGCACTTGAAAAAAATACATCAGCAAAATGGGATTTACCCCAATATTGGTTTTGTTCAAATGTGATATATTTTTTGTCAGCACTATCATTTATATATTGACGGTCTTGGGTGCTATATTGGTATAAAACTTGAAAATTGGTGTTTCCTTTTTTAAATTTCAAAGTAAGCCCTGTCATTTTTGTAGCATTTTTAAAGGATTCATCTTTATCATCTTTAAATGCACCATAGTCTACATCGGCAGTATAGGCAGTCTGATGGGTATACGCTTTCAAATTCCAATTGTTGTTGATTGCATAATTCAAGTTTACAAACCAGCTTTTATTTTTGTAACCATCCTTGTCAAAATTTCCTGTATTTTTTATATCTGATGCCGCTGAAAAGCCATTGGAGGATTGATTTTCAACACCTATCGAGTAACTTATTTTTTTAATTGTTTTCGCATGAGACAATGATAAGTTTTGGGTGCCATAACTACCTAATGTGAGCTGTGTTAACCATGTTTTTTGAATTGTTTTTTTTGTAATAATATTAATGACGCCCCCAATTGCATCAGATCCATACATAGTACTTTGTGCACCTTTTAAAATCTCCACGCTTTCAATTTGAAACAAGGGAATTAAATTTAAATCAAACTCATTGTTAATCATTGATGGATCACCTACGGGTACACCATCAATTAATACCAAGGTTCGACCACTGCTTGCCCCACGCATGAAGATACTTGGTACCGTTCCTGCATTGCTTAATGCACCAGGTAAATTCAAACCAGTTTGTTCATTTAAAATTTGAGAAAGGGTCCTACCCGCATTTGCCTGAATTTGTGCTGCTGATATGACTGTTACTACTTTTCCAGTCGTGTTTTGTTTTTGTTCAATTTTGTTGGCAGTCACAATAACTGTTTCCAAACTATCTTTTTGCCCAAAGAGGAGGGTGGTAGCGATAAGGCCAACCGAGAGCGTGATTAATTTTTTGCTCATTGTATTTTTTTTGAGTTAACAATGAGCTTTCTGATAGAAGAGAACCATAAATAATTGACGCAGCTACTCGTATTTTTATAAAAAATTATACTAAGCTTTGCTGCCCACAACAAATTACAATCCTTGCTTTTTACCCGAAAGCTGTTGATTTTCGAATCATCAGGCAGGTCTTCTGGCTCATTCTTTTCAATGTATCCTTCCCAAATTGCTTCAGTGGATCATTTACATTGATTGCTTACATGCTAAGAATTTACAGCTACGGGAATAGCTCCAGCTTTGACTGGATTCCCTTTTAATCACTTTCATGAACCTAATGCTTTGACAAACTTATACCATCGGTATGCAAAATTCAATTTTAATTATTAACCCTTTGTTGAAAACTAGTTAAGTTTTAATATATTTAACTTGTACAAAAATAAATTTTTGACCAATTTTTTTTAAAATGATATTGAATGAATTCCAAAAAAAGTATTAATTATTTTAGCCTTACCATGATTGTGGTAAGTTTGGTAATTGGAATGGGTATTTTTAAAACACCTGCAACCATTGCTGCTAAATCAGGCAATGAATTTATTTTTTTTAGTGCATGGATCATCGGGGGAATGATTGCTTTGTTTGGGGCACTTACTTATGCTGAAATTGGCCAACGTTTACCAGTTATGGGGGGATATTATAAAGTGTTTGCCTATTGTTATCATCCAGGTGTTGGCTTTACCATTAATGTATTGATATTAATAAGCAATGCTGCTTCCCTAGCGGTAGTGGCATTAATTGGAGCTGACTATGTAAGTGATTTGTTGTTTGGACACCCTTCAAATACCTTTTTTAATGTGTGCGTTGCTTCCCTGTCTGTGGGGTTATTTTATATTGTAAACTTGTTGGGCTTGAAAACAAGTAGTCGTACACAAAATGTATTGATGGTTGTAAAAATCAGTTTAATTCTGTTATTGATTTCTGCATTGTTTAAAGGTGTCACCGTACCAATTCATGGCGTAAATGAGGGAGTCATTAGAGTGTACGATGGTCATAATGGCCCTTTATTATTATTGGTTAGTTTGGTAGCTGTTTTTTTTACATATGGCGGGTATCAACAAACAATCAATTTTGGCGCTGAAGTAAAGTCGGCTAGAACGATGCAAAGTGGCATTGTATTGGGAATTATAATTGTCTTATTTTTATATTTGGCCATCAATTACACTTATATAAAAGTTATAGGGTTTGATCAGATGAAAAATGCCAATGCCATTGGCGCTCTGCTATTCGAAGCTTGGTTTGGGAAATATGGTGCAAAAGCATTTGATTTTGCAATGGTATTGAGCGTGCTTGCTTATGTTAATGTCCTTTTAATGAGCAATCCCCGTGTTATGTTCGCCATGAGTGAGGACAAAGTACTACCTTCCTTTTTTCAACAAAAACATCCCAAAACAGAGGCTTTAGTACCTGGCTTAACCATTTTTGCGTTGACCACGATTATCGTTACTTTTTTTGGCAAAGGCGTAGATGATGTACTAAGCTTTAGTATTTTTCTAGATTGTTTAGGGATGAGCACTTCTGCAGCCACCCTTTTTATATTGAGAAAGAAAGGCCAAGGAGCGGAAACTGTAACGGGTGTACTAAAAAAATGGACACCAATTTTTGCAGCCATTTTTGTAATGGCGTATGCTTTTGTAGCCGTTGCTGTTGTTATTGATAAACCTTATGCAGCATTAGCCGCCATTACGTTAATTATTATTGTTTTAACAATCTATAGGTTGTTTTATTATAAGAAAAAGTAAAAAGGGCTTCAGAAGGCATAATCATTGCCATTTATCTATCTATATGTTCATTATGTTGTAATGTATTTCCGCTTGTCTAATTTTAACGATTATCGTTTTTAATAACCTATTTTTGTATTGTTATATTAGCGTTCTAAATAAAGCACATGAAATACAATTTATTTTTATTCTCCATATTATTTTCCATTATTGCCACTGCTCAACAACCACAAAAATGGAATTTAAAAACCTGTGTTGATTATGCCATTCAACACAATATTTCTATACAACAAGCAGATATTCAAGCAAGGTTGTCAAAACTTCAAGCTGATGCAGTGAAATCAGGCCAATTACCCACTTTGAATGGGTCTAGTGGAATGGGGTTGAGATTGGGACGTTCAATTGACCCAACAACCAATGCTTTTACCAATACGCAGTTTTTATACAATAATTTCGGATTAAATGGGGGTGTTCAAATTTTTAATGCTGGTAAACTTAAGTTCAATGCGGAATCGACTACTTTAAGTTGGCAGGCTTCAGAAGCGGACAAACTTAATATAATCAATGATATTTCATTAAACGTTGCCACTGATTATTTACAAATATTATCTGCTATTGAACAAGCTGAAATTGCAAAAATTCAAATTGGCCAAACTAAACAGCAATTAGCTGCTACCCAAAAAAGAGTTGAAGTGGGATTGCTTCCCGAATTAAATTTATTGGAATTAGCAACACAATTGGCCAATGATAGTAGCACTTATATTTCAGCCAATGCTACAATCGAACAAAGTAAGATGTTGTTAAAGGCCTTGTTAAATTTAGATGCCAGTCAGCCTTTTGACATTGAAGTACAATCAGTTGATCAAATCAAATTACAATCTTTTGCCGATTTACAACCTGACTATATATTTTCTATTGCCTCTAAAAATTTACCAGGAATCAAAGCGGCAGATTTAAGGGTAAAAGCTGCTTCAAAAAACGAGTTAGTAGCCAAAGCTAATTTTTATCCAACCCTAAGTTTTGGGTATAATTTGAGTAGTAATTTTTCCAATGTATTTAATTATGTAAGTGGGTATAATCTAAACGGATTTAGTACCCCCAATGCGAATACTCCATTTGTTACCGTAAGCAATACTAAATATTATATACAAAGTCCTGTTTATACCCCTGTCAGTTCACAAAGAAATTGGGGGAATATTTGGAAAGGTTGGGGAGATCAAATTAACAACAACTTTGGTCAAAGCTTTGGACTACAGTTATCTATTCCCATCTTCAATGGCAATCAATCTAAAATTGCCTACCAACAAGCAAAATTAAATTATCGCAATCTTAATTTACAACAAGAAAATATCAATCTTAAACTTAAACAAGATATTTATACCGCTTATAATAACGCAGTAATTGCTTTTAATAAATTAAGTGCCAATCAAAAAGCGCTTGCAGCTGCTGAAAAATCATTTTTATTTGCAACAAAGCGCTATGAACTAGGCTTACTCGGTACTGTTGAATTGTTAAACAATCAAAATAATTTTTTAAAAGCAAAAGTAAATTTGAAAGCGACTCAGTATGAATATGTATTCAGAATTAAATTACTAGAGTTTTACAAAGGGGAAGCTTTGTCATTTTAATAAGAATTTACACAAAATAGATAAATATGAATAAGAAATTAATTTGGGTACTTGCTGGAATTACGGTTATTATTATACTTCTTGTTGGATTAAAAAAAGCAGGGATCATTGGTAAAGAAACAGGTGAAGAAGTTACTACTGAAAAAGTACAATTGCGAACAATTACTGAATCAGTGAATGCTAGCGGTAAAGTGTATCCAGAGATTGAAGTAAAGGTGAGCCCAGACATTTCCGGTGAAATTGTAAGCTTATTTGTAGAAGAGGGGGACAAAGTAACAAAAGGACAAATTTTGGCAAAAATTTATGCAGATATTTATTCTACTCAAAGAGACCAAGCCAATGCAAGTGTTAACCAATTTCAAGCTCAATATGAAAACATTAAAGCATCCCTATCTGGTTTAAAAACAAGTTTTGAGAATACGAAAACAACCTACGAGCGGTACAAAAAATTATTAGAAGATAAAGTGGTATCAAGATCAGAATTTGAACAAACTGAACAAAGTTATCGTTCTGCAGAGTCGAGTTATTTGGGTGCATTGCAGACGATTAAAAGTAGTGCAGCTCAAATACAAGGGGTAAAAGCACAATTGGCTCGTGCTGAAAAAGATTTAGCGCGAACAACAATGACCGCACCAATGGACGGAATCATCAGTTCCTTAAGTGTAAAAAAGGGGGAGCGCGTTGTTGGAACAGCACAAATGGCAGGAACTGAAATGATGCGGGTAGCAGACATGAAAAGTATTGAAGTTCGTGTCGATGTTGGTGAAAATGATATCACAAAAGTAAAAATTGGAGATACGGCTTTAGTGGAGGTGGATGCCTACAACAACAGAAAATTCAAAGGAATTGTGTATAAAATTGCCAATCCTGTTTTAGCAAATACAACCCTTTCTACTTCAACAGAAGTTGCCAATTATAAAGTACATATTAGACTTGATCCTGCAGGTTACGAAGACCTTATCAAAGAAAATAGTAAATTCCCATTTCGTCCTGGTATGACAGCAAGTGCGGATATTCAAACAAAATCAAAAGTAAATATTATATCCATCCCTTTAAATGCTGTTACAACAAGAGATAAAGAAGGTAATGGGAAAGATACCAAAGTAAGTGCAAAAACCGATGATAAAAATTCACCTGCAATAAATAAAACGGATGATTTAAATGAAGTTGTTTTTGTTTTACAAAAAGACAATAAAGTAAAAATGGTCAAAGTAAAAACGGATATACAAGATTTAAACTACATAGAAGTGAGTGGTTTAAAAGTGGGAGAAGAAGTAATTACTGGGCCATATACGACAGTAAGTAAACTATTAAAGGAGGGTACATTGGTAAAAGTGATTAGTAAAGATAAAATTTTTGAAGAAAAAAAATAATCCAACCAAGTCGAAATAAGGGACCTATCTTAAAATAGGTCCTTTTTTTTGATTTTTGTATCTTTGTATGATGAATACAAAAAAGATAGGAATTATTGGTAGCGGAAGTTGGGCCACTGCAATTGCTAAAATAGTAACTGATAATGGATTTTCCATTCATTGGTGGGTTAGACAAACCAACAATATTGCTTATTTTGAAAAGCGGCATCATAATCCACATTATTTAAGAAATGCTTACTTTGATGTTTCTAAAATTCAATTTTCAGATCAAATAAGTGAAGTCGTGGAAGCTGCTGATGTAATTTTGATTGCAGTACCTTCCATACACATTGAATCATCCTTAATAGGTATACAGGAAAATGCTTTTGTCGGGAAAAAAATTGTTTCAGCAATAAAAGGAATTATACCTAAGTACAATATTTTATTAAATCAATATTTAGCGGAAAAGTTTAAAGTTTCCATTGAGGATTATTTTACTTTATTAGGGCCTTGTCATGCGGAAGAGGTTGCTGCCGAAAAACTTTCTTACTTAACTTTTTCTGGGATCAATGAACAAGCTACAGCTGAAATTGCTGCTTGTTTTAAGAATGAATACATCAATACGGTTATTAACAATGATGTATATGGTGTTCAATTTGCTAGTGTAGTTAAAAATATTTATGCATTGGGAGCTGGTATTGCACATGGCCTTGAATATGGTGATAATTTTTTGAGTGTTTATATCGCTAACGCTGCACAGGAGATCAAGCAATTGTTAAGCGCCATTGTACTTGGGTTTGGTAATAAATGTGACAATGTCAATTATTCAGCTTCTGTATACCTTGGTGATTTATTGGTGACTTGTTATTCCATGCATAGTAGAAATAGAACGTTCGGAAATATGATTGGAAAAGGATATTCTGTTAGAGCAGCTGAACTTGAAATGAATATGGTTGCCGAAGGATATAATGCTTGTAAATGTATTGTTCAGCTAAACGAAAAAATAAATGCACCCATCCCAATCATAACATCTATTTATAAAATTCTATGGGAAGGAGTATCACCCAATGAAATGTTTAAAGAAATTGAGAAAATCCTAATTTAAGGAATTATAAAAAAGTCACTTGCAATACCATCAGCTAAAAATCTTGCTTTTTTTGTGATGGTATACCCTTTTGAGGTTGCAACCATTTTTCCGTCAGTTACAAATTGAGTGCTTATTTTTTTGGTGTGTTCAACAAAGTTGGTACCAAAAAGCATTTCAATTTCCTGCAATGAAAATCCTTCCTGCAATCTCAATGATATCATAATGAATTCATTGTATTGTGTGACAAGGTCTAGCATTTCAATTTCGAAATCTAAACGATTTTCTTGTAACGCTTTGATATATAAATTATTATTCGCAATATTCCATTGTCTTGACACTTTATTAAAAGAATGTGCAGCAGGACCTAGTCCCAAATAAGGTGTTCCTTTCCAATAGCTACTATTGTGTTTACCCCGAAAGCCTGGCAAGGAAAAGTTAGCAATTTCATAATGGTCAAATCCGTAATGCGTAAGTTGGTTTACGACTATTTCAAAATGCCTTGCTTGTTTATCCGTGTCAATATTGGCAATTTTTTTTGTTTTAATTAAGTGGTGTAAGCTAGTCTTTTCCTCAACTGTTAGCGCATAGCAAGAAATATGTGGAATTTGATATTGTTTTACAAATGCTAAATCAGCAAATAGCGCCTCGTCAGTTAACAGGGGGGTTCCATAAATTAAGTCAATACTGATATTGTTAATGCCTACTTCTTTTGCAATTTTAATCGCATCATGTGCTTGTTGAGCTGTGTGGGCTCTATTCATCCATGAAAGGGCATTTTCTTGAAAACTTTGTACCCCTATGCTTAAACGATTGATGCCTTTAGTCTGCCACATTGCTGTTTTAGCAATTGAAATATCGTCTGGATTGGCTTCCAACGTAAATTCAAATGTATCACTCATCCTAAAGTTGCCATAAACACCTTCTAAAATAGTAGCTAAATGAGATTCAGTTAACAAGGAGGGTGTTCCACCACCTAAGTACAAGGTGTCAACTTTCTTGTCTACATAATTTTTTCTCAATTTCATCTCCCTTAAAAGGGCTTCTACAAAAGCGTCCACTTGATCAATTTGTGTTGAAAAATGAAAATTGCAATAATGACATGCTTTTTTGCAAAAGGGGATATGGATATAAATGCCAGACATAAAAGGGGTAATAAACAAAGCTAAGTATTAGTTCCTAATTTTAATGTAGGATACTTATTTTTGCAAAGATGATTTCTCTTGTAAAAAGCTTTCTTTTATGCGTATTTTGTTTAAATATGCTTGTTGCCTTTGGGCAAAATGACAGTGTTTTTGTAAAAAAAGATACGTTGTTAATTCAATATATTCCCGTTTACCCTACAACATACCAAAAGGCAGATGCCTGGTATATGCATATGTTAAATAAGCAATTTGCGGATACAACCATAAATGTTTTTAAAACTTATAAACAATACTACGAAGAAAAAAGAGGTGCATTTAAATTATATTCTATAAAGACTACCATAGCCAATGAAGGAGAGTTGAACTACAAAACGGAGCGCGTATTTTTATTACCCAACAAAGATTTGCTTTTTTATGTAGTGTTCGGAATTTTGTTATTATATGGCATCATTCATAATTTATATCCGCAATACTATGCTAAATTATTTAGTCAATTTAGCCAGTCCTCTTTTAGGATGATTCAAAATAGGGAACAATTAGTCCAAAGTGAACTTGCTTCGCTTTTCACCAATATTAATTTTATAGTAAGTATTTCTTTACTGACAACACTCCTTTTATTCAAATGGCATTTGCTTACTATTTCATTTTGGAAGGCCTACTTATTTATTGGTGCTTTCTATATGACCCTTTATCTTGGGAAATTTATTTGTTTGCAATTGGTTGGTTATATTTTAGATCAAAAAGAAATTGTTAACACCTATTTATTTGTCGTCTTTTTAGTCAATAAAATGATGGGTATTTTATTGGTTCCCTTCATACTACTTCTAGCCTTCTCAAAGCCAATTTTTAGCACGATTGCCATCTATGGAGCCCTATTTTTGACGGTTTTATTATTTTTATATAGGTATATTTTTTCGGTTAGTTCAGTCAGAAACCAATTACATATATCTTCCTTTCATTTTTTTCTTTACCTTTGTGCATTCGAAATATTGCCTCTTTTGATACTGTATAAACTTATTGTACAATATTTTGGAGGAACTTTTTAAAGCAGTAATGTGAAAAATGGCAAAAGTAAATAGTGTAGAAAAAAAGTCGGCATCCAACAAGGCTATCAAAAAAATTCTTATTTCGCAAAACAAACCAGAAGGGGAGAGGTCTCCTTACTTTGATTTAGCAGCCAAGTATAATGTGGATTTACACTTCCATCCTTTAATACAATTAGTGCCTATTCCCTCTAAAGAATTTAGGAAAAGTAAAATTGACATAAATGCCTATTCCGGTGTGATTTTTACCAGTAAAAATGCTATTGAACATTTTTTCAGAACCTGCGATGAATTGAAAATTAATGTGAGCCAAGAAACCAAATATTTCTGCATTACAGAAGCTGTTGCTTTGTTTTTACAGAAATTTATCATGTACCGTAAACGTAAAGTTTTTTTTGGGGCAGATGGTTCGAATAAAAAATTATTTGATGTGTTGAACAAACATAAAACAACTGAACGTTTTTTATATGTATGTAGCGAAAATCAACAAGACAACGAAATTGTAAATTGGTTAAAAGAGCATCATTGCCAATATGATTTAGCCTATATGTATCGATCTATAAGTAGTGATTTAAAAGAAGTTTTTGAGCAACATAATTTTGATGTTATTTGTTTATTTACACCTAGTGGATTGAGAAGCTTGTTTGAAAACAAACCAACATTTGTACAAAATGGCACAGCGATTTGTGCGTTTGGATCTAATACTTGTAAGGCAGTTGAGGAAGCAGGTTTAACCTTGCATATTAAAGTGCCTAGTCCACAAACACCTAGCATGATTGCGGGTATCGATTTATATTTAAGCGAATTAAGCAAAAAGAAATAAATTGCATTCTAATGAGTGCAACCCCCCAATTCACAAATGAGCTTATCAATGAAACAAGTCCACACTTGCTTCAACATGCACATAATCCAGTTCACTGGAAACCTTGGTGCCAAGAAGTCTTTTCATTGGCTACTACGCAAAATAAACCCATTTTAGTAAGCATTGGTTATGCAGCATGCCACTGGTGTCATGTAATGGAAAGGGAAAGTTTTGAATCACAAAAGGTGGCTGATTTTATGAATGCTAATTTCATAAATGTTAAAGTTGATAGAGAGGAACGTCCAGATGTTGACAACTTATACATGGAAGCTTTGCAAGCAATGACTGGAAGTGGGGGATGGCCTTTACATATTTTTTTACTACCCAATGGCAAACCTTTTTATGGAGGTACTTATTTTCCTCCTATCCCAATACATAATAGGCCTTCATGGATGGAAGTGCTGGTTTCCATAAAAGACATATTTAACAATGACCCTGAAAAAATAATTCAACAAGCGGCAACATTGTCCAATCATCTGTTGCAGACAAATATAAAAACACATGCAAACCATGCATTGGATGTAATGTCCATTTCAAATAAAGAAGATATTACCATCATTGCACTCAGAATATTGAATGCTGCTGACAAACAATGGGGTGGATTTGGGAATGCTCCAAAATTTCCACAAACTTTTTCTTTACAAATGTTACTTAGGCATTATTATGTTCATAAGGACCAAGCAGCTTTACAGCAAGTTACATTGTCCATTGATAAAATGATACAGGGAGGCATTTATGATCATTTAGGTGGTGGTTTTTCAAGGTATAGTACAGATAAACAATGGCAAGCTCCACATTTTGAAAAAATGTTATACGACAATGCTTTGATAATAAGCGTTTTAGCGGAGGTTTACCAAATAACACAAAACGAAAGCTATAAAAAGGTAATAGAACAAACCTTACATTTTTTATCAACTGAACTCTCAAATCAAGAGGGAGCTTATTATGCAGCATTAGATGCTGACAGTGAAGGTGTTGAAGGGAAATATTATACATGGGAATACCAAACTTTACAATCAATCATAGATGAGGCAAGTTTTCATAAATTTTGTGCTTATTATCAAATAGAAGAAAATGGAAATTGGGAACACAGGAATATATTATGGACCCAACAAAATTTTTTAGAAAGTGAAACAGAGCCGCTAAAATCAATTAAAAAAACGCTTTTAGCGATTCGAAAAAAAAGAATTCGACCAAGCCTTGATCATAAAATCATCCTTTGTTGGAATAGTTTGATGTGTATTGCTTTATGTAAAGCTGCTGCTGCCTTGCAAGATGAAGGGCTTGTAAGCAAGGCAGTCACAATAATTCAATGGATTGAGGAAAATATGTATGACGAAGTTGAAGATTTTTTTGTCCATGTTAGCACCGATAATAAAAAGGGGACTCATGCATTTTTAGATGACTATGCAAGTTTAATTCAAGCTTATATTCACTTGCAAGAAATTACAGGAGACATTCAATATTTATACAAAGCAAAACGTTGGACAAATTATCTTCAAACACATTTTATAGATGAAGAACAAATTTTTTATTATTTCACACCAGCTTATCAAAAAGATGTAGTGATTCGAAAAAAAGAAACATATGATGGAGCAACTCCAAGTGGAAACGCGATGATGTGTTATAATTTATTGTACCTAGCGAATATGTTTGGGCTAACATCATGGGATGAACAAGCCAAAAAAATGCTAAGTAGCATACATAAACCTATTTTACAATATCCAACATCCTATGGTTGCTGGGCACAATGCTTAACCCTGTCGATACTAGGTTTTACGGAATGCGTTTCAGTTGGATCTAACACAATTGGGAAACAACTTGCTGTGCTGAAACCATTTATACCCAATCGTATGACAATTTTCACAAAGGAGCTTGACAAAAGCATTTCCTTATTGCATTCGAAACAAACTATTGATAATCAATATTATATATGTAATAACGGTAGCTGTATGCCGCCAATTTCTGATTGGAACGATTTTTTAACAATTATCAATCAACTAAATCAGTAAATTGCGAACATTATAAAGGACTAATTCATTAACTTTAGGTGTAAAAATTAGAAAATTCGCTAATAATACATTAAATAAAATTAAAATATCAATAAACTTAGGGTAGCCAAGTTTATCCCCATATTAAAATTATGATAAAGAATTTGAAAATTTCTAGCTTTAGATTTCCGTTCTTGTTGTTGGCGCTTTTGTTGAGTTCCTTCCTGTTTTTTGCATTTGAATCTAATCGAATGGTTAGAAATACCAAACTTAGAACGGATGCTCAAATGGTATATATACCGGGTGGATCTTATTATATGGGGGCTAGCGATGAGCAAATTGACAACGCTTTAATGAACCATAAAAAACTAGTTTCAGTAACAAGTTTTTGGATGGATAGAACAGAAATTACAAACGAACAATATAGAAGATTTGTAAATTATGTGGCAGATTCGTTGAAATATTTAAACTACTATTTAAAATCTACCAATATCCCAGATGAGGATACTTTGAAAGTAGACTGGGCAAAAGTAGCTTCAATGAATAAAACGATTGCCAATGCAAAGTCACAAAAAGACATTGAATTGCTTTTGTCTTCAAGATTAACAGAAGTTGTATTACAACAACAAAATAGATTAAAGGGACACCCACTTCAATTGGACCCAAATAAAATGATCTACAGCTATACTTTTGTGGATTTGAAAAAAGCAGCTGAGTTGTCTAATGCTAGCAAAGGATTAAAAAATGAAAAATATCTTTTCAAAATAAAAAAAGAAGTTCCAATTTATCCTGATACATTAGTGTGGGGTAGAGATTTTTCTTATTCAGAAAATGATCCGTTAATGATCATGTATTTTTCCCATAAATCCTATAATGATTATCCTGTCGTAGGCGTTAGTTGGAAACAAGCTACTGCTTTTTGTCATTGGAGAACAGAACATAGTGATTACTACCAAGGTAAGCCAGGTAAAAGAGATTATTTAATTGATGGCGTTTACAGATTGCCCTCCGAATCTGAATGGGAATATGCAGCAAGAGGAAATTCAAAAATCAATGCTATGTTCCCTTGGGGTGCTCCTTATGCCCGTACAAGAGAAGGTCGTTTAATGGCCAATTTCAAACCAGGAAGAGGAGATTATTATGGAGGAGATACAAAAGTGGATGGCATTACCCCTGTCAAAGTGAAATCTTTTACTGAAAATGGATTTGGTTTGTATGATATGGCAGGTAACGTTGCAGAATGGACAAGCACTGTATATGATGAAGCGGGTGGTCCTTCCGATTTTAATCCAAATTATCAATATGATGTTGATGATAGAGATGAATTGAAAGAAAAAAGAGATCCTCGAGCAAGGAAATCAATTAGGGGAGGATCATGGAAAGACAATATTTACAACTGTCAAGTAAGTACTAGGAATTTTGAATATCAATTTAATGCAAAATCTTATATTGGTTTTAGGTGCATCCTCTATACAACGCCAAAATTTTAATCACTTTTCTAAATAAATCATTCATTTAAACATAAAAACAATTTATGAATCAAATTCAAAAACCTACAACCGAAAAAAATTTTAAGTATTGGGTAGACAAAGCGGTTTCAATTGGTGCTGCTGTTGTAATTGTGGGTGCATTATTTAAAATTTTACACTGGCCAAATGCAAACATACTCTTGATAGTAGGTATGTTTACAGAAGCTGCCATCTTTTTGATATATGCTTATCTTCCTTCAGACCCACAGGATCATAGCCATGATGGTGGGGGAACTGCAAAATTGGATAGTACGGAATTAATTAAGGCATTAAATGAAGTCACACAATCTATTGAAAATACCAATAATAGCTTAGGGGTAATAAGCACTCAAACTGATGGTTTAAAAAACTTAAATACAAAATTTGAGTCCATGGGCAAAACGATTGATGAATTAAATCATTTTTATGGTAGTGTAAAAACCTTAACTGAATCAATGACAAGTTCTGTTAGTGATGCGACACGTACAAAAGAACAACTGAATGCGCTTGCTAACAATTTATCTGAATTGAATGCAGTTTACGGTAATATGATCAATGCTATAAAAGGAAAATAATTTAATCCCCTAATAAAAATAATTTTAGATGGCATTACCTAAAGAACCAAGGCAGAAGATGATTAATATCATGTACTTGGTATTAACTGCAATACTAGCCTTAAATGTTTCGAGTGAAATTCTAAATGCTTTTAAAACCATCGATGATAGCTTCAATAATTCAAATAAGGCATTGTCTGTAAGAAGTGCTAACCTTATTCAAGCTTTTGATGATGAAACCATTGTTAAGCAGTTTGGAGAAAAAGCAGCTATTTGGAAACCAAAAGCGGTTAAAGTGCAAGAACTTTCTGAAAGCCTAAATAACTATATTGAAAGCTTGAAGCTTGCATTAAAAAAAGAGTCTAATTTAAAACCAGATAGCAGTTTCAACGAAGATGATTTAGAAGCAACCACCAGATTGTTAGCGCCCAGTGAAAATCAAGCCAAGGATAAGCAATCCAAAGGAGAGGAACTATACACGCTATTATCAAAATATAAAACTGACCTTGCCAATATTGATTCATCTATTGCATTGCAAATTAACAAGCTTCCAATTAATTTAGGTATTCCTAAATTATACAATAAAGATAACCAGTCGATCGTTGATAGGATGAAATCGGACGAAGAAAAGTGGGCGTATATTTATTTTCACATGACCCCTACAATTGCAGGTTTAGCAATCTTATCTAAATTCCAAAATGACGTAAGGAACAGCGAAGCTCAATTAATTGATTATTGTTATTCACAAGTTACTTCTGTAAAATTATCTACTACTTTGGGGGCTTTTGCTAGTGCCAATTCTAGTATGGTGATGGCAGGGGATGAATTGGTTATTACAGCAGGATTAGGTGCTTACAACCAAGATACGAAACCGATTATTTCCATAGATGGCGTTAATGTTGCATTAAATGCCGAAGGGCAAGGGGTGTACAAAACCATTGCATCAAGTGCGGGTGATTTTACGAAACATGTTACGGTAACTTACAAGGATCCAGTATCAGGAGAACAAAAAACAAAATCAACAGACGTTAAATACAAAGTAGGTATTCCTACTGGCTTGGCTTTTTCTGTTGACTCAACAAAAGTTTTTTACAATGGTATTCCTGATGGAAATCCAATTTCAATTTCAGGTGCTGCTGGTGGAGCCGGTGCCATCAAAGTGAGTGTGGTTGCGGGTTCAGCTAAGATTGAGCAAAAAGGGCCTGGCCGTTACGCTATTTTCCCCAATGCAGAAGGTATTTTAGAATTGAATATAACAGATGGGAAGAATTCAAAAAATGAAAGAATTAGGGTTAAAGGTTTGCCCGAACCTCAAGCTGCTTATGTAATTGGTACTTTATCAAAACCTACTTATTACGGAGGTGTTGTGAGTGCTAGTGAGTTTAAATTACAACAAGGACTAGCCACAAAAGTGCCAGATGATTTTATATTTAGTGGCATAAAATATAGAATTAAATCATTTAAAATGCAATTTTCTGGAAAAGGTTTTGCAGGCATTGAAAGCGTTAATATCAATAGCAATAGTTTTGCAGGCGCCTCCGCTTTGATGTCAAAATGTACACAGGGCAGTCAGGTTTTAATTACAGATATTATAGCAGAAGATGCTGCTAAGAAAGACCGTAGAATCAATAACACTATTTCATTTTTTCTTAAATAAGTTGAAATTGGAACTTAATTCTTAACGAATATGAAAACAATAAAACATAAAAATTTTGCCATCCTCATGGGGGTATGCACTTTCATTTTAATGAATGCATCACAACTTTTAGCGCAAAATCCTGTTAAGAAAAATACGTATCAGTTTGGCAATATCAGAACAAAACCGGTTGTTTCCTATGAAGAATTAAATGGGTTTTATACTGATTCTGCATTACAAGAAACGATTGAGGATAGCTCTTTAGAGAAAAAAATCAATTCTACGAATCACCAAATGCCCATTATTAGAAAAGAGGATGTTCAATTTTATGAAACCATTTGGGAAGACGTTGATGGAAGAGAAAAGAAAAATAAATTGCTATTGTACGAACAAACTGTATCTGCGACAAATGATCGTTTTATTGCTATTTTAATCAATGCTTTAGTCAATGATTCTACACATATAACCGCCTATTCGGATGATATATTTACCACAAAAAAGTCATTAAGTGACATTGAAACCTTGTTCAATGGACCAATGAGACCCGTTACGGTTACAAGATTAGATGGTACAACTTATGATACCCTTCAACCTGACGGATCTAAAGCATTGGCTACTGACTCTATTTATGCATTCAGAATTAAATCTCAATACATTTATGACAGCAAAAATAGTAGAATGTATTATCGAATCATTGGTATTGCTCCATTAGCAAGGATTCCTGGAGATTCAACTATCAATGCAGACGGAACAAAATCATCAAAAGAAATGTCACCCTTATTTTGGGTTTCTTACCCAAAAATAAGAGCATATTTGAAATCAATTCCAATTTACAATCCTCGTAATAGTACTGATATTGTAGACTGGGCGAAGATTTTAGAACATAAATATTTTGATGGGCATGTTGTAAAAACTTCTTATGAAAATTTCAAGGACCAAACATTTAATGATATTTTCAAAAATGACCCTAAAAAAAGATTACAATTTGCTGAAAAGACCATGCAGCGAATAGACGATTTTGAGCAAGATCGATGGGTTTATTAGCAAGTAAAAAACTTTTTCTTTTATAAATTATTTTGTAAGGCCGCTAATAAAATAGCGGTCTTTTTTTCTCCTATTAAGGGGATTAAACTTGTTGGCTTTGCCCCTTTAATTTTTTCTAAAGATTTAAAATGAAGTAAAAGTAATTCTTTTGTTTTGGGACCAATACCTTCTATATTATCTAAACCCGATGTAAGGGCTCCTTTAGCTCTTTTGCTTCTATGAAACTGTATACCAAATCGGTGCACTTCGTCCCTTATATTTACGATGAGTTTGTGGGCTTCACTATGCCAATCTAAGACAATAGATCTTGTGTCACCAGGAAAAAAAAGTTCTTCCAAATTCTTGGCAAGTCCTACAGTGGTCAATTTATCTTGAATACCTAGTTCAGTTAATGCAGCTAAAGCAGCGTTTAGCTGTCCTTTACCTCCATCAATAATAATTAGTTGAGGTAGGGGTTCATTTTTTTCAATCACTGATTTGTACCGCCTTCCAACAGCTTCTTTCATACTGGCAAAATCATTAATACCCACAACTGTTTTGATATTAAATTTACGGTAATCCGATTTGCTTGGCACTCCATTTTTAAAACATACCATCGCTGACACAGGATATGAACCTTGAAAATTAGAGTTGTCAAAACATTCAATATGTGTAGGGGTATGGTTTAAATGTAAAGCCATTTTTAATGCTTCTAATACTTCATTATGATGGGGACTCTCCACATGGACTAATGCCTGCTTATGTTTCCATTCATTTAAAGCATATGTTGCATTTTTTTGAGATAAGGATAATAATTGTTCCTTATCCCCAGATAACGGGATCGTATATTTTACATCAAATACATTTTCACTTAATGCAAATGGAATAATTATTTCTTTTGCACGACTATTCAAATTATTTCTAAAATAATGAATTGCAAAAACTAATATAGTTTCTTTGCTTTCTTCAATGGGTACTGTTAAAGGTAAAATATGTGTTTGAATGATTCTTCCTGCCTCTACCATTAAATAGCTAACATAAGCTTGGTCAGCTTCGTGAGCAATACTAAATACATCCATTGCATGTTGTTGTTTTGTATAAATGGCAGATTTAGTTTGATAATGTTCTAGTTCTTCAATTTTCTTTTTGGTAATGGCCGCATTTTCAAAAGCCATAGTGTTTGCTTGTGCAATCATTTGTGATTTCAAATTTGAAATTACTGGCTTAATATTTCCTTTTAGTAAATGTTGTACTTGATCAATGGATTCATTGTAGGCCTCAAGTGTTTGAAATCCTTGACAAGGCCCTAAACAATTACCTAAGTGATATTCTAAACAAACTTTAAATTTTCCTTGCTCAATATTTTTAGGCGTGAGGGGTAGGGTGCAAGTTCTTAAGGGAATTGTATGTTTAATATGGTCAATCAATTCTCGAACTGCCAATACATTGGTAAAAGGGCCAATATATGTACTGCCATCTTTTATTTTTCTTCGGGTTAAAAAGACCCTAGGGAAATTTTCCTTTTTGATCACAATATAAGGATAGGTTTTATCATCTTTTAAATTGATATTGTATTTAGGTTGGTAATTCTTAATGAGTTCATTTTCAAGGATAAATGCATCATGTTCCGAGTTAACAATGGTGAATTGTATGTCTTTTATTTTCTGCACCAATTCAATCGTTTTGAGGGTATGACCATTGGTGTTTAAAAAGTAAGAACTAACTCTTTTTCTTATATTTTTTGCTTTTCCCACATACAATAAATGCCCGTTTTCATCAAAATATTGATAAATGCCAGGTTCCTGAGGAAGGCTACTTTGTATTTCTTTAAATAATTCTTTTTCCATTATTGCCTTAAAAGCCCAAAAATACTTTATATTTTTGGCTTATGGAATTAACCGTAAACATACCAGCCCTTCTTTTTCCTGCAATTAGTTTAATCATGCTTGCCTACACAAACCGATTTTTGGCATTGTCAAGTAGGGTGAGGGTATTGCATGATAAATACCAAATGCAAGATGACAGGGAACGATTATTTATCCAAATAAAGAACTTAAAGTATCGATTAAAATTGATTAGAAAGATGCAAACATATGGAGTAACTTCTTTGTTGTTTGCTATAATTTCTATGTTTTTTATTTACATCCAGTACCAAAGAGTGGCACAATTTATTTTTGCAAGTAGTTTAGTTTCGTTTTCATGGTCCATTTTTTTATCACTGATTGAAATACGGTTAAGTACCAAAGCAATTGAAATTGAATTGGGTGATATGGAAGGATTAGAGGATCCTACCGTAATGGAATACATAAAAAAGAAATTTGAGCGAGATTAAATTAATTCATCAACTTGCGTTCTCCAATTTGTTGTCTCCACATGGCATAATACAAACCTTTTTCTTGTAACAAAGAATCATGGTTCCCTTGCTCAATTACTTTTCCTTTTTCAAGTACATAAATGCGCGTTGCATGAATGATTGTGCTCAAGCGGTGTGCAATCATGATTGTAATTTGTGCTCGTTCTGCAGACAGATTTCGTATTGTTTCTGTAATTGATTCTTCGGTAATGCTATCTAAACTTGAAGTTGCTTCATCAAATATCAACAAGTGAGGATGTCTTAACAAGGCTCGTGCAATGGATAGTCTTTGTTTTTCACCTCCACTTAATTTTAAACCACCTTCCCCAATGACTGTAGACAATCCTGTTCCACCTTTATCTAAGATATTTGTGCAACTGGATTTTTGAAGGGCAATTAACATGTCATCTTCGGAAGCATTGGGTGCGACAAAAGAGAGATTTTCTTTTATGGTGCCAGCAAACAATTGGGTGTCCTGTGTAACAAAACTAATTTGATTTCTGAGCTCATTCATTTCAATTTGTTTGTTATTAACGCCATTAATAAGTATTTCCCCTTCTTGGGTTTGATACAATCCCACAATAAGTTTAACCAAGGTACTTTTACCAGCACCAGAAGGTCCAACAAATGCTATGGTTTCTCCTTTTTTAGCATCAAAACTAATAGCATCTAAGGCTTTAAAATTAGCTGTTTGGTGTTGAAAACCAACTTGACGAAAAGAAAGCTGTTCAATATGGCCAATGGAAACTGCTTCGGCTGGATTTATTTCGATTTCTTTTTTCATCAATGCATCAAAGTTGTTTAAAGATGCTTCGGTCTCACGGTAACTTAAAATAATACTACCAATTTCTTGCAAAGGACCAAAAATAAAGAAGCTATAAAATTGCAAAGAAATAAGCTGTCCAACAGATAAAATTTCCTTAAAAATTAGCCACATTAGCGTAAATGTAATTACTTGTCTTAAGAAATTAACCATGGTTCCTTGTATAAAACTCAAGGAACGAATATTTTTTACTTTCTTTAATTCTAGGGCTAAAATTTTATAAGTATTGTTGTTTAATCTAGCTATTTCTTGATTGGTTAACCCTAAACTTTTTACCAGTTCAATATTGCGTAAACTTTCTGTTGTGGTGCCTGCTAAGGTAGTTGTTTCCTTGACTATATTTTTTTGAATGGATTTGATACGTTTACTTAATAGATTGGTTACATAAGCAATGGTACCAGCGCCAATAATATAAATGGGCATGATTGACCAATGCAGTTTTGTGGCATAGATGGAAATGAAAACGATGCTTACAATAATGCCAAAAACAACATTGATTACATAACTAATAAATTTTTCACAATCTGCTCTTGCCTTGGTTAATATGGACAAAGTTTCTCCGCTTCTTTGGTCCTCGAAAGCCTGGTAAGGCAATTGCATAGAGTGCTTTAATCCGTCGGTAAATAAAGAAGCTCCAAATTTTTGAATAATGACATTAACGGTGTAATCTTGAAAAGCTTTTGCAATTCTACTAACCATTGCTGTACCCACCAATAGCAATAAAATTTGACCAATGCCATTAAGATAAACAAATTCAGTCCTTAGCTGTCCAGATGCATCCAAAAAAGGTGTTTTAGCAAATTCATCAATCAACCTTCCAAATAACATAGGATCAAACATGGAAAAGGTTTGGTTAATTGCAGCAAGTAAAAATCCGATGATCACTAAATTTCTAAAAGGGCGTATGTATTTAAATAAAATTTTCATAAGTAAAGTTAGGTGCAAAGATAAACAATAAACTTGTTGAAGGAGGCCAAGTTGGGTTAACTATTGTTGTGAATTTTCAGCGTATAGCTGGTTGTACTGTTCAATACAATCAATCACTTCATCTACGCCCATTTTTTTTTCAGCACTTGTAACAAAACCTTGGGGTAAATAAGGGAGTCTTTCTCGTAAGGTATCAAACATGGCCTGTACATTTCGGGCAACAACACCAGGTTTTTCTTTGTCAGCTTTCGTGAAAATGAGGGTATATGGTATTTCCCAAGTAACCATTTGTTCAACAAAAGCGATATCAATTTTCTGGGGTGCATGTCTACTATCAATTAATACAAAAACTCGATTTAAGTTTGGTCGTTTTCTAAGATAATTTTCAATCATTTGCTCCCATCTTCTTCTACTACTTTGAGAAACTTTGGCAAAGCCATACCCTGGTAAATCAACAATATACCATTTATCCCATGGGCTTTTCCCACGAGCACTCCATATTTCAAAGTGATTAATAAGTTGTGTTTTTCCGGGCGTTCCAGATGTTTTTGCTAAATTCTTTTGATTGCACAAAGCATTAATAATGGAAGACTTCCCTACATTACTACGGCCTATAAAAGCATATTCAGGCTGTGTTAATTGGGGACATTGTTCGTATCCTGGGCTTGAAATTAAATAACTTGCTTTGTTAATTTTCATATTGCATCAATCAAACCTATTTGGATTGAGTATTTTTTTCAGGTCCCTTTGTTTTTAAGCTATCGGAAGGGTAGTTAGTCTCAATGGTATCTAGAATGCGTTGACACCAATTAAGGATTATTGCTTTTTCAGCGGCTGTCAACCGCGCTTCTTTATGAACTAAGGTATAAGATGATAAAGGCATTTCACCTTCTTTTACCTCATCCATACACTCAACTAATTTTTTGTGTTGTTTGCCTATTCGATAACTAGCAAATTCATTTATATTGAAATGTCTTTTACCATCTACAATATGATCATTCAACCAATATGCCACGGGTTGAATGGATGCATACCAAGGATAATTTGTTTTATTAGAATGACAGTCAGCACAGGCCTTGTTAAAAATTAGCTTGACAGTATCAGGCATAGGGTATTTAGTTGCAATATCATTTTTAATATCCCCTGATATATTTTTGGGAGCTTGTATGAATTGAATACAAATAAGTAGTATAAACAATCCAATTATTATTTTCTTCACCATAAAAAATGTATTTATATGTAAGGTAATTCATTTAGATCAATACATTTCCAGTCATCTCTCTTGGAATGGGAATATTCATCATGGTTAGGATGGTTGGGGCAATATCGCCCAATTTTCCCGTATGTATGACCCCTTTCCATGCTTGATCGATAATAAAGAGTGGCACAAGATTTGTTGTGTGGGCTGTATTTGGACTTCCGTCTTCATTGATCATGTAATCTGCATTCCCATGGTCAGCAGTCAGAAAAATCGTATATCCATTTTCTAGTCCTGTCGTAACAATTTGTGCTACGCAAGCATCAACGGTTTCAACGGCTTTTACAACGGCACTAAAAACCCCTGTATGTCCTACCATGTCTGCATTGGCATAGTTTAAACAAATAAAGTCTGTTGTTCCGGCTTTAATTTCAGGTAGTAACTGCGCAGTTAAAGAGGCTGCACTCATTTCAGGTTGTAAATCATAGGTTGCTACTTTTGGAGAGGGTGCCATGATGCGGGTTTCCCCTTCAAATGGCAATTCCCTTCCTCCACTAAAAAAGAAAGTAACATGAGGATATTTTTCAGTTTCTGCAATCCGAATTTGTGTTTTTTGGTGTTGCGCCAACACTTCACCTAAAGTATTTACCAAGTTGTCATTTTCAAAAATGACATGTATGTTTTGGAAAGTTTCGTCATACTTTGTCATCGTTGTGTATTGTAAATCCAACTTTTTCATTCCATATTGTGGATAGTCTTTTTGAGTGAGTACCTCTGTAATTTCTCTACAACGGTCTGTTCTAAAATTAAAGCAGAGCACTGCATCTCCGTTTTCTATCGTAGCGATCGGCATACCCGCTTCCGTAATAATGGTTGGATGTATAAATTCGTCCGTCACATTGTTCGCATAATTCTCTTGAATGGCTTCCATTGCCGATGGGGAACTTGGCCCTTTGGCATGCACCAAGGCATCGTATGCAAGCTGAACTCTTTCCCATCTTTTATCTCGATCCATAGCATAGTACCTTCCACTGACAGTGGCAATTTTACCAACAGCTGTTGGTAAGAATTCAGTTAAATCTTCAATGAATCCCAATCCACTTTTAGGATCTGTATCTCTCCCATCTGTAAAAGCATGAATAAAAACCTGCGTTAAACCTTCTTGTTTACAAATACGACAAATCGATTTTAAATGTGAAGTATGGGCATGCACACCTCCATCACTCACTAAACCTAGTAAATGAAGTGGCTTATTGTTTTCCTTTGCATAATGTATGGCTTCCAATAATGTTTCATTTGTTGCTAAGGAACCATCACGAACAGCAACATTTATTCTTTGTAATTCTTGGTAAACAATTCTACCTGCTCCTAAATTTAAATGGCCTACTTCACTGTTACCCATTTGTCCTTCAGGTAAGCCGACTTGTTCACCGCAAGTAACTAGGGTCGTATGAGGATATTGATGATATAAGCTACTTACAAAAGGAACTTTTGCTTGTTGAATGGCGTCTGACAAGGGCAGTTTCCCCAATCCCCAACCATCCATAATTATTAAAATTATTTTTTTTGACATGATTTTTATTTTTTGACTAAGTCATATTATGACTAACTTGTACTAAATTTATCAAGGAGAAATACCTTGTTATTACAAATTTACGCAGTTATCTAACATTTAATAAGATAAAAATGAAACTGTTTCGACAAATTTTTCTTTTTGTGATTTTTGCATTTGTATGTAATGGTGTAAAAGCACAAATGGATACTGAATCATTGGTTCAGCATTTACAAACGGCCAATTTTAATAACCTACTATTGTTTTGGGACACCCAAGTGGAGGTGAATTTGCCCAACATGAATGGGCAAAAGCAATTTTCTGCTGCTGAAGCCAATGAAATGTTACGTTCTTTTTTTAATCGCAATAATATCATTGGATTTGACAAAAATGCAGCAAGAAAAGTAGGAAGTACCGTTTATTTGACTGGTAAATTGTTAGCTGACAATGCAAAATATAATTTAACCTTATTATTGCAGGAAAATAAAAAAGGTGTAATGATTGTTAGTTTGCGCATCAACTAACTATTTTTAAATTATATGATTGCCACTTATATATTATGAGTAAAAAAAATAATGCACAAATATCCCCTTTGGTGTATAGTACTGATCCAAATTTTAAAGTGCCCACTATAGAAGCTACAACGGAAACAGTAGCACCACCACTTCAACCTTTACGGGTAATCCTTGAAACAAAACACCGTGCAGGTAAAACAGTAACCATAGTATCTGGTTTTGAAGGAACCGAAGAAGACAGAAATGCCTTAGGTAAATCTTTAAAAAATCATTGCGGTACGGGAGGAGCAGTAAAAGAGGGTGAAATCATCATTCAAGGAGACCACCGTCAAAAAGTATTTCAGTTTTTAAAATCGAAAGGATATAGTAAAACTAAGTTATAGATGTCGGAAGTAAAATATTTAAAAATAAACTTCTAGTTTGCATCTTTGTTTTAATTCTTTTACCAAAGGATATTGCTCGGCAATTCGTTCATATTTCTGTTTACTATTTAAGCGCAAATGCAAAGGCACATCTTCTTGTTCACTAGCTTCTACAAGTATATCAAATTGAATGGCTCTGTTTTGAAAAGTATCCCAAACTTTTTCCAAGAGGTTCATGCGTTCTTGTTCAACAAATTTTTGAGCAGTTAATGCACCAACGGTAACCGTGAAATGGGTATCGTCAATAATGGCAAGTTGGGCTACTTTGAAAGTACCTGATGAGGCATGTTTTGCGTTTGTTTCTAAATAGATTGCATACTGGTCCCAACATTTTTTTAAAGGGTCCATGGATAAAGGAATAGACTCTTTAACTTCTTCAATTTCATATTCCTTTCCATATTTTTGTTGTAAGATAGTAAGTAAATTCTTTTTAGTAACTAACTCCTGAGGAAGTTCAGTAATTACATTATTTTCAACTTCCTTTTTTATTTCAGGACTTGTTTCAATTACCAATTTAGCTGCTCGATCAACAACAATATTACTTAAAGGAATTATTTTTTTTAAGCGAATAGGGTACTGTGCATCAACTAGTTTTTTTTTTATGAGTTGGTTGTCTTCCAAACTTAATTCAATGGCTTGTGCTAAAAAGTTCAATTTAATAATGGCCATTTCAACATGCAATCTTTTGTTGCGTGCCATTTTAAATTGAATTTCTGCTTCGTTTAAAATATTGAGTGCGGTTACAAGATAAGCAGTACTAAGTTGTTTTGCAGTTGTAATATACTGATCACGCCAGCCTTCAATGGATTCTAATAAGCTAGCACTCGCAGTGTCCTTACAAACCAATAAATTTCTAATAAAAGAAGCTAGACCAGACAAAACCATATCCCCTTCAAAGCCTTTTTGATTAATTTCATCAAACAACAGCATCGCATTGGTTAAGTCTTGTTTTGTGAGGTATTGGATCAATTTAAAAAAGTAGGCTTCATCTAAAATATTTAAATGTTCAAGAGTGTTATTATAAGTTAAAGCCCCATTTGAAAAACTTACAATTTTATCTAAAATACTTAAAGCATCCCGCATGCAGCCTTCACTCTTTTGTGCAATCAATTGTAAGGCATTTCTTTCAGCCTTTATATTTTCTTTTTCAATAATTTCTTCTAGATGCGATACTGTGTCGTTTGAAGTGATTCTTTTAAAATCAAATATTTGACACCTACTTAAAATGGTCGGAAGAATTTTATGCTTTTCTGTAGTTGCTAAAATGAAAATGGCATGTGCTGGTGGTTCTTCCAAGGTTTTTAAAAAAGCATTAAAGGCACTAGCACTCAACATATGAACCTCATCTACGATGTATACTTTGTATCGACCGGCTTGCGGTGCAAAGCGAACTTGATCTACAAGCGTTCTAATATCATCTACAGAGTTGTTGCTTGCCGCATCCAACTCATGAATATTTAAGCTCGCTCCTTTTTCAAAGGAGGTGCAGCTATCACATTCATTGCAAGCTTCTCCTTGTTTTGTAATGTTTGTGCAATTAATTGTTTTTGCTAAAATACGTGCACAGGTGGTTTTGCCCACGCCTCTTGGCCCACAAAACAAAAAGGCATGTGCCAAATGATTGTTTGCAATGGCATTTTTAAGGGTGGTTGTAATATGAGCTTGACCCACCACTGTGTTAAAGTTTTGGGGCCTATATTTTCTGGCAGAAACAACAAAATTATCCATAGTTAACCTGCAATATACTGATTATCCAATTATAAGATAAGTGTCTTTTTTGCACATTTTTAGTTGATAACAATAAGTGTAGAAACCTTAATTTTCAATCTTATATTCCATGATTGGATGTCTTTCAAATGCATGTAATTGGTTGTCAAAAATGTACCTAAACGTAGTCATTTGTCTACTGGGCGTAGCCCCCAAACTTTTGTAAATATTAATCATTTTTGGATTCCAATCTGCTGCCCATCCCATCTCATATTCTTGGTAAGTATTTAATTTCCACAATAACAATGCACTGGAATAAATTAAAAAACTATCAATTCCTAATGACTGGTATTTAGGTACAACACCAAAAGCCAATCCAGTCAACCTTTTATTTTGTCCGCATATTTTCATCCAAAATAATTGTAGTTTTTGTAGGAGGCCTAATTTACCGTTAAAATGTTTAAAATATTGGTTTAGATCCGGAATATTAATGAACATTGCTATTGGATCTTCCTTATAATAAGCAAACCAAATTACGCGAGGATCCATCACTGGTTTTAGTGATGTAAATAATTTCATGATTTGTTCGAAGGTGATGGCTTTGGCTTCTCCGTGTTGTGCCCAAGCTGCATTGTAAATAGTTACAAAATCATTTGCAAATTTGCTCAATTGCTTTTTGGCTAAGTGCCGAGCTTGATAATCAGTTTTTAATTTGTATTTCTCATATCGCTCCTTAAAACGAGCGGGTAATTGGTCATTTACTTTTAAACGATAGTAAAATTGGTTGTAATAATTTTTGAAGCCATAGTGTAAAAAAAGGGATTCATAATAAGCAGGATTAAATGACATACCATACATGGGTTCTCTGTCAAAACCATCCACCATCAATCCCCACCATTTGTCTCGGTCTCCAAAATTAATGGGACCGTCCATTGCCTCCATGCCATTTTCTAACAACCATTTTTTTGCAGTATCAAATAATAAATTTGCAATGGCTTGGTCATTGATAGCGTCAAAATAACCAACACATCCAACCGGGTAGGTTGTTCCTTTATTTAAATAGTTTGAATAAAAAAATGCTGCAATGCGACCTACTGTTTCCCCCGCTTGATTTTTCACAATCCAACGTTTTGCATTGCCTGTGTTGAATCGTTTATTTTTTGAGGGATTAAATACCTGTTCAACTTCATTGTCTAAGGGACGTATATATTTTGGATTGTCTTGATTTACTTTTGCATTCAAGGCTAAAAATTCCTTAACTAATTGAGGGGTCTTTATTTCTAAAACAATCATAATGGCAATTTAGAATTTTTTTAAGACACTGATCGCAAAAAGTCCAGCTGTTTCTGTTCTTAATCTCGTGTCCCCTAGGTGAATGCTTTGGTAGTTTTTTGCTTCCGCCTCTTTAATCTCTGCAGGGGTAAAATCGCCCTCTGGGCCAATTATTACCAGGCAATCATCAGTTACGGATAGCCCTTTGATGCTTAATTTTTGTGTTGGTTCACAATGTGCAATTAGTTTTTGTGTACCTTGAAATGTATCGATAAAAGCAATAAAAGAAAGGGGTTGGTGCAATTGAGGCATCCAAGCTTGTTGACTTTGTAGCATGGCTGACTGTAAAATGTGTTGCATCCGATCCATTTTAAACCGCTCGTGGATTGTTCTTTCGCAAATGAGTGGTACAAAGCTGTGAATCCCCATTTCTGTTGCTTTCTCGAGCAACCACTCAAGCCTTGCAGCATTTTTTAAAAGGGAAATACCTAAGGTGATTTTTTGTTGAGGCGCTGCTCTCTTACTGTGTGCTTGAATATGAACAGTAGCCGCTTTTTTATTTGCAATTTGAATAACAGCTTCAAAAATAACCCCTTGTCCATTTGTTAAATCAATTCGATCTCCCTCTTTCAAGCGTAAAACTTGAATGGAATGTTTACTGGACTCTTCGCTCAAAATATAGTCTGAAACCAACGAAACAAGAAGCGGTTCGTAAAAATAAGGGACTGACATATATTATGTATAATTAAAAATTAAAAAGGACTATCCTCCTGAATGCCTTCATCAAATTCTCCTCCATTCATTTTACTTCCTTGGATAAAGAAACGGCCGCCATCCCCGTCCCCTGTGGGATAATTGGTTCGATTGATTGGCTTGTATTGATTGGGCAGGCCTGGTATACCTCCACTGTCTCCATCCCATTCCTCAAATCTTTGGATATCTAACCTTGCCCTTAATTTAATTAAATCTAAAGTACCATTTCTATGTTTGGCAATTCTAATATGCGTTTCTCCTTGAGTGCTTTCCCCTTGTTCATTGCTCATAACTTCATAGTATTCTGGACGATATATAAACATTACCATGTCGGCATCTTGTTCAATGGCACCTGATTCACGAAGGTCACTCAATTGAGGCATTTTGCTTTCTTTTCTAGTTTCTACGGCACGACTCAATTGAGATAATGCTATGATGGGAATGTTTAACTCTTTAGCCAACGCTTTTAAACTTCTTGAAATATTACTAATTTCTTGTTCTCGATTTGAATTTCGATCTCCTGAACCACTCATTAATTGTAAATAGTCAATAATAATGATTTTAACTTGGTGTTTGTTTACCAATCTTCTTGCTTTCGCCCTAAATTCAAAAATATTCAAGGCAGCAGTATCATCTATGTAAATTGGGGCAGTCTCTAATTTTTTGATACCCTTACTATGCAACTGTTGGTATTCGTAATCTTCTAATTTACCGCGTGAAATTTTTTCCATTTTTATTTCACTTTCTGCACTTAAAATTCTTTGCACTAATTGGGAAGCACTCATTTCTAAACTAAAAAAGCCAACTGCTTGCGGTTTGGTTGGATGCAATGCTGCATTGCGAGCCAGGTTTAAAGCAAATGCTGTTTTTCCAACAGAAGGTCTTGCTGCCAAAATAATTAAATCCGTTGGTTGCCAACCATAGGTGATTCTATCCAAAGCAGTAAAACCGCTTGGTACACCTGAAATTTCATCTTTTTTTGTCCTCAATTCATCAATTCGATTCACCGCATCCGCTAATGCATTTTGGATATCCACGAAATTCTTTTTCAAATAATTATTAGTGATATTGAACATTTTTGTTTCACTTTCATCGAGTAAATCAAAAACATCCGTACTGTCTTCATAAGCGTTTGCGATGACTTCGCCGCTTATTCTAATGAGTTCTCTTTGGATAAATTTTTGCAACACAATTCTCGCATGTGCTTCGATATTTGCAGTAGATACAACGACATTTGTGAGTTTAGAAATATAATAAGCCCCACCCACTAAATCTAATTGTTCCCGCTTTTTTAATGCTTCCACCACCGTCAACATGTCAATGGGTTGGTTATCCATTTGCAAGCCTTGCATCGCCGTGAAAATCATTTGATGGGCGTCTGTATAAAAACATTCTGGCTTTAAAATTTCAGTAACGATATCAAAGGCACTTTTTTCAAGTAAAATACCTCCCAAAACTGCTTCTTCAAGTTCTTTAGCTTGTGGTGGAATTTTTCCATACATCATGGCGCTAATATCAACACTTGGTTTTTTTCTGCTTTTTGTATTGGTATTGATGGTAGGGATAGACATAAGGGTAAGTGATTTTATTACTGCGAAAATCCAATCTTACAAGCAGATTAGAAAATATATTTTCGAATTTGGATATCCACAAATCCCTACGTATACAATTCACCAATTTTGTTGGTTATGCACTTGTTTTGCACCTAAAAAACTGGGTTATACACCTCATGAACCATGCCCACAAAAAATTGCTTAATTTTGAAGCCTTACTATTAAGTGCACCTATGACAATTAGTTACCAATGGCTGAGCGAATTTTTGCCAAAAACAATTCAGCCTGAAACTTTATCTACCATTTTAACTTCTATAGGACTGGAAGTTGAATCAATGGAAAAAATTGAAAATTTTAAAGGGGGATTGAAAGGGCTCAGTGTAGGAGAAGTGGTGGAAATGAATCAACACCCCAATGCAGATAAATTAAAAATAACCAAAGTAAATATTGGAGGGGATCGCCCATTGAATATCGTTTGTGGAGCACAAAATGTTGCTTTAGGACAAAAAGTGGTGGTCGCAACAATCGGAACGACGATTTATCCTAAAAATGCCGAAGCGGGCATCACAATGAAGTTGGCAAAAATTAGGGGGGAAGAAAGTGAGGGTATGCTTTGTGCCGAAGATGAAATTGGCATCAGTGATGACCACTCGGGTATTATTGTATTGGATCCTTTGACAAAAATAGGAACACCTGTCGCTGACTTATATACTTATTATCAAGACTATATTTATGAAATTGGCTTGACGCCAAATAGAATGGATGCAATGAGTCATTATGGAGTGGCAAAAGATGTTTGTGCTTATTTATCTTTTCATGAAGCACCCACCAAAGCGATCAGTCCATTTACAACAACGACGGCAAAACACAGTAATATTGCACCCTTCAACGTCATCATTGAGGATCAAAAAGCATGTGCTAGATACTGTGGGATGGTCATTGAGGGCATTACGGTTAAGCCGTCACCAGATTGGTTAAAAAATAGATTACAAGCAATTGGTGTACGTAGCATTAATAATATTGTTGATGTAACCAATTACATTTTACACGAAACAGGTCAGCCACTTCACGCATTTGATGCTGATCAAATTAAAGAGGGTACTGTATATGTAAAAAAGTATCCTGAAGGCACCCTATTTCAAACCTTGGATGGAATAGAAAGAAAATTAGCTACTACTGATTTAATGATTGGTGATGGTGAAAAGCCTTTATGTATCGCTGGCGTTTTTGGGGGGCTGAAAAGTGGAGTGTCTGCCAACACGACCAAAATATTTTTAGAAAGTGCTTGGTTTGAAAATATTCACGTCCGCAAAACATCCTTGCGCCATGGACTTAGAACAGATGCTGCGACTCGTTTTGAAAAAGGAGTTGATATTGCAAATACAGTCCATGTTTTGGAAAGAGCGGCTAGCTTATTGTTGGAAATAGCGGGTGGAAAGGCAAGTGAAGTGGTGGATATTTATCCTCATCCTGCAACAAAAAAAGTAGTTACCCTCAACTATGCATATTTAAAAAAGTTAAGTGGCAAGGCATACCCAGGGGAAAAAGTAAAAATCATTTTGACAAGTTTGGGCTTTGAAATTGTAACAGAAAATAGTGAAAGCATTCAAGTTACGGTGCCCTATCATAAGCCAGACATTAGCTTGCCTGCGGATTTAGTGGAAGAAGTGGTAAGAATAGATGGCTTGGATAATATTGAAATTCCCAATTCCATCACGATAAGTCCTGCTGTTGATTCCTTAGAACAAAAAGAAAAAGGGAAAGATAAAATTGCCAATTACTTGGTGGGTAAAGGATTTACCGAAATTTTAACCAACTCCATTACCAATAGCGCCTATTTTAACGATGCTACATTAGCAACTGCTGTTAAAATGGTCAATAATTTAAGTGCTGAATTAGATGTGATGCGGCCAAGTATGTTGGAGACTGGTTTAGAAATAATTGCGTATAATTTGAATCGGCAAAACAATGCTATTTCTTTTTTTGAAATGGGTAAAATATATGGAAAATCAAATGATGGCAACTATTACGAACAGGAACAACTTGCTATTTATATTTCCGGAAAACAACCCGCTGATGGTTGGAGGACAAAAGGGGTTGCACAAGATTATTTTGTTGCCAAAGGATTAGCTTCTGCATTATTCACCTTATTGGGTATTCAGGGCGTGCAAGAAAAAACGATTGGCAATGGGGTTACTGAAATGTCGTGGAATAAAAAAACAATTGGCGTACTAGAAACGGTTAGCCCTAAAAAGTTGCAAGCTTTTGGAATCAAACAAGCAGTATATTACATTCAATTTGAGTTATCTACGCTGTTAGCTACTTATCAAAATCAAAAAGTGATTTATAAAGAAGTCTCAAAATTTCCTTCTGTGGAAAGAGATTTAGCATTGGTAATTTCAAAAGATACCCCCTATGAAGCAATCTACAATTGCATCATGGAGGCCAAACTCAATACACTTTCTACCAACCGTGTTTTTGATATTTTTGAAAGCGATAAGTTGGGGGAAGGTAAAAAATCTGTGGCCATTAATTTTGTATTTAATGCAATTGATAAAACATTAACCGATGTAGAAATTGATGACATGATGCAAAAATTAATTCAAATATTTGAAAAAAATATACAAGCAGAAATTAGAAAATAAAAAAAAATAAAATAGACAATCCAAACTAAAGTTTTCAATGGTTGATTTACACAACACCATATCAGTATTTCAAGACAGGCTTTCGACCTTACTAAACTTATATACAGCCACAAGAAAAGAAAATCAACAATTAAAAGGGATCATTGAAAATCAAAAAAAGATACAACAAACCTTAGAATTGAAAATAAAAGAAACTGAAGGGCAATTGGCAGCTGCAATGATGAACAAAGGGGGAAATATGGACCCCATTGAAAAAGCAAAATGGGTAAAAAAAATTGATAAATTTATCAAAGAGATTGATCATGGGATTAAAAACCTTACTCCCTAACGGACCCCCAAAAAATTACATTATGTCCATTGAACTAAACAACACGAATGAGTTAATACCCATTAATATTACTATCGCAGATCGTAGTTATAGGGTAAAAATAGCACCCAAGGATGAGGAGGCCGTGCGTAAAACAGCAGTCATTATTAATAGTAGATTAATAGAATTTAAAAATTTGTATGCGGGGAAGGATATGCAAGACTACATTTCAATGGTGCTGTTGTGGTTTACCACTGAATTAAAGTCCTCCGGTCAAAACTTATATGAGTTAGAAAATTTACAAAAACAATTGGATTCATTCACAACCACGATTGAAAAAACAATTTCTGACATTTAATTACACCTTGGCCTCACAAATTGGCCAATTCATTCCATTATTTGTTTATCTTCGTGACATAAACTTTGACGTATTGTATTAAATCGTAATGGATTGACTAGGAGTAGGGCATCTATGGACTATGGCATTTTGTTGTTGAGTTAACATAATATATCAAATTAAGAAAGGAAGTATGCATTTTTTTACAAAACAAGATTTTAACAATGGACCAATCAATATTATTGATCATCATAGGGGCGTCATCATTAGCAGGTGGACTCCTTGTAGGCAAATTGGTATTTGCCCGTAATACAAAAAAACAAGTTGAGGATGCGGAAGAACAAGCAGCACGCATCTTAAAAGAAGCAGAATTAAGGGCAGAGACTGTCAAAAAAGAAAAACAGTTGGAAGCCAAAGAGCGCTTTGTGCAGTTAAAGGCCGATCATGACCGCGAAATTTTAGAAAAAAACAAAAAAATTGGCGAAGCTGAAAACAGGATAAAGCAAAATGAACTGAATATTAATCAGAAGGTGGCTGCCTTAGATAAACAAATTAAGGACAACGAAGTCGTTAAAGAAAAATTAAATCTTGAAATTGATTTAGTGAATGCAAAGCGGACTGAATTGGAAAAGCACCAAGAAGAGCATATTCGTCGCTTAGAAAAAATCGCCAATTTAACTGCCGAAGACGCGAAGCAACAATTGATTGAAAGTTTGAAGAACGAAGCCCAAACACAAGCGCTTTCTTTGCAACAAGACATTATTGAGGATGCAAAACAAAAGGCCAACAAAGAAGCTAGAAAAATCATTATTCAATCTATCCAACGTACTGCAGCCGAGGTTGCCATCGAAAATACAGTGACGGTGTTTAATTTGGAATCGGATGAAATGAAAGGTCAGATCATTGGTCGTGAAGGACGTAATATTCGTGCCATTGAAGCGGCAACAGGCGTCGATTTAATTGTAGATGATACACCTGAAGCAATTTTACTTTCTTCTTTCGATCCATTGCGTCGTGAAATTGCCCGTTTATCCTTGCAGCGTTTAGTGGCAGACGGTCGTATTCACCCCGCACGTATCGAGGAAGTGGTTGAAAAAACACGTCGTCAATTAGAAGAACAAATTGTTGAAATAGGGGAGCG
>Ga0114959_10000339_pt1 | contig 43849 bp, 40 predicted proteins | sample C_130625_EF_Meta_FD_87317 | JGI IMG/M metagenome (GOLD analysis project Ga0114959, IMG submission 87317) | Freshwater microbial communities from Lake Croche, Canada to study carbon cycling - C_130625_EF_MetaG | ecosystem: Environmental > Aquatic > Freshwater > Lake | place: Lake Croche, Canada... | reverse complement strand
TTCTTGGTGGCCCGGGGCGGAATCGAACCACCGACACAAGGATTTTCAATCCTCTGCTCTACCGACTGAGCTACCAGGCCAAGACTTGAAATTATAAATGAAACTGTGTTTTAGCTTGAAAAATGGTCTAACTGTATCTAATCGTTGCTGCTCATAGCCTTACTCCGAGCTGCATGCAATTTTTTGTAGCTATCGAGCATACGATGGTGCCTATCTAGGCCTTCCAACTTGATGCTTGTTGGCGTCAATCCGAAGAATCTGACGCTTCCATCTACCGAGCCCATTACCGCATCCATCCTCTCATTGCCAAACATTCGGCGCAAATTGACGATGTAATCATCGAGCTCCAAATCGTCATCCAGAGAAATCTCGAGCACTGTGTTTAAGGCTTGATAAAACAATCTTCGCTCAATGGTGTTGTCATTATATTGAAGAAAGGCCTCTGCTAATTCATGTGCATCTTCAAGTTGCTGTAATGCTAAATGAATTAATAGTTTTAGCTCTAAAACTGTTAACTGACCCCAGGGGGTATTTTCATCAAACTCGATACCGATCAAAGAAGCAATATCGCCATACTCATCGAGTTCATTATTATCTAAGCGCTCTAGTAATCTGCTTAGGCTTGGACTATCGAGACTATGCAAATTCAAAACATCTTTTCGAAACAACAAAGCCTTGTTGGTATTGTCCCAAATCAGATCCTCAATTGGATAAATCTCGGAGTAGCCAGGTACCAATATCCTACATGCAATCGCACCTAGTTCATCGTACACAGCAACATAAGCTTCTCTGCCCATCCTCTTGAGAATGCCAAATAAAGTTTCAGCTTCCTCTACGTTGGATTTTTCACCACGGCCAGAGAAATCCCACTTAACAAAATCGTAATCTGATTTTGCACTGAAGAAGCGCCATGAAACAATGCCGCTAGAATCAATAAAGTGTTCAACAAAATTATTTGGCTCGGTCACTGCTTCGCTTGCAAACGTTGGCGGGGGCAGATCATTAAGGCCTTCTAAACTGCGCCCTTGGAGCAATTCTGTCAAACTTCGCTCTAGCGCAACTTCTTGGCTTGGGTGTGCGCCAAATGATGCAAACACGCCACCTGTCCGAGGGTTCATCAAGGTGACGCACATGACAGGATAGACTCCTCCCAGAGAAGCATCCTTTACCAATACTGGAAAACCTTGCTTTTCTAGTCCTCGAATACCCGCCAGAATGCTTGGGTATTTTGCGAGCACTTCCTCAGGAACCTCTGGCAAAGCAATTTCACCTTCCAGTATTTCTCGTTTCACTGCGCGCTCGAAGATCTCTGACAGACACTGCACCTGGGCTTCGGCCAGCGTATTGCCAGCACTCATCCCATTGCTAACATAAAGATTTTCAACCAAGTTAGACGGAAAATAAATCACTTTGCCGTCAGACTGTCGTACGTATGGCAATGAACAAATGCCGCGCTCTACATTACCTGAATTAGTATCAATCAAATGCGAGGAACATAAGTCACCATCGGGATTGAAAAGGTTTAGGCAATACTCATCCAAAATTTCTACTGGTAAGGCATCATTAGCGCCAGCTTTAAACCAACGCTCACTTGGATAATGTACAAACGCTTCATTAGCAATGCTTTCACCCCAGAATGCGCCTGCGTAAAAATGGTTATTGCTCAGCCGCTCAATATATTCACCTAAAGCTGATGCAAGCGCACTTTCTTTAGTCGAGCCCTTCCCATTGGTAAAGCACATTGGTGAGTGTGCATCTCGGATATGCAAGGACCATACATTGGGAATAATGTTGCGCCATGAGGCGATTTCAATTTTTACTCCTAAGTTTGCTAAGACCCCAGTCATATTGGCAATTGTTTGCTCAATTGGCAGATCTTTTCCAGCAATATAGGTACTGACGCTGGAAGTCGGACTTAAGCTCAACAAAGTCTGTGCATCTTTGTCTAAGTTCTTTACCACTTCGATCACAAATTCTGGACCAGCCTGCACCACTTTTTTCACCGTACAGCGCTCAATAGAACGCAAAATACCCTGACGGTCATTAGCAGATATATCTTCTGGCAATTCAACTTGAATTTTAAAAATTTGCTGATAACGATTTTCTGGATCAACAATATTGTTCTGTGATAGGCGAATATTTTCAGTGGGTATATTGCGAGTATCGCAATATAGCTTCACAAAATAAGCTGCGCATAAAGCCGATGAAGCTAAAAAATAATCAAAGGGACCAGGAGCAGAGCCATCACCCTTATATCGAATAGGCTGGTCTGCAATTACTGTAAAGTCGTCGAACTTAGCCTCAAGACGTTGCTTATCGAGAAAGTTGACCTTAATTTCCATGGGAATAATTCCGAAATGATGTGGGCGCTGTTATCCGCCTTAATGATGATGTCACGTAACTCAAAGATACATTTAAAAAACCTAATGCAAGATAAGGTCTATTGCTCGCCCTTATTTCGAGATGTATCAATTCCCAAGGCTTTTAGCTTGCGATATAAATGTGTCCTCTCTAGCCCTGTGTACTCTGAGATCTTGGTCATGCTGCCGCCCATAATTTGCATTTGATGTTCAAAGTAAGCTTTTTCAAATAAGTCTCTTGCCTCTCTGAGAGGAAGATCAAAATAGGTTTTTGCAATACCGCTAATGTACTCACCTTCGACGACTGTCGCTACTGACTCATTGGAGGCGGGTTTGGGAGCAGTTCCTGTATTTGCATTTGACTGTAAAGCCTTTTCTTCTAATGTCTCTACATATTTAGGGGAGGTTTCTAGCGCTTTGTTAACCGTCTTTAAAAGTTTTTGTAATGCAATGGGTTTTTCGAGGAAATTTAAGGCGCCAATACGAGTAGCCTCAACAGCCGTATCAATGGTGGCGTGCCCAGACATCATGACTACTGGCATAGTCAGCTGACCCGTTTTAGACCACTCTTTAAGCAAAGTAATCCCGTCAGTTTCTGGCATCCAAATATCTAGCAAGACAAGGTCTGGACGCATTTGTTCACGTATTGTGCGAGCCTGTACTGCGCTCTCTGCTGAGTAAACAGTATGGCCTTCATCGCTCAGAATCTCATTGAGAAGCTCACGAATTCCCATTTCGTCATCAACAACCAAAATACTAGCCATGCTTAGGCCGCCTCTTTTGCTAGATTCATAAATAATATTGATACCTGTGCACCAACCACTTCTTGTCCCTGCATTCGATTCCGTATTTCAATTTTGGCAGAGTGATCATCAATAATTTTTTTGACGACTGCCAATCCCAATCCTGTGCCCTTACTCTTCGTAGTTACATAGGGCTCAAATGCCCTTGCCAATATCTTAGCCGTAAATCCTGTGCCTGAATCACTAATTGTTAATCGAACTGCATTTTGTACTATCCCATTGTGCTCTCCATAGGACACTAATTCTGTTTTTACCTCAACTGGTTCGCTTGGGCGCGCACCCTCAAGACTTGCATCCTGAGCATTTTGAAGCAGGTTATGAATAACTTGTCGCAGTTGGGTAGGGTCTCCCATGATATTAGGGCAACGAGGATCTAGTTGTGTGCGCAAGGGGCTACCCTCGTATAGGCCCAAAATTTCCGAAATGAGCATATTGATCGAAACAGGCTTTAGTTGCGGCGTTGGTGTCTTAGCAAAATCTCTAAAGTCGTTGACCATCTCTTTCATAGCCTGCACCTGACCAATGATAGTTTCAGTGCTGCGATTGATCATTTCCTCTTGCTCGGGGCTAAGCTTGCCGGCAAGTTTGTGCTGTAAGCGCTCTGCTGATAACTGTATTGGGGTCAAGGGATTTTTAATTTCATGAGCCAAACGTCTTGCGACCTCGCTCCAAGCAATCGATCTTTGCGCGCTAACCACATCAGTAATGTCATCAAACACCACCATACGCAAATCCCCTGTCAATTCAGTTCCCCTAACAAATAGGGTAACGCCCAACTCATTATCAAATTCATTTGTGGTGTGGAGCTGGATTTGCTTTTGCCAAACGGGAGCATTTTGGTGGCTAATTTGTGTCGCAGGCTTATCTTCAGAAGCTGTTACAGCAAGCTTCATGGTTGCAAAGCCTTCTTTAATTGCCTCCTCAAACTCCAAGAGGGCGGGACTACTACTCAAGGGCTTGCCGTCCAAATAAGTCAGGTCTTGCTTAAAAATCCGGTCAGCGCCAGCATTGCTAGACACAACGTTATAGTTTTTGTCAAAAATACAAACCCCTGCAGTCAAGCTTCCGAGCACTCTCTCTAAAAATGCCTTGGACTCCTGTAAAGACGTGCGCGTATCGGCTAACTGTTTCGTCATGACATTAAATTGACGGGTAAGCATACCAAGCTCATCCCCAGTATCTAGCTCTGGCTTGGGCGATAGGTCGCCTTGCGCAACCGCTTGGGTTCCCTTTAGCAGCATCAATAATGGTCGGGCTAGTTGACGCCCTAACATGAGGGCTAGAGTGATTGCCAGGAAAACAGCAAAAAATAGAGTGAGTGTCAATGTACCAACAAACATCTTGCGCAAGCCGGTTCGCCCTAGTGACTTCTCTTGATATTCACTATAGGCTGACTCAACAGCAAAAATATTCTTTGCCAGCGGAGTGGGAATAAAACGCACTAACTGTAAGAAATATTTATCGTCTACATCAGATTTGCTTTGGGGAGATTTTTTTCGCACGATCGGCACAATCGCTCTTACTCGATAGCCACGCTGCCCATCATCGAGCTCAATTTGATCTAAGAAGGTAATGCCCTTCTTTTTAAATGCCTCTGAAACTACCTCAGGGCTAGGGGCAGGCAAGTATTTTTTAGGCCTTAGCTCACTAGTGAGAATTAAATTGCGCTGCATATTAAAAAGGCTAACTTCCTGAATGCCAAATTGATTGCGGATCTTCATAACCATCGCGCCAACCTGATCAGAGCTCGACCCTGATGGGGCCTGAACAATTTGTTCGGCAATATAATTACCCTCAGACAATATCTCTTCTTGAGCAACGCGCAAAGTAACGCGTCCTAGCTCTAAACCAGAATTTAGCGCTGCCTCTACCTTCACATCAAACCAAGATTCGATACTACGTGAGACGAACTGTAAAGAAACGCCGTACAAAATTAAACCTGGAACAATCCCAACTAAGGCAAAAATCATTGCTAGTTTTGCAATCAGGCGTGTACCAAAGTGGCCTCGATACCAACGTACCCCAATAACGGCGGCCAAAGTCAATATCACCAGCGTTAAACAAATGCCTATAACAATGTTGGCCGCATAAAGCCAAATGTAGTAGTTATCAAAAAACTCTGTATTGGATGATGCAATCGACAACAGAACTAGAAGCAACAAGGCAAATGCCCCAATCACCCCAATGGCAATCGGAATGATCTTTTTTCTCCAGGCCTTTGATACAAAAATATCGGCCATTAACGGTGCAATTGATGCTCTCATTGCTTAATTACATTAGGGCCATTGGGCGAAAATGCGAAACGATACCAATCGCTTGAAACATTCCAGTCGCGGTTGTTCAGGGCATTCACCTGAAAAGGTTTCGGTAGCTTGCTGAGATCTAAAGTCATACGCAAACTCGCTGTATAGGACTTATTGGCATCAATCTGACCGCCGTCAATCACACGCCAACCCCCAATACTGCCAACCGCTTGTAAGGCCTCAGAAAGTGTTTTCGCAGAAAAGGTAAAGCCTTCTGAAGCAATTCGGTATTGCTGAGTTAGGGGCTGATAAGACAAGCGCGTTTGTCTTAGAACAATTGCAGGTTTCTCATCAAACCAGTACCAGCGTGAGCGGGTTAAATCAAACTCTGCTTGAAAATATAGCACCACTCCTTTTTGTACTGCATCCTCTAATCCCGGAGAAAGCTCTATTTGGAATGCGGCATTTAAAAGCCAGTCGTTATCAACCCTTTCCAACTCAAAGGATTTGATCTTGATTCCTTCTGCGCTTGCGCTTGTTGAAAATATGCTCAACACCATTAAACACAAAAAGATGAGTTGTTTAATTCTTTGGCTCATGGCCCATTTTTCTTAAACAAAGCATAGTAAAAACCATCACTTACCTCAGTAGGCAGAATCTGCCCCGGAGCGCCTAATCGTACCGCATTGCTATGCCTTGCAGCAAACCAGGTTGCCTGATCCTCGCCCTCCTCAGGAAAAACGGAGCAGGTGATATAGAGTAGCAAACCTTCGGGCTTGAGCATGGACCACGCCTGCTCCAAGATACCTCGTTGCTTTTGCTGCAAAGACTGAATATCAGCCTCACGTCTTAAGAAAGGGATATCAGGGTGGCGCGCAACAATACCAGATGCAGAACAAGGGGCATCAAGCAAAATTTTGTCAAAAAGGATGCCGTCCCACCAAGATGATTTAGAGGCGTCGCCTCTGAGCACTTTTACTTTTTCTGAGGCCAAGCGTAAACGGTCTAAATTGCCGCTAATTTTTCCAAGTCGTTCTCCATCCAATTCCAAGGCAAGCATCTGACAGTCGGCGCACTCTAATATATGTGCAGTCTTTCCGCCTGGCGCAGCACATGCATCCAAGATTCTTTCGCCTACCTGTGGATCTAACAAAATTGCCGCCAACTGAGCTCCAGCATCCTGAACAGACACTGCGCCAGTATAAAAACCGGGTAGTTCTGAGACTGGCACTGGGTTTGGTAATAACAATGCAGACGGTAAATTTATCCCCGCTATCTCTTTCACGGGGATTGATGTAATTCCAACCTCGTTTAATAAATCCTGGTATTGCTCACGCAAATATTGTTTTTGATTCACTCGCAAAATTAATGGCGCACGTTTTGCTTGAGCAAACAAAATGGTTTGCCATTCCTTTGAGTAATTACGCTTTAAATTAGCGCGCCACCATGATGGCACATACATTGCAATAGGATCTGGTGGATAAGAGGCGGCTCCCTGTGGGGGCTGAACTATAAGGCTTACCTTACGTAGGACTGCATTAACCAAACCCTTTGCATACATCGTCTTATCGTATTCGCCACAAGCCCTAACGGCCTGATCTACGATAGTGTGATGTGCATAGCCTTTACCTTCGGAGGCTTCTTGTAAAAACAGAGCAATAGCAACACTTAATAAATGGTCTACTTCCGGAGGCGGTGTTTTCGGAATAAATTGTTTAATCAATTCATGAGCTCGAACCCATTTACGCAATGCGTCGAAACTTAAGCTCTGCACAATGGGGCGCTCATGGGCTTCTAGCTCTTCTAAAACTTCGGTAAGCGACCTGCCGCTCATTACTTCACCAACTGCCTGTGCAGCAATCGTAATTGCCTCAGAAAGCGGAATACTGTGAGGCGTTTTTTTATCAGTCAAATGAATTTGCTCTGGGGTATTCCCCGTTTTTTTCTATGGAGTTTGAAAACATAAGGGCTCTTCGTTGACTTTAAGTGACTGAAGGCACATCTTTGCAGCCATTTTTTTTCCACCTGGTTTTTGCATTTCTAAAATCTCTACAGTGCCTTGCCCACACTGAATATAGGCACCATCATTGCCAAAACCCAAGACCTCACCAGGGCGGCCCGTTTGTGTATACACGCCCTCTCTCGGAATTCGAGAGCTCCAAAACTTCATCGCAAGCTCTTTAATATTGCTAGTTGCACCTGGAAAGGGGTTAAAAGCACGTATGTGGCAATCAATTTCTGATGCACTTAAATTCCAATCAATTTCTGCTTCCGTCTTCAATATTTTTTCAGCATAGGTAATGCCAGCACTCGACTGTGGTGTGCGTACTAAATTCTGACCTGCTTGCAAAAAATTGAGCACATCAACAATGGATTTGCTACCCATTTTGGCCAATTGATCGTGCAAGCTTGCGCTTGTTTCATCGGGCCTTATTTCAACTTCATTGACTAGCACGGTATCACCGGTATCAAGCCCCACATCCATTTGCATAATACAAATGCCTGTTTTTATATCGCCCGCTTCAATCGCCCGCTGTATCGGTGCCGCACCACGCCAACGAGGTAATAAAGACGCATGAATATTAAAACTACCGCACCTTCCATGGGTCTGCGTAATATCTAAAATGTCTTGCGGCAATATCAGCCCATATGCTACAACAACCATGGCGTCAAATTCAGTATTGCTCAGCCGCTGATACGCCTCTTGCGCTTGTGCTTGTTTTTGTGGATCAACGCTATTGCGTCTTAGTGTTTCAGGCTGTAGAACAGGAACATTTTTTTCTAGGGCAAACTCTTTAACAGGGCTGGCTTGTAAGTGCATACCTCTACCTGCTCGGCGATCAGGCTGAGTAAGAACCAGGACAATTTCATGACCGGCAGTATGGATTGCGCGCATTGCTTGCGCCGCAAACTCAGGAGTTCCAGCAAATACAATTTTCATTAGCGGCGCCTAGCGCTCACCTGCTAACTCTTTAGCGCGCTTTTTTAGTTTTTGCGAAATACGAGTTCGCTTGAGCAAGGACAAATACTCAACAAACACCTTGCCTTGCAAATGGTCGAGCTCATGTTGCAAACAAACTGCTAGTAAGCCATCAGCATCAATTTCGAACTCTTTACCATCAACATCTAATGCTTTAACTCGAACTTGTGCAGGTCTTTCAATTTCATCATAAAACTCAGGAACAGAAAGGCAGCCTTCACGCCATGATTTCTTTTCGGGGCTTGCCCAAACAATTTCTGGATTAATAAAAACCTGCAAGTTATTTTGATCATCTGATACGTCAATAACTAAGATACGCTCATGTATGTCCACCTGTGTTGCAGCTAAACCAACACCAGGTGCTTCATACATTGTGTCTGCCATGTCGGCAACTATTTTTTTGATGCGCTCATCCACTTGCGCAACAGGTTTTGCAACCTTATGCAGGCGGGGATCTGGGTAACAAAGGACGTTTAGCAAAGCCATGTAGGAATTATCCAACAGAGCAATCAGTCTGTCCTGATTGCCGCAAATTGCTAAAAGATCAAAATCTTTTAATGCCCATGCCCCTTAACTCAAAACATTTCTCCAGCATCACACTTGAGGACCCTTGCTACCCATCCCGTCTAAATGATTTATATGATCCACCGCAGCGCCTTTATATAGACGGTGACCTCAACTTGCTGCAAAAGCCCATGATTGCAATAGTGGGGGCTCGCAGTGCCAGCTTTGAAGGCCTCAAAAATGCTGCTACTTTTGCGCAAGGGCTCTCAAAAGCTGGTTTATTAATAGCCTCAGGGCTTGCAAGGGGCGTTGATGGGGCGGCTCACAAGGCAACCCTTATGCTTGGACCCAATCACCTTACTGTGGCAGTCTGTGGGGCTGGAGTAGATGTGATTTACCCCAAAGAGCATATGGATTTAGCTAAAAAAATTGGCATGCAAGGTTGTTTGATCTCTGAGCTCCCTTTGGGGGAGCCGCCTAAGTCTTGCCACTTCCCAAGACGCAATCGAATTATTGCTGCCCTTTCTCTTGGTGTTGTAGTGGTTGAGGCGGCTGAAAGATCTGGCTCTCTTATTACTGCAAGGCTTGCTTTAGAGCTAGGAAGAGAGGTTTTTGCGATTCCAGGGTCTATTCACCACCCCCTTTCAAATGGCTGCAACCTTCTCATTCAGCAAGGCGCAAAACTAGTACGCAACCCAAAAGAAGTTCTAGAAGAGTTGGTTTTTTGAGAAAAACCTTTTTTAAAGTGGTTTAAATGCAGTTTTTTATTAATAAATCCTTTAGAAAATCACCTCCTGATGAATGAAAAACTTGCCTTTTTGGACTTTTCCCAATTTATCGGTTAATAATAAAAAAGAGGTGGGAAATCGATCAAACCCTGATTTGGTTTAAATTGATCACCTTTTTCCCTATTAAAAACATCATTTCAGGCTCAAATTTAGGCAAACGCGTGGCTAAAGCATCTACCAAAAGCAACCCCAAACCCTCCTCAGCGGATAAACCCAAGGCGCTCATCATTGCCGAAAAACCCTCGGTAGCCAACGATATTGCTAAAGCCTTGGGTGGCTTTACAAAACATGAGGACTATTTCGAAAACGAGGACTTTGTAGTCTCTTCTGCTGTTGGTCACCTCCTAGAAATAGCAGCGCCCGAGGAGTTTGAGGTCAAACGTGGCAAATGGTCTTTTGCTAATTTGCCAGTGGTGCCTCCTTATTTTGATTTGCGCCCGATTGCGAAAACTGAAGCAAGGCTCAAAGTTTTACAAAGGCTCATGAAGCGTAAAGACATTAACTCACTAATTAATGCATGTGATGCAGGGCGTGAGGGAGAGCTTATTTTCCGCCTCATCGCACAGCATGCAAAAGCATCACAAAGCGTCAAACGACTTTGGTTGCAGTCGATGACGCCAGCAGCAATTCGTGACGGCTTTGCAAACTTACGCACCGATACAGAAATGCAACCTCTAGCCGATGCGGCCCGTTGCCGCAGTGAAGCTGACTGGTTAGTCGGCATTAATGGTACGCGTGCCATGACCGCTTTTAACAGCAAGAGTGGTGGGTTCTTCTTGACCACTGTCGGACGTGTTCAAACCCCTACGCTCTCAATTGTTGTTGAACGTGAAGAGCTCATTCGTAAATTTATTTCAAAAGATTATTGGGAAGTTAAGGCGGAATTCATAGCCGCTGCTGGTGTTTATGAGGGCCGCTGGTTTGATCCAAAATTCAAGAAAGATGTTGCTGAGCCAGATGCTCGTGAAAATCGCCTTTGGAGTGAAGCTGCCGCGCAGAGCATTGTTACAGCATGCCGCGGAAAAAAAGCGAGCGTTACAGAGGAAGCAAAACCTGCTACACAGTTAGCGCCTCAATTATTTGACTTAACCAGCTTGCAACGGGAAGCCAATGCACGCTTTGGTTTTTCAGCAAAAAATACTTTGGGTCTAGCCCAAGCCCTCTATGAGCGCCACAAGGTTTTAACTTATCCCCGAACTGATGCAAAAGCGCTACCTGAAGACTATTTAGATACTGTTAAACAAACGATGGAAACGCTTGCTGAACACTCGCAAGAATATCGTTCATTCGCGAAACAAATTCTTCAAGGCGATCCGAAGGACCCAAAATCAAGAGCGGGTTATGGTTGGATCAAGCCGAATAAGCGCATCTTTGATAACTCCAAGATTTCTGATCACTTCGCAATTATTCCAACGCTAGAAACCCCCAAAACTCTGAGTGAGCCAGAGGCAAAGTTATACGATCTAGTAGTGCGCCGTTTCTTGGCAGTGTTCTATCCAGCCGCAGAATTTAGAGTGACGACCCGAATTACTGAGGCCTCAGGACACCACTTCAAAACTGAAGGCCGCGTACTGGTTACTCCTGGCTGGCTTACTGTTTATGGCAAATCAAATCAAGCTGATGACGAGCTGGTTCCAGTCCAAGCAGGCGAGACTGTTCAAAGCGAATCCGTTGTTGCGGTTCCACTAAAAACCAAACCTCCTGCGCGGTATACGGAAGCGACCTTGCTATCAGCTATGGAAAGTGCCGGCAAATGGGTTGATGACGATGAGATGCGCGAGGCAATGGCAGAGAAAGGCTTGGGTACACCTGCAACACGTGCTGCAATTATCGAAGGATTGCTTGCGGAAAGATATATTGTGCGTGAAGCACGTGAACTAATCCCCACAGCAAAAGCTTTTCAGTTAATGACACTATTGCGTGGTCTTGATGTAGAGGAGTTAACTCGACCAGATCTCACCGGAAACTGGGAAAACAAGCTTTCTCTAATTGAGCAAGGCAAGATGAATCGCGATACCTTTATGCAAGAGATCGCACAAATGACTCAGCGCATTGTTAAACGTGCCAAGGAATATGACAGCGACACCATTCCAGGTGACTACGCAATAATGACTACGCCGTGCCCACACTGCAAGGGCCCGGTAAAAGAAAACTACCGTCGCTTTGCTTGTGAAAAGTGTGGCTTTACGATCAGCAAAACCCCTGGTGGACGGGCCTTTGAATATCCCGAAGTAGAGGAATTACTTCGTGAGAAAACGATCGGACCGCTGCAGGGCTTCCGCAGCAAAATAGGCCGGCCCTTCGCAGCAATCATTAAGTTAAGTGAAATACCCGAGGATGACGCAGATTATCCAAATGCAGGTTTTAAGCTTGAATTCGATTTTGGTAACACGCAAGACGAAGAAACGGAAGCGATTGATTTCACAGGTCGTCTAGCATTAGGCGTGTGTCCAAAATGTTCGGGTGCGGTATATGAAGATGGCATGCGCTACGTTTGTGAAAAGAATACTGGTCCAAGCAAAACGTGTGATTTCAAAACTGGCAAGGTTGTTTTACAGCAAGAAATTGCGCCTGAGCAAGTACAAAAATTACTCAAAGAAGGCAAAACTGATCTCTTAACCAATTTCAAATCGAACCGCACTGGGCGGGGCTTTAAGGCCTATTTAGCCTTAGGACCAGATGGAAAAATTGGTTTTGAATTTGAAGCCAAAGCTCCTGGTGCGGCTAAGGCGCCCGCGAAGAAGCGCGCTGGTGCAAGCGCAGCAAGCAAGTCTGCAGCAAAACCGAAGCGAGCAAGCAAGGCGAAGTCATCGTCTAGTACTTGAGCAGCAATTAATTTTGCTGCTAAGGCTGACCATAAAATCCCTCTTGAACCTAGTGCAGTAGCTAAAAAGATCCCAGGCCTTTGCGTAAGGGTACCAATGATTGGCAGACGATCACCAGCTACACAACGCACGCCAACAAAATCCCCAGCCTTGATTAGGCTGTTAGTGTCTCCCTCAAAAAAATCAACCAAGCCTTGAGCTTGTTCACGATTAAAGGCGTCGCTTCCATCCCTAGACCCAAGATCATCTTCGCCCTCGTCAAAGCTAGATCCGACACTCCAACGATAACTACCATCCTCGAGCTGTTGGGCTGGCAGGCAATACCCATCTCCAGAGATTCCAACCCTGGGTAATTTCTTCGCCCATGGGTCATCCTCTTTAATTGAAAAAATGCTGAGTTGACCTCGCACAGGCTTTAAAGGCAGACGAATACCAATCGTACTCAAAAGAGCCTTGCTATCCATTGCAATCGCCACAACAACTTTATTTGCAGAAAGGATTTCTTCATTGGAGCTGCCCAGCAAATGCCATTTTCCGTTGGTCTCTTTAAGCTTTGTAATCTTCGTATTCCAAAGACAAGTTAAGCGCTCATGATCTTGCAAAAGAATATTGCTTGCATCAGATAGGCTTAAAGATGCTCCTCGTGGGAGCCAAACTCCAGACTGTTTAATGCCACAAATGCTTTTAGCTTCTTGAGCATCTAAGGGTTTTGCAATAGATTCATCAAGATCTAACGAATACAAATAATTGCTGATTTCTACACGATCAAAGATCCGATCTTTTTTGGTGGGCTGGAAAATTCCATGTTGATTCCAAACCATTCCCCATCTGACCTCTGCCAGCAAAAAAGCAATTCGCGTGAGGCGTAACAAGCGGGGAGAGCCTCTCCCAATATGGGGATGGGCAATCGCGTAAGCATGGCTTGAGCAAGCAGTGGCGGGGGAACCTGCGGCATCAACAATACAAACTGATTTGCCGCGGTAAATCAACTCATTGGCAATCGTTGCTCCGCAAATGCCTGCCCCAATCACCACTATTTCATGGTGTTGGGGTTTGATCATTAAATGGATCTAGATAAAACGTTTAGTAAAAAAGATTGAGTTAAGCGTTCAGACGCTTTTCAATTTTTGCGCGCATTTCTAATAACTCTTTAGGCAAGCGCTCACCAAGATGCTCAAATAATTCGGTATGTAATTTCAATTCCTGCTTCCAGTCATCAACCTTAGCTGTAATTACCTTGTCAAACTTATCTGTTGAGAAATCTAAGCCCTGCCAGTTCAAGTCAGCATACTCTGGGGAGACACCAAATACAGTTTCAACACCTTTTGCTGTTCCATCAACACGACCCAAAATCCAAGAAAGTACACGCATGTTTTCGCCGTAACCAGGCCACACAAACTTGCCGCCCTCGTCTTTGCGGAACCAATTGACACAATAAATCTTAGGTAGTACAGCGCCTTCGGCTGCCAGCTTCTTGCCAATATTTAACCAGTGCTGGAAATAATCGCTCATGTTGTAACCAGCAAAGGCGATCATGGCAAAGGGGTCGCGACGAACTACGCCAACTTGACCAGTAATAGCAGCAGTTGTTTCAGAGCCCATCGTTGCGGCCATATACACACCCTCAACCCAATCGCGCGCCTCGCTGACTAAAGGCACAGTAGTTGAGCGACGACCCCCGAACAAGAATGCATCAATTGGAACTCCTTCTGGATCATCCCAATTAGGATCGACTGCAGGATTATTTGTAGCGGCCATAGTGAAACGTGAATTTGCATGAGCAGCTTTACGTCCTGCTGCGCCATCTGCAGGAGTCCAGTCTTTTCCTTGCCAATCAATCAAATGCGCAGGTGGGGTTTCGGTCAAACCTTCCCACCACACATCACCGTCATCAGTTAAACCAACATTGGTGAAGATCACGTCTTGGTTCAGCGAGTCTATGCAATTAGGATTAGTTAGGCGATTTGTTCCGGGAGCAACGCCAAAATATCCAGACTCTGGATTAATCGCAAACAAACGGGTTTTGCCAGTAACTAGGTCTTTGCGTGGTTTGATCCATGCAATGTCATCGCCAATGGTGGTTACCTTCCAACCATCAAATCCTGCTGGAGGAATCATCATTGAGAAGTTGGTTTTGCCGCAAGCGGAAGGGAATGCCGCCGCTACATGATATTTTTTTCCCTCAGGAGAAGTTACGCCCAAGATCAACATATGCTCAGCAAGCCAGCCCTGTTCACGGCCCATGTTAGAGGCGATGCGTAGCGCAAAACATTTTTTGCCTAACAAAGCATTTCCACCGTAGCCAGAACCAAAAGACCAAATTTCACGAGTTTCTGGATAGTGAACGATGTACTTAGTTTTGTTATTGGGCCAAGCCATGTCTTTTTCACCCGGACTTAGAGGCTTGCCCACAGTATGAACACAGGGAACAAATTCACCATCAGCTCCCAGTTGATCAATCACCGCTTTGCCCATGCGGGTCATTAAACGCATATTGATAGCAACATAAGGGCTGTCTGATAATTCAACGCCAATGTGGGCAATTGGGGAGCCAATTGGACCCATCGAGAATGGGACTACATACATTGTTCTGCCCCGCATAGAACCCTCAAATAAGGGCTGCAAAGTAGCGCGCATTTCTGCAGGGTTTACCCAGTTATTTGTAGGGCCTGCATCCTCTTGTTTAGCAGAACAGATATAAGTTCTATCTTCTACGCGAGCCACATCATCAGGATCCGACAAAGCTAAGAATGAGTTTTTGCGTTTTGCTGGGTTAAGTCGCTTGAAAACACCCGCCTCTACCAATAACTCACAAAGCTTGTCGTACTCTGCTTGGGAGCCATCACACCAATGAATAGCATCTGGCTTAGTCAGGGCTGCAACTTCCGCCACCCATTCAACTAGGCGCTTATTTCTGACATATTCTGGTGCATTTACATCTATTGTGGCCGTGCTCATGTGGTTTCCCTCTGAAAATTGAATTTTTTAATCTGGTGATTTTATCATTTTGGGGCTCCGAAATACCCAGACCAACAAAGAACAAACCTTTTATTTCCCAATACAGAATTGGCTAAAAATTTTGCCTAAAAGGTCATCTGGGAGGAGTTTTCCGGTGATTTGTCCAAGGTGGTTTTGGGCCAAAAAGAGCTCTTCAGCGAACAACTCTAGGGAATTGTTGCCATTTGCTGCGAATTCTTCTGATCTTGCTATATGCTCCGCAGCGCGCTCTAGGCAATCTAAATGCCTTCTTCGGGCAACAATTACGCCCTCTTGAGGACCATTCCACCCAACCATTTCTAGTATTTCACGCCTTAAGACCTCAATCCCTGCCCCGGTTTTAGCAGAGATCAAAATGGACTCTTTTGAGGCATTTTTTGAGCTGGCCACCCTTAGATCTGACTTATTGACAACCTCCAGAACTGGGCATTTTGCAGGAATCTCTAAGAGGATTTGCTCCTTTAGCCCGTCATCAGAGGACTGAGGGTCTGTCAGAAAAATCACCAGGTCTGCCAAGCGAATTGCGTCCCAAGATCTTTCAATACCTTTTGCCTCAACAGCATCACTTGTCGAGCGCAAGCCCGCAGTGTCAATAATATGTATAGGCACCCCTTCAATGGTGATGCTTTCTTTAACGCGATCACGAGTGGTTCCAGCAATGGGGGTAACGATTGCTACCTCTTCCCCGGCCAGCCTATTGAGCAAAGAGCTTTTACCAACATTCGGGGCGCCAGCTAAAACCAACTGGATGCCATCGCGCAAAATTTTTCCCTGCTTTGCGCCATCACGAAGAGCCTGTAGTTTTGTTTTGACAGTAGCCAAACGCTCATGGGCGAGTGCGTTCTCTAAAAACTCAATTTCTTCCTCAGGAAAATCTAAGGTTGATTCAACCAAGATACGCAATTGGGTAATTTCTTCAATAAGCTCATTAATGTCATTAGAGAAGGTGCCCTGAAGCGACCTGGCTGCGCCACGAACAGCTGCCTCGCTTTGGGCATCAATTAAATCAGCAATTGCTTCTGCTTGGGCTAGATCAATTTTATTATTTAAGTAAGCGCGCAAAGTAAATTCGCCAGGCTCCGCAATAACAAGCCCATTGTCTTTACCCAGCTCCAGGCAGCGTTTCATGACCAACTCGAGAAGTTGTGGGCCGCCGTGACACTGAAGCTCTAAAACGTCTTCACCGGTAAACGAAGCGGGGGCAAGAAAATAAATCGCAATCAGTTGATCTATGGTCTGCCCATCAGCATCGCGCAAGGTCATTAAACTTGCTTGTCGTGGGAAAAGCTCTTTTTGAAAAAGCGACGTTGTAATAGATTTAAGCTTGGGGCCGCTGATCCGAATTACCCCAACCCCAGCCCTACCGGGGGCTGTGGCCAGCGCAATGATGGGCAGCTTTCTGGTCATCATTGCGGTGCACTTTCCATATGATTTATTCCGTCACTGGACTACTTAGCGTCTTTTTTTCCAAACATTTGGTTAATCTGCCACTGCTGCGCAATCGATAACAAATTGTTAACGACCCAATATAAGACCAAGCCCGCCGGAAAGAAAAAGAACATGACTGAAAATATGATCGGCATGTACATCATCACCTTCGCCTGAATTGGATCAGGTGGGGTTGGATTGAGCTTAGTTTGTACAAACATCGATATAGCCATGATGACCGGCAAGATGTAATAGGGGTCAGGCACAGATAGGTCATGAATCCACAAAACCCATGGTGCTCCGCGCATTTCAACGGATGACAAAAGAACCCAATATAGAGCGATAAATACTGGAATTTGGATTACCACTGGCAGACAGCCGCCAAGTGGATTGATTTTCTCTTTACGATACATCTCCATCATTGCTTGGTTTAGTTTTTGTGGCTCGCTTTTATATTGCTCCCTCATAGCCATCAAACGTGGCTGGACTTCTTTCATGCGAGCCATGGATTTGTAGCTTGCAGCCGAAAGGGGGAAGAACACCAGCTTAATCAAAACCGTTAAAAGAATGATGGCCCAACCCCAGTTACCAACATAGCCATGAATCTTTTCCAATAGCCAGAAAATGGGTTTTGCCAAAATAGTTAAATAGCCATAATCTTTTAGCAACTCAAAACCAGGAGCAATCGTTTCTAAAACGGTTTCTTCTTGTGGGCCAACAAATAAACGGGCTTTTTCAACAACTGTAGAGCCCTGCGCAACAACCCCAATGGGGATTTGCATGCCAATGCGGTATAGGCCGTTATCAATTCTTCCAGCATAAATATCGCGGGCAGATTTATCGCCTGGGATCCAAGCACTAGCAAAATAGTGCTGAACCATTGCAATCCATGCCGGCTCGCCAGCGGCAACTTGGGTTGGAATTGTAATTTTATTTTTATCAATTGCCGTGAATTCCAGCTTATTAAATTTTTCTTTATCTGTGTAAGCAGCAGGGCCAGTAAATGTGCTCGCTGAAAAAGCGCCATCGAATGGACCAATTTTTTGTTCTTGACTGCCGTCTCTCACTAACTCTGTATAGAGCACCAACGGTGTAGTGTTTGCGCCAGACTGAGTAACTCGATGCCCAACATCGACAACATAGCTTCCTGGATTTAAGATAAATGTTTTTTCTAGTTTTACGCCATTGCGCTCACTAGCAAGAACGAGAAAGGGTCTGCCCGAACCATCTTTTCCAGATTGAATTAACTTAAATGCACTGGTGTGATTGGGTAAATCATTGTTACCAAGCGCAATCAATCCGGAGCGAGCAAGATATTTATGGCTTGGGGTGTACTGAAACAACTCTATCGGCTTGTTATCTGATGTGAGAGCTTTCAACAATTTCGCATCAACGACATTTGCGCCATTAGCGCTAATTTCTAAAACCAAAACATCATTTTGCAAAACAAACTTTTCTGCGCTTTCCATTGCGCCAGGATTCGTGGCTGGAGTTGCAGTAATCACTGGAGCACCTGATATTTGGCTTGGTAAATCTACCTTATTGGCTACACTGGACTTGTCTGCAGGCGCTATTGAGCTTATCGGTGTGCCACCAAACATAGATGGCTTGCCTTCATGAACCTGCCAATTGTTGTAAAGCATTAGCCCCGACATCGAGAACACAGCCCAAAGAATTGTTTTTTTAAAGTCCATTTGCATTCACTTAATTTAATGAGATGTTTGTTTTACTGCAGGATCATAACCGCCTCGTGACAAGGGGTTGCAGCGCAAAATTCGCCACACCACCAAGCCAAAGCTTTTAATAAATCCGTAATGGTTAAAGCAGTCGCAGGCATATTGCGAGCAGCTCGGAACATATTTGCAATGCATGCCTAAATAGGGGCTTAAAACAAGCTGGTAAATTTTCACGAGTCTAAGGGCAGCATTGTTGAGGAGGCGCACTCTAAATCAACCCCACCATCTGAGAGCGCAAAAGGTCTTTTTCTTTTTTTCTTAATTTGCCGCGGGTTTCTCGACCAATTGGCTTTTTCAGCTTAACCACCACATCCTTATTTAGGGCGTTAGTTTGAGCCTTCCAAATCAACTCTCGAAGCATCCGCTTTATGCGATTGCGATCAACCGCTCTTTTGACTAATTTCTTTGCTACCGCCAGCCCCAGGTCGGGCGTTTCGCTTTCTTGGGAGGGCGCAACATACAAACCCCAGTACATATTTGACTTGGGGTTTGTTTTAAGTAATTCAGAAATCCTTGCGCTGTTCAATGGCTAAATTAAACTGCCAAACGCTTGCGGCCTTTTGCACGGCGTGCATTCAATACTGCGCGTCCGCTTTTGGTTTTCATACGAATACGAAAGCCGTGGGTGCGCTTGCGGCGGGTTACTGATGGTTGGTATGTTCTTTTCATGATAGATCCTAGGAAAACCAAGTATTTTCCTTGTTGCAGAGCAAAAGGTCAATCTATCTTGACGAATATATAGGTGTTTTTCTCTATTTTTGGGTGTATTTTTTCTAAACACCTAATTTAAATGAGGTTTTTTTCTTTATACACAAGTTATCCACAGCTTTTCCACGTTTTTCTTACTTGTGGATAACTTTGTAGCATCGCTACAATGGATTCTCTAAAAATATGAGCAACCTACAAAATCCCGCCGCCTTGAATTCAATTAGCCCCCTAGGTTTTTGGGATGGCGCCATCAACACACTTTCTCGTGAGTTATCTCCACAGCAATTTAAAACTTGGATTCAACCCTTAACCCTTGTATCTTTTGATGAGAGTGACCACTCACTAACAGTGGGTGCGCCGAATAGATTTAAATTGGATTGGATTAAAAAAACATTTTCAGACCGCTTTCAAGAGCTGGCCTCGGAATACTTTGGGTTCCCAATTAATATTAGTTTTGTAATTGACATAGAGGTGGTGGCTCCGCCCAATATGGTCCATCGGACTACAGAGCGCCTTGCCTCAAAACCCCCACAAACAGAAGCTTCGGAAGCTGCAATTTCTTTAGAAGAGGGCGCGTTTGAAGTTGAAGATCACTCAAAACTAAACCCTAACCTCACTTTCGAAACATTTGTAACTGGTAAGGCTAATCAACTTGCGAGGGCTGCCTCGATTCAGGTGGCACACAATCCAGGTAGTTCATATAACCCTATGTTTTTATATGGTGGCGTTGGTCTTGGCAAAACTCACCTTATCCATGCAATTGGAAACCACCTGCTAAAGGAAAAGCCCAATGCTCGTATTCGCTACATTCATGCTGAGCAATACGTATCTGATGTTGTGCGCGCTTATCAACAGAAGGCTTTCGATCGCTTTAAACGCTATTACCACTCGCTAGACCTTTTGCTAATTGATGACATTCAGTTTTTTAGCGGTAAGTCCAGAACCCAAGAAGAGTTTTTTTATGCATTTGAAGCCTTGCTCAGCAACAAAGCTCAAGTCATTATTACAAGCGACACGTACCCAAAAGAAATGGCCGGCATTGATGACCGACTAATTTCTCGCTTTGATTCTGGGCTTACCGTTGCCATCGAGCCCCCTGAGTTAGAAATGCGGGTTGCAATCTTGATGAAAAAAGCGGTTAGCGAGGGAATACCAATGAGTGAAGATGTGGCTTTTTTTGTGGCCAAGCATTTGCGCTCTAATGTAAGGGAGCTAGAAGGGGCGTTACGAAAGATCTTAGCTTTTGTGCGCTTTCATGGGCGCGAAGTCACCATCGACGTTGCTAGGATCGCCCTTAAAGACCTACTTTCAATACAAAATCGGCAGATTTCTGTCGAAAATATTCAAAAGGCGGTGGCTGATTTTTATAGCATTAAGGTCGCCGACATGTATTCGAAAAAGCGTCCTGCTAATATTGCCCGACCCCGTCAAATAGCGATGTTTATGGCAAAAGAGCTCACTCAAAAGAGCCTTCCTGAAATTGGGGAGCTTTTTGGTGGCAGAGATCACACTACCGTTTTGCACGCAGTTCGTAAAATAGGCGACGAGAGAGCCCACGACGGCCAACTAAATCATGAAATTCATGTGATCGAGCAGACGCTCAAGGCTTAATTTTGGCCTGTGGATAAGGGTGTGGATAACGATAGGGATAAGTTTGGGGATTGAATGTGGATAAATTGTGGAAAGATGCAGCTTCATGCAAAAATAGGGTGTTGAAATAAAGTTATCCCCGTTTTGTGCAGTCTTTATACAGCAGTTTTCCACAGGTTTTTTACCTTTTAGTGGGTTGATTTATTTAGAGTTTTTGACTTATCCACAGAAATAAAAAGCCTTATTACTATTACTACTAAGATATATACAAGGATTTAAAAGCAATGCAACTCGTTAACACTTATCGCGATAACTTACTTAAACCTTTACAGGTTGTTAGTGGAATTGTTGAACGGCGTCATACATTGCCAATCTTGGCAAACCTCTTATTTAAGAAGAATGGCGAAAAGATATCCTTTATTTCTACGGACATTGAAATTCAAATTACAACGAACGCCAACTTTGGTGTCGGTACTGAGGACGCTAGCACAACTGTTGCAGCAAGAAAACTGTTAGATATTTTGCGGGCACTTCCTGAAGGCCCAGTTTCCCTAAATCTCAAAGACAACCGTATGGTTGTACAAAGCGGTAAAAGCCGCTTTTCTTTACAAACCCTTTCAGCAACAGAGTTTCCCGTAATGCAGAGTGTGGGTGAGGTAACTGCTGCATGGAAAATGACGCAAAAAAGTTTTCGTCAACTTATTAGCCAGGTTCATTTCTCAATGGCTCAACAAGATATACGTTATTACCTCAATGGAATGTTATTGGTTGTTGAGGGCAAGGAAGTGGTTGCTGTTGCCACAGACGGTCATCGCCTTGCCTATTCACAAGTTGAGTTAAGTGAAGCGCCCTCTGGGGCCGGACAAAGACAGGAAATCATCATTCCTCGTAAAACAATCTTAGAGTGTCAGCACTTATTAGAAGACTCTGAAGACTCTCTTGAGATAAGCCTGACTGCAAACCAAGTCAAGTTTACTTTTGGGGATATTGAATTAATTTCAAAATTAGTAGAAGGTAAATTCCCAGACTTCCAAAGGGTAATTCCAAAAGGACACAAAAATACACTGGTAGTTGGCCGCGAAGTGTTGCAGGCAGCTTTGCAACGCGCCGCCATTTTGACCACGGACAAATTTAAAGGGGTGCGCTTTTCTTTATCGCCCAACCGAATCACAGTTCAATCAACCAACGCCGAGCAAGAAGAAGCTCAAGAGGAAATTGAAACCGAATACAGCGGTGACACTGTGGAAATAGGTTTTAACGTTAGCTACTTACTTGACGTGCTATCAAATCTCAAGAATGAAAAAATCCAAATTAGTTTAGGCGATGCAAATAGTAGCGCTGTGATTACTCTGCCTGGCTCAGAGAACTTCAAGTATGTAGTGATGCCAATGCGTATTTAACTTAGAAAAAAATGACTGAAGAAAAAAAAGTAGTTGAGCAGTATGGCGCCGCATCGATTCAAATCTTAGAGGGTCTTGAGGCTGTTCGTAAGCGTCCTGGAATGTACATTGGAGATACCTCCGATGGAACTGGTTTACATCACCTAGTATTCGAGGTTTTAGATAACTCCATTGATGAGGCTCTAGCGGGCCACTGTACAGAGATTACAGTTGTTATACAAACCGACAACTCTATTTCCATTGTTGATAATGGCCGAGGCGTTCCAACCGGAATCAAATACGACGATAAGCACGATCCAAAGCGGAGTGCTGCTGAAATCGTTATGACGGAGCTGCATGCTGGTGGTAAGTTCGATCAAAACAGCTACAAAGTTTCTGGCGGACTACATGGTGTGGGGGTTAGCTGTGTAAATGCATTGTCAAAGTGGCTAAAGCTAACCATTCGTCGTGATGGCAAAACGCACTACATGGAGTTTGAGCGCGGCGTCATTAAGAATAGAAATATTCAAGATGAAAATGGTGTCTCCACCTCCCCAATTACCGTTACTGGCGATACTGAGCTTTCGGGAACAGAAGTTCATTTTTTAGCAGATGAAACCATTTTTGGGCACGTGGAGTTTCATTATGAAATTCTTGTAAAACGTATTCGCGAACTTTCTTTTTTAAATAATGGCGTACACATCAAATTAATTGATCAACGTACAGGACAAGAAGAAGATTTCGCATTTTCTGGGGGTGTTAAGGGTTTTGTTGAGTACATCAACCAAACCAAAAACGTTTTACACCCAAATATTTTTTATGCAGAGGGTGTTCGCCCCTCTGATCTGGGCGGTCAAATTACTGCTGAAGTTTCTATGCAGTGGAACGATAGCTTCAGCGAGCAGGTTCTCTGTTTTACAAACAACATTCCACAGCGCGATGGCGGCACACACTTAACTGGACTGCGCGCAGCAATGACCCGCGTCATTAATAAATACATTGATGAAAACGAAGTTGCGAAAAAGGCTAAAGTAGAAATTTCTGGCGATGATATGCGTGAAGGCTTGACCTGTATTCTGTCGGTTAAAGTCCCAGAACCAAAATTTTCTAGCCAAACAAAAGATAAATTAGTTTCTAGTGAGGTTCGTGGACCAATAGAAGAAATTGTTGCAGAGGCGCTTTCTGCTTATTTACAAGAACGCCCAGCAGACGCAAAAATCCTTTGTGGAAAAATTGTTGACGCTGCTCGTGCTCGCGAGGCCGCTCGTAAGGCGCGCGACATGACAAGGCGCAAAGGGGTTTTAGATGGTTTGGGTTTGCCGGGTAAGCTAGCTGATTGCCAAGAAAAAGATCCCACGAAATCAGAGCTTTTTATCGTCGAGGGAGATTCAGCGGGAGGCTCAGCAAAGCAGGGGCGCGATCGTCGTTTTCAAGCAATTCTCCCTTTAAAGGGAAAAATCCTCAACGTAGAAAAAGCACGCTTTGATAAAATGTTAGCAAGCCAAGAGGTGGTTACATTAATTACCGTTCTCGGAACCGGCATTGGCATAGATGAATACAAGGCCGACAAACTTCGTTATCACCGCATCATTATCATGACCGATGCCGATGTGGATGGAAGCCACATTCGCACACTTTTATTAACCTTCTTCTATAGGCAGATGCCGGAGCTTATTGAGCGTGGCCATATTTATATTGCCCAACCACCTTTATATAAAGTGAAATTTGGAAAGAGTGAGCAATACATTAAGGACGATGTGGAGCTCAATCAGCTGTTACTAAAAATTGCGCTTGAAACCGCATCTTTGCAAACTCCGGGCGGTGAAGTTATTGAGGGCGAGGCGTTAAATGAACTGGCTAAACACTACCAAGTAATTCAGTCCATTGTTGATCGTTTGTCTAGAACAATAGACGAGGACGCACTAAGAGCAATTGCCTCTGGAACCCAATTAAATTTGGATACAGAGAAATCAGCAAATGAATCTGCCGATCTTTTAAGACGGGCCCTTGCGGACTCTTTAAACCCCTTGGCCTTGCCGCCAGAAATTATTGTTCAAAAAGAAGATCGTACAGAGCGCTTTAGATTGTTGTTGTCACGCCGTATTCATGGCAACTTGAAGCTATCCTCGATTAACTCTGATTTTGTTCATGGGGACGACTATCAGAGCCTTGCTAATGCTGCTGCTGTTTTATCGGGTAAGGTTTTGCCTGGATCTAAGGTTCGTCGGGGCGACCCTGATAAAAATCAAAAAGAACAAACTATTAGTGACTTCAGGGGCGCCTTCTCTTGGCTGCTGTCAGAGGCTGAGCGCGTTCTAAGTCGTCAGCGATATAAGGGTTTGGGCGAGATGAATCCATTACAACTTTGGGAAACCACAATGGACACCAACTCCCGAACTCTCTTGCAAGTAAAGATTGAGGATGCGATTGCTGCAGACCAGGTCTTTACCACCCTAATGGGAGATGAGGTTGAGCCGCGTCGCGCCTTTATTGAAAAGAATGCCCTCATTGCTCGCAACTTAGACGTTTAATCATGAAATCAAAAAAATTAACACCTCCCAAGGTGGATCGGTCCTCTATTGTTGTGAAATCCTCGCCCATTCATGGCAAAGGTGTCTTTGTAGCAAAGACCATTAAAAAAGGGCAGGCCATCATTGAATATAAGGGTGAGCGCATTAGTTGGAAGCTTGCCATCAAGCGCCACCCGCACGACAAGAAGGACCCAAATCATACCTTTTACTTTTCTTTGGATGATGGCCGCGTTATAGATGCAAAGTATGGTGGTAATGCCGCGCGCTGGATTAATCACTCATGCAAGCCAATATGTGAAACAAAAGAAGGCATCTATGATGGCAAGCCAAGAGTTTTTATTTATGCAAAGCGCAAGCTAGAAGTTGGCGAGGAATTGTTTTACGACTACTCCCTTGATATTGATGGGAAAGTCACCAAGCAAATGAAAAAAGATTACGAGTGTCGCTGTGGCGCTAAAAAATGTCGTGGCACTATGCTTGCCATAAACAATAAATAAGCACCCAACAGCCTATGCTGTATATAAGTATCCAAGAGCTTGAGGCGGCCATTAATTATTGGCGCAGTCAGTCCCCCGCTGAGGGTGACGAGTTACGCCTATGCCCCGAAGCTGCCGCCCTTGCTAAACCATATGCATTAATGATTGTCCAGGGCTCCCAAAGGGTAGCCATTGATGTGCTTGATGAGCTAGCTAGATCGGCCATCCAAAAATTTCAAAAGCCAATCTAATAATCCACCGATACCTCATTAAATTTAGGGTTATCGCTATATAAAGCAAGGCCATCTTGGGTTATGCTCAATGTCTTGCCCCAAGCGGGTAGAGGGTATGAGATTGCAAGAAACAATATTAAAAACAATTGGACTTGGTAAGGCCTTTAAGGGGTTTTCCGCAGTTAGTGACGTGAACTTGGACGTAAGCAGGGGAGCTATTCACGCCTTGATTGGCCCAAATGGTGCAGGTAAAACAACCTGTTTCAATCTTTTAACCAAATTTTTAGAGCCAAGTAGCGGACAAATTCTATTCAATGGCATAGACATCACAAATGAGGCCCCGGCACAGATTGCCCGTCGCGGAGTGATTCGATCTTTCCAAATTTCCGCCGTTTTCCCCCACTTAACAGTCTTAGAAAATGTCCGTGTTGCACTGCAGCGAGGGTTAGGAACAGAGTTCCACTTTTGGAAGTCAGGCGACTCTTTAAATGTTCTTAATGAGCGCGCTCTAGAGCTTTTGCATGAGGTTGGCCTAGAAGATTTTGCTAAGCAAGACACCCTAAACTTGGCTTATGGACGTAAAAGGGCGCTTGAAATTGCTACGACGCTGGCCATGGAACCAGAACTGATGCTTTTGGATGAACCTACCCAAGGAATGGGGCAAGAGGATGTTGAGCGAGTTACAGAATTAATTGATCGTGTTGCAAAGGGCCGCACCATTTTGATGGTTGAGCACAATATGAAGGTGGTTTCTTCAATTGCAGACCGCATCACTGTTTTGCAGCGCGGCTCGGTTTTGGCTGAGGGTTCTTATGACGAGGTTTCTAACAATCCCCTGGTTGTTGAGGCCTATATGGGTAGTCATGGGGGCGATACCCTATGAGCACCATGGCCCTTGAAGTCAAAAATCTAGAGTCTTGGTATGGAGAGTCACACATTTTGCATGGTGTGAATTTTGCCGTGCGTGATGGCGAGGTTGTTACCCTCTTAGGCAGGAACGGTGCCGGACGCAGCACAATTCTAAAAACCATATTGGGCCTTACTTCTAAAAGAAAGGGTTTGATTAATGTATTTGGAACTGAAACCATTGCAATGCCTACGTATCAAATTGCCCGCCTTGGAATTGGCTATTGCCCTGAAGAGCGAGGAATCTTTGCGAGCCTGAGCGCGGAAGAAAACCTCTTGCTCCCTCCTAAAATATCTTCTGGCGGCATGGGCTTGGAAGAAATTTATGAAATGTTTCCTAATCTTTATGAGAGGCGCAACAGTCCTGGGACCAGACTCTCTGGCGGTGAGCAGCAAATGTTGGCCATGGCTCGAATTTTAAGAACAGGCGCCAAACTTTTATTGCTTGATGAGATTACTGAAGGTCTTGCGCCTGTCATTGTTGAAAAGCTCGGTGAAGTCGTCTCTAAATTAAGAAACAAGGGTTTTACGATTGTCTTGGTGGAACAAAACTTTAGGTTTGCGGCTGAGCTTGCAGACAGACATTATGTTGTTGAAAGCGGGCTGATAGTAGAAGTGGTTGAGCGAGCAGACTTAAGGGCTAAGGCCGAAGTCTTAAATGGGTATTTGGGAGTTTAGTTTAGTGTTTACTTTTAAAGGAAGAATAATGAAACGTACTTTAATTTCTATGGCAGTAGCGGCTTTGGCCGCTGTTTCAAGTGGTGCAAATGCGGCTGATCCTTCCGCCGTAAAAATTGGTTTTATTACAGACATTTCAGGTTTGTATTCAGATATTGATGGTCAAGGCGGTCTAGAGTCGATCAAGATGGCGATTGCTGATTTTGGTGGCAGCGTTTTAGGCAAAAAAATTGATGTGGTTTCGGCCGACCATCAAAATAAGGCAGATATTGCTGCATCTAAGACCAGAGAGTGGATCGACCAAGATGGCGTTACCGTTATCTTTGGCGGAACTAATTCTGGAACGGCATTGGCAACCTCAAAAGTAGCTGCCGAGAAAAAACGGATTTACATTAATAACGGTGCTGGAACTTCCGCATTAACCAATGACCAGTGCACTCCTTACACCATTCATTACACCTATGACACAGTTGCTTTGGCAAACGGTTCAGCTAAAGGAATGATGGATAAGGGCTTAAAGACTTGGTATTTTTTGACTGCTGATTACGCCTTTGGTTACGCTCTTGAGAAAGATGCAACTAACGTGATTAATGCTAGCGGCGGAAAAGTGCTGGGAACATCAAAGCACCCATTAAATGCTAGCGACTTTTCATCTTATCTATTGCAGGCACAGGCTTCAAAAGCACAGGTCTTAGGCTTAGCTAATGCTGGTGGCGACACAATTAATTCCGTAAAAGCCGCTAATGAATTTGGCATTACCAAAACTATGAAGATTGCTGGTTTACTGGTATTTATTACCGACGTGCACGCAATCGGCATCCAAAATGCACAAGGCCTGTTGGCTACTGAGGCCTGGTATTGGGATCAGAATGATGAAACTCGCAAGTTTGCAAAACGCTTCTTTGAAAAAATGAAACGGATGCCAACAATGGTTCAAGCAGGAAACTATTCCTCCACTATGACTTATTTGAATGCTGTTAAAGCGGCTGGCACCACCGATTCAGATAAGGTGCTGCAGCAAATGCGCAAGGTGAAAATTAACGACATGTTTACAAAAAATGGTTATATCCGTAAGGACGGAACCATGGTCCATGATATGTATCTGTTTGAAGTTAAGACACCAAGCGAAGTTAAAAGCCCATGGGATTACTATAAGTTAGTTGCTACCGTTCCCGGCGAGAAGGCTTTTCCTCTAGAGTCTTATGCTCAGTGCGCCAATAAGTAATTTTGGAAATCTTCGGCCTTTCTATCTCTGCTCTGTTAAGCCAGCTCCTTTTGGGGCTGGTTAACGGCAGTTTTTATGCAATCCTCAGTTTGGGATTGGCGGTAATCTTTGGCCTTTTAAATGTTATTAACTTTTCACATGGCGCCATGTTTATGTTGGGCGCCATTGTGACTTGGATGGCTGGGCAATATTTTGGAATTAATTATTGGGTGATGCTGTTATTAGCGCCAGTCGTTGTTGGCTTGGTTGGCATTCTTATTGAGCGATTGTTATTAAGGCATCTATATCAACTCGATCATTTATATGGATTGCTGCTGACATTCGGATTAACGCTATTTATTGAGGGGGTTTTGCGCTCCATATATGGCGCTTCTGGATTGTCTTACAGCGCCCCTCAGGCTTTGAGCGGCGCTACGGATTTAGGATTTATGGTTTTGCCAAACTACCGTGCTTGGGTAGTGGCATCCTCCTTAACAGTTTGTTTTGCGACTTGGTATGTCATCGAAAAAACCAGCATTGGCGCTTATTTGCGCGCCGGTACAGAAAACCCAAAATTGGTTCAGGCATTTGGCGTCAATTTCCCCCTCATGACAACCTTAACTTATGGATTTGGGGTGGCGCTCGCCGCTTTTTCGGGCGTGCTTGCAGCGCCGATTATTCAAGTTTCTCCTTTGATGGGTTCGAACCTGATCATTATTGTTTTCGCTGTGGTGGTGATTGGTGGAATGGGCTCGATCATGGGGTCAATTGTGACTGGCTTAGGTTTAGGCCTAGTCGAGGGTTTGACTAAGGTGTTTTATCCGGAAGCCTCAAGTACCGTGGTGTTTGCCATCATGGTGATTGTTTTGCTGTTTAGGCCAGCAGGCTTGTTTGGGCGGGAAAAATGAAATCACTCAAACTTTGGCTTTTTCTGGCAATTATTGCTATAGCAATAGCGGCACCTTTTTTTGCTTACCCAATTTTCCTGATGAAGATTTTATGTTTTGCTCTTTTTGCAGCAGCATTTAATTTATTGTTGGGCTATACGGGCCTTCTATCTTTTGGCCATGCTGCATTCTTTGGCGGCGCTGGGTATTGTGCGGGTTATCTGATGCGCGATATGGGTGTTGGCCCAGGTAGTGGAATCATTTTTGGGGTTTTGTTTGCCGCAGCCTTGGGCGCCCTAATTGGCGGCCTTGCCATTAGAAGGCAGGGCATTTATTTTTCTATGATTACTCTGGCTTTAGCGCAAATGTTTTATTTTATTTGCCTGCAAGCCCCAGCCTCTGGGGGTGAGGATGGTTTTCAAGGTATTCCAAGGGGCGAGCTGTTTGGCGCAATCGACTTAAAAAATGATTTGAATCTTTACTACTTTGTTTTAGCTACGGTACTTATTGGATTCTTATTTATTTCTAGAATTATTTCCTCTCCGTTTGGACAGATCTTGAAGGCGATTAAAGAAAATGAGCCGCGTGCAATATCTCTCGGCTACAACGTGAATCGCTTTAAGTTTTTAGTATTTATTTTGTCTGCCGCGCTGGCTGGTTTGGCTGGGGCTGTTCAAGCCTTGGTATTGGGTTTTGAGACGCTGACAGATGTGCATTGGTCAATGTCCGGCTTGGTTATTTTGATGACCCTGGTTGGTGGCGTCGGAACCTTGGCCGGCCCATTTGTGGGTGCTTTAGTGATTGTTTTGCTTGAACATAGAGTGGGCGAGATCGGAAACTTCTTAGCCCAAATGACTGACGTGGCTTGGTTTAACTCTTTAGGCGAATCTGTCACCGTTGTCACGGGCTTGATATTTATTTTCTGTGTGATGGCCTTTCGTCGCGGCTTGGTTGGAATCTTTACTAAAAAGCAATAACCTTGTTATTGGGCACAGGCCCAACCGAGATCAGCAAGCGCGCCCGCCTTACCCCCATTTTCAATAGCATCGCTTGCATTGGCATTTCCATCCATTGCACGTTTGCTAATGCCATGCAAAATTGCAGCAATTCGGAACAGGTTATAGGCCATTAAGAAAGACCAGTGCTCAGAAACAGGTCGCCCTATTTGCTTCTCATACATAGCGATATATCCAGACTCACTGGGAATCCCGAGGGTAGCTAAATCTAGCCCTTTTATTCCGCGCCATAGACTTGGAGGGATTCTCCAAGCCATGCATTGGTAAGCAAAGTCAGCCAACGGGTTGCCAAGAGTGGAAAGCTCCCAGTCTAAAACGCCAATTATGCGCAAATCGGTTTTATGAAAGATTAAGTTGTCCATCCGAAAGTCGCCATGAATTAGCGAGGTTTCGTCTTCTGGGGGGATATGCTCAGGCAACCAGTCCATCAACTGATTGAGAGAATTAGGAATAGTAATGTTGGCTTCGCGTACTTGGCGAGACCAGCGTGTGATTTGCCGAGCAAAGTAATTGCCGGGTTTGCCAAAGGTATCTAATCCAAGCGATTCATAATCTAGGCGATGGATGGCGGCGATAGTTTGATTCATTTGCTTGTAGATTTTTTGGCGCTCACTAGCCTGCAGGCCTGGTAAAGATTGGTCTGCAAAGACTCGCCCGTCTAAATATTCCATGATGAAAAATGCGGTTCCAATAACGCTTTCATCTTCGCAATAAGCCAGCATCTGGGGTACGGGAACGTCTGTATTGGCTAGCGCTTTCATGACGCGATACTCTCTATCAACCGCATGCGCAGACGGCAACAAAACCCCGCCTGGTTTTTTTCGAAGTATGTAATGTGAGTTGCCGTTACTGATTTTGAATGTTGGGTTGGATTGACCGCCAGTCATTTGGCTAAGTTCAATAGGCCCCTTTGTAAGCCCCAGATGATTTAGATAGCTGGTGAGCGGCTCATGAAAAGCAGGCGATTGCATACTTGCGTTTATAAGCCGCTAATGAGGTGGCCACTATCTACTGCAAGGGTGGCACCGGTCATTGCAATGCTGGCATCAGAAGCCAAAAGCAAAAGTGGCCCATTTAAATCTTCTAAATTATTAAAGCGCCGCGTTGGTATGCGTACAAGAAGTTTTTGGCCTAACTCACTCATGAGAAATTCGCGGTTTAGGTCGGTGATGACATAGCCGGGCAAAAGTGCATTAACGCGGATTTGATGGCGCGCTAACTCTAAGGCCATCACTTTTGTGCTTTGAATGACGCCCGCCTTAGAAATAACATAAGGAGCCACGCCCCCAATAACGCGCTCTCCTAAAATAGAGGCTACATTAATGATATTTCCCGGAGTGTTGGAGGCGGTTAGGCGCCTAGCAGCTTCAGTTGCAACTAACCACGAGCCTTTGAGGTTGGTGTCGATTACTCGGTCCCAGTCTTCCTCGGTTTGATCAAGCAATTTTCGGTTGATGCTCGTGCCAGCATTATTAATGATGACGGTTGGCAAAGACCACCCTGCTAACTCATCAAAACATTGCAAAACACTTTTTTTCTGGGTGACATCTATTTCAAAGGCTTTTGCATTGCCGCCAGCAGCTGCGATTTGAGCAACAACTGATTCCAGCTGATCAATGCGGCGGGATGCAATAGCCACCTTGGCGCCTGCTTGAGCCATTAATAACGCACAGTGTTTGCCAATACCGCTTGAGGCACCAGTCACAAAGACTGTTTTGTTTTCTAGGCGAAACAGTTGATTGATGTCCATTACTTCATTTCTTGATTGCTGATGAGTTTGCGAGCCATACTCCAACGGTGCACCTCGCTTGGCCCATCATAAATTCTGAAGCCACGCATATCTTTAAAAATCTTCATCAGAGCTGTCTCACCAGTGACGCCTTGGCCACCCAAAATTTGAACGCAACGGTCTACTACCCGCCACTCAGCCTCAGAGCAAATGACTTTGGCGCGACTAGATTCAAAGTTGCAGCGTTGACCTTGATCTAAAAGCCAGGCTGTATGCCATATGTTCAAGCGCGAGGTTTGCAGGTCCATATCGTTATCAGCCAGCATGAAGCCAACCCCCTCGTGCTCACCCAAAGTTTTTCCAAAAGCAGTTCTTTTGTTTGCGTAAGAGAGTGCTATGTTTTGGGCCCGTTGCGCTTGTCCTAGCCAGCGCATGCAATGGGTTAGGCGTGCAGGAGCTAAACGTACTTGAGCATTTTTAAAGCCCTTACCAAGCTCACCCAATATTTGCTTGGAAGGGACTCGTAGGTTTGTAAACTGAAGAACGCCATGACCACCTGTAAAGCAGCTATCCATTGCATCCATATTGCGAACAAGATCAATGCCAGGCACATTCATGTCTGATAAAAACATGGTTGCTGAGCCATCCTCGCCACGAGCCATGATGATGACAAAGTCTGCTCCATCGGCACCAGTAATAAACCACTTTTGACCATTAATAAGATAGTCCTCACCATCTTTAGTGGCTGTGGTCATTAGCATTGAAGGGTCGGAGCCGGCACCGGGAGCGGGCTCTGTCATGGCAAAGCAGGAGCGGATTTTTCCGGCTACCAAGGGCCTAAGCCAGCGCTCTTTTTGTTCTTGGCTTGCCACCTCTTCCAAAAGATGAATGTTGCCTTCATCAGGAGCGTGAATATTCATCGCTATTGGGCCTAAGCAAGAATAGCCCGCCTCTTCAAACACAACAGCTTTTTCTATGTGACTCAAACCTAGGCCGCCCATTTCAGTGGAGGCATGCGGCGTTAGTAAACCCGCCTTGCGAGCAAGCTCTATTAGGTCTTTGCGTAACTCCTCTGATGGGCCATGTTCATTTTGGCGCGGATCGTTTTCTAAGGGGATGATTTGATCATGAATGAATGATCTCGTCCGCTTGCGCAGCTCTTCTAGTTTGGGCGTTAAAGAAAAGTCCATCATTTGATTGTAATAGGAGGTAAAAATGACAACACATTTAAAACCCCATTTGACTAAAATACATTTTGAATAAGGCAAGTAAGTAAGACCTTAAGATTATTTTTTATTGAGTACCTCATCGAATTTTCAATTTTCATCTGGCCTTTACTGCTCGCCACGGCTTTTTTTGCTGGCTTGGTTGATGCGGTGGCTGGTGGCGGCGGCTTGATTCAGGTTCCAGCCCTGTTTGCGGCTTATCCCAATGTTCCTCCAGCAACCTTACTCGCTACAAATAAATTGGCTGCAGTTGGCGGCACTTTAAACGCGGCGCGTAAATTTCTGCGACATGTTTCTTTGCCATGGGCCATCGTTTTGCCCGCAGTTATTGCTGGCTTTATCGGTTCTTTATTAGGAGCAAATGCCGTCAGCAACTTTCCTGCAGAGCCTTTGCGCAAGGCGCTGCCTTTCGTGCTGCTTTTTCTTTTGCTCTACACCTGGTATCAACCTTCACTTGGTGAGACTCATGCTCCTCAAGGTGTTAGCCGCAATCAGAAAATCAAAGCAGTGCTTTTGGGTTTAACGATTGGTTTTTATGATGGCTTCTTTGGTCCTGGAACAGGAAGCTTCCTTTTATTTGGTTTTGTGCGTTTTTTTGGCTTCGATTTTTTGCATGCGTCGGCAGCAACTAAGTTGGTAAATGTTGCAACCAATCTCGCAGCAATCTTGATGTTAGCCAGCCTGGGCCAAATTAATTGGCCTCTTGGTATTGCCATGATGATTGCTAATATTGCAGGGAGCCAGTTTGGTAGTCGCTTGGCAATTAAGCACGGTAGCGCTTTTGTAAGAAAAGCCTTCCTAGTAATTGTCAGCCTTCTGATTCTGAAGTCTGCATGGAATGCTTATTTCTTGAATTAAATCAGTCCCTTAGAAAAAACTCTTTATCTTTCCAAGCTTTTTCATCACTTTTGTTTCACGTGAAACAAACAAAATGCTATGATCATCGCCCTATAAGAGGCAAATCATGCGCTATTCAAAAGCTTTCGATGTCATCGTAATTGGCGGCGGTCATGCCGGGACGGAGGCTGCCCTCGCTTCAGCACGGATGGGATGCGATACCCTTTTAATTACCCATAGCATAGAAAATTTAGGCGCAATGAGCTGTAACCCCTCTATCGGCGGCATTGGTAAGGGGCATTTGGTTAAAGAAATTGATGCAATGGGCGGCGCAATGGCTGCTGCTACAGATGAAGCCGGCATTCAATTTCGTATTCTCAATTCCAGCAAGGGGCCGGCTGTTCGGGCAACCCGAGCCCAAGGCGACCGGATTCTGTATAAAGCGGCCATTCGTCGCCGGCTAGAAAATCAGGCTAACTTGACCCTTTTTCAAGCCTCAGTTGATGATTTGTTGGTGAGGGGCGATGATGTTCAGGGCGTAATCACCCAAATGGGCTTAGAGTTTCTTTCAAAAAAGGTGGTTTTAACGGCTGGGACCTTTTTGGATGGGAAGATTCACGTTGGCTTAAATAATTATGCTGGTGGTCGTGCTGGAGACCCAGCCGCCATTTCTTTATCTGCCCGCTTAAAAGAATTAAAGCTTCCACAGGGAAGGCTAAAAACGGGGACTCCACCGCGAATTGATGGCAGAACCATTGATTTCTCAGTCATGCTTGAGCAGCCTGGTGATTTAGATCCTGTGCCGGTATTTTCTTATTTGGGGCGACCAGAACAACATCCCAAGCAGGTTCCCTGCTGGATTACACATACAAATGAACAAACCCACGACATTATTCGCGGGGGTTTAGACCGCTCCCCTATGTATACCGGCGTGATTGAGGGTACTGGTCCGCGCTACTGTCCTTCCATTGAGGACAAAATACACCGCTTTGCATCCAGAAACAGCCATCAGATTTTCTTGGAGCCCGAAGGCCTAACAACAAACGAGTTCTATCCCAATGGAATTTCTACAAGCTTGCCGTTTGATGTTCAGTGGGATTTGGTTCAAAGCATTCGTGGTTTAGAGTCTGCGGTTATTGTGCGCCCTGGCTATGCAATTGAATATGACTTTTATGATCCCCGCCAATTGCGCCATAGTCTTGAAACTAGAGCCATTGGTGGTTTGTACTTTGCTGGACAAATCAACGGCACTACCGGCTATGAAGAGGCTGCAGCTCAAGGGATGCTGGCAGGTATCAATGCTGGCCTTGCTGCAAAGGGCAAGGAGCCTTGGCTGCCTAAACGTAGCGAGTCTTATATTGGCGTTTTAGTCGATGACTTAATTACTCGAGGTGTTCAAGAGCCCTACCGTATGTTTACTAGTAGAGCTGAGTACCGACTTAGTTTGCGTGAAGATAACGCCGATATGCGCTTAACTGCAATTGGACGTGATTTAGGTTTGGTAGATGACTATCGTTGGGAAGTGTTCTGTAGAAAACAAGAGGCTGTTTCACGTGAAACATCTCGCTTGAAAGATATTTGGGTAGGGCCCAAACATGAGGCAGCCTCACTAGTTTCAGACCTTTTGGGCCAGGATTTATCTCATGAGTGCAATTTGACCGAGCTATTAAGGCGCCCAGGGGTTACTTATGAGGCAATTATGGCACTGGGTAATGGAATGTGGGCCCCAGGGTCTTTAGATCAAGACCTTGGCTTAGCTACTCAAATTAGTGATCAGGTAGAGATTTCTGTGAAATATCAAGGCTATATTGAGCGTCAGGCGCTTGAAATTACTCGTCAAGAGCATAATGAGACCTTTCCCCTTCCAGAATCTTTGGATTATTCCCAGGTTATTGGCCTCTCCAAAGAGGTTCAACAAAAACTCAACCTTCATAAGCCAGAAACATTGGGTCAAGCTGGCAGAATTTCTGGGGTTACTCCTGCAGCCTTATCACTGCTTTTGGTACACCTAAAAAAAGGTTTGGGTCGCGCCCAAGAGACCGCATGACCGAAGACTTGCTTGTGCTGGGAATCGATGAATTGGGTCTTAATTTAAGTGATGCCAATATAGCGGATTTGGAGTTATTTTTGCAGGAAATGACGCGCTGGAACCAAGTCCATAACCTTACTGCTATCGAGAATGAAAAAGACTCAATTCGTTTACACCTTATTGATTCTATTGCTGTTTTACCTGTTTTGAGAAAATTCTTAAAGGCCCCAAATCCAAAAATTGCTGACTTGGGATCGGGTGGAGGCTTGCCAGCCATACCTATTGCTATTGTGGAGCCAGAGTGGCAACTAAGCCTCATTGAGGCGGTTAAAAAAAAGACAGCTTTCTTGCAGCATGTACGTGGAAAACTCAAATTAAAAAATATAGAAATATTGAGTGAGCGGGTTGAATATGTTGCACTGCAACAAAATGCTCAATTTGATGCAGTGATTTCACGTGCCTTTACGAACCTTGCGCGGTTTTTGGATCTATCACTCCCCTTCCTAAAACCCGGCGGCTTAGTTTTTGCAATGAAAGCTAAGCGTGCGGATGAAGAAATGCAAGAGGTATCTATGGACGACTGGTGTCTTTTAGCTGACGAGGCATTACATATCCCAAATTTGGCGGTGGAAAGAAGACTTTTAGTCTTAACCCCCGTGAGAAAATCTTCTTCTACAGAAAAACAATAAAGCAGCTATGGCAAAAATATTTTGTATTGCAAATCAAAAAGGCGGTGTTGGTAAGACAACAACCGCTGTAAATTTAGCCGCTGGCTTAGCGGGGCTGAAGCAGCGGGTATTGTTGGTAGATTTAGACCCACAAGGCAATGCCACCATGGGCTCTGGGATTGAAAAGTCGGACCTAAAGACTAGTGTTTATCAGGTTTTGATTGGCATGGCTAAGGCAAAGGATTGTGCGCAACGCTGTGAAAGTTCTGACTACGATGTATTGCCAGCAAACCGCGATTTAGCAGGCGCAGAAATTGAATTGGTAGATATAGATGCGCGCGAGACTCGCTTGAAGGATGCCTTGGCTGATGTGGCAAACGATTACGATTTTATTTTGATTGATTGCCCTCCTGCACTGTCCTTATTAACGCTAAATGGTTTGTGCGCGGCAAACGGTGTGATTGTTCCAATGCAGTGTGAGTATTTTGCACTCGAAGGACTATCAGATTTGGTAAATACCATCAAACAAGTTCATGCTAATTTAAATCAAGATCTAGTGATCATTGGTTTGTTGAGAGTGATGTTTGATTCACGCATGACTTTGCAACAGCAGGTATCTGATCAGTTACTTGAACACTTTGGCGATAAGGTGTTCAAGACTATTATTCCACGCAATGTACGCCTTGCTGAAGCCCCGTCATATGGGCTTCCAGGGGTGGCATTTGATAAAGCATCGCGTGGTGCTAAAGCGTATTTAGAGTTTGGCGCAGAGATGGTTGAGCGCATTAAGCAAATGTAATTTAGGAAGAACAAAACGATATGGTTGCAATTAAGAAAAAAGGCTTGGGCAGAGGTTTAGAGGCGCTACTTGGTGAGAAAGCTCAAGCAGCAAATTCAACCGCACCAATCAATCGTTTGCCATTGACGGTGTTGCAAGCAGGAAAGTACCAACCCCGTCAAAAAATGGAAGCCGGTTCTTTGCAAGAGTTGGCCGAAAGTATTCGTGAGCAGGGAGTAATGCAACCATTACTCGTCAGGCTTGTAGCTCCTGGTAGATACGAAATTATTGCCGGCGAAAGACGTTTTCGTGCAGCCGCAATAGCGGGTCTTAAAGAGGTGCCAGTTTTAGTTTCTGAGGCTGACGATCAGGCAGCTGCCGCTATGGCCTTAGTTGAGAACATGCAGCGGGAGGATTTAAATCCACTTGAAGAGTCTCAAGGGCTTGCTAGGTTGATTGAAGAGTTTGGCTTTACTCATGAGCAGGCAGCAAAAGCCGTAGGAAAATCACGCAGTGCAATTACCAATTTATTGCGCTTGGCCCAACTGGCAAAGCCGGTTCAGTCAATGCTATTAGCTGGTGATATTGATATGGGCCATGCCCGAGCCCTCCTTCCTCTGCCTGGTGCTAGCCAAGTTGCCCTGGCGCAAAGAATTGCAGCACAAGGCCTCTCAGTTCGTGAAGCTGAAAAAATGTCAGCAGCTCTTGCTATTGCTGGCGGACAGATTGGAGATAAAAAGGCTAAAACTAAATCGGGCGCTGATGCGCTCAGCTATGACCCTGATATGCGCCGTCTTTCTCAGGAAATTGCCGATTTAATCGGCTTAAACGTTGAATTTAAGCTAAAAGGTAAAGGTGGCGAAATCAGAATTGGGTTTAGCCAGTTTGATGAGCTTGATTCCTTATTAAAAAAGTTGGGTATTGCTGTTGAATAACGACTTTTTATGAAATGAGCCTTGTGAACAAAAAAGAGCTGATTAGTCAGGGCCAGTGGGATGAAGTCAACGAAGATTCCTTTAAAACCCTCACTAAAGAGGAAATGGATGCTTTACGTAAAGCAAAGCCGCGCAACTTTGCTTCAGTCAATTCCTGGTGGATTGTTTTAAGTCAGGTTGTCATTACCCTAGTAATCGCCTTTGCTTGCTATGTCTTTTCGAGTCTAGCTGACAAAAGCGTTTATACTTATTCGGCTTTAGTAGGCGGTTTGATTGGATTTTTGCCTTCCACGTTGTTTTTGATGCGCATAGAGGCGGCAAAAAAGAGTGTCAAATCCAGCCCCGGCGGCTTTTTGGCGGCAGTGGTTTCTGGTGAATTTATAAAAATCCTAGCGACTATCGTTTTGTTCATAGGCTTTGCCCTAAAGCAGCCTGATTTGAAATGGATTCCGTTGCTTGTTACTTACTTAGCTACGCTCAAGTGTTATTTACTGGGGTGGTTTTGGAAATAGCAAGAAGAATATAAACAAGGACAAGTAAGAGATGTCTAGTGAAGTTAACGCAGCAGCAGAAGTAGGCCACCACGCGGCCACAGAAGCGCTTACACCAACCGCATATATTGCAGAGCATCTGCAAAACCTTAACAATATTGGTGGGCCTCAGGCATCCATTATTGACTTTAGCGTTATCCATTACGACACTATTTTTTGGACTACCCTCATGGGCGTCCTCGCAGTGTTTTTGTTATTGATCGCGGCGCGCAGAGCTTCGCCAGGTGTCCCAGGACGCTTTCAGTGTTTGGTTGAAATGCTAGTTGAAATGGTCGAGAGCCAATCAAAGGGCATTGTTCATGGCGACAGATCTTATATTGCACCTCTAGCACTATTTGTTTTTTGCTGGATCATTCTTTTAAATACGCTTGACTTGATTCCAGTAGATTGGATTGTTGGTGTGAACCACTTCATTGAAGGTTATGGCGTGCATGTGCCACACCATAAGATTGTTCCAACGACTGATTTGAATGCAACCCTTGGCTTGTCTTTCTCAGTACTTCTTTTGGTCTTCTTCTATAGCTTTAAGGTAAAAGGTATTGGCGGGTTCATGCACGAGCTTATCTCAGCCCCCTTTGGCGCAAAGTGGTACCTAGCCCCTTTCAATCTCATCCTCAACATCATTGAATATATTGCAAAAGGCGTTTCTTTGGGAATGCGACTTTTTGGAAATATGTATGCAGGCGAATTGATCTTTTTGTTGATCGCCCTTTTAGGAAGTATGTGGACCTTTAATTTGGATTTGTACATGCTTGGTTTTGTGGGCAACGTGCTCGCTGGATCTGCTTGGGCAATCTTCCACATCTTGGTCATTTTGTTACAAGCTTTTATTTTCATGATGTTGACTTTGGTTTATATAGGCCAAGCTCATAGTCACCATTAACCCTTTTATTTTTAACCTCACTTTCATTACTTAGGAGTAAACATGCAAGCATTCTTAGCCAACATTCAAGGACTAACCGCTATCGGTATCGGCCTTATCATCGGCCTCGGCGCTTTAGGAGCCTGTTTGGGCATTGGCCTCATGGGTGGCAAGTTCATTGAGGGCGCTGCCCGTCAACCAGAACTCATTAACGAATTGCAAACCAAAATGTTCCTTTTGGCTGGCTTGATCGACGCTGCATTTTTGATCGGCGTTGGTGTTGCAATGTTGTTTGCTTTTGCAAACCCACTGCTCGCAGTTATTAAGTAATTGTTTTGGCGTGGGTGACCAACAAGTCATCTAACCGTTCTCAACAATACTGAAAGGAATATCGTGAATCTGAACGCGACCCTATTCGCGCAAATGATCGTCTTCTTTGTCTTATGGTGGGTGGTTGCACGTTTTGTGTGGCCTCCATTGATTAAGGCATTGGATGAGCGTTCAAGCAAAATTGCTGATGGTTTGGCTGCTGCCGAGCGTGGAAAAGAAGAATTGGCACTCGCAAATAATGCGGCTGAGCAAGAGCTTTCTAAAGCACGTCAAGAAGGTGTGCTGCGTGTAGCTGAAGCAGAAAAACGCGCACAAATGTCGGCTGATGAAATTCGTACTAATGCTCAGGCAGAAGCTACGCGCATTATTTCTCAAGCCAAAGAAGATGCAGACCAACAGGTAACACGCGCTCGTGAAGTTTTGCGTGCAGAGGTTGCCGTATTGGCCGTTAAAGGTGCAGAGCAAATTTTGCGTCGTGAAGTTGACGCTAAAGCGCATAGTGCACTGCTTGATCAACTGAAGGCAGAGCTTTAATATGGCTGAATTAGCCACCATTGCTCGCCCTTATGCTGAGGCGCTTTTTCAAAGCGCAAAGCCTGCTGAGCTTGCCTCAATGTTAGAGCAGCTAAATGAGTTGGCTCAGCTTGCTGCGCTCCCTGAGGTTGCCAGTTTGTCTAACAATCCAAAAGTTTCTGAAGCTGATTTAACTAAGCTTTTATCTGGCATGGTGAAGACAAAGTTAGATGGCAAAGTTTCGAGCTTTTTAAGTCTTGTGAATCAAAGCCATCGCTTGGCAGCTATCCCTGAAATTGCAAGTCAATTTGAGGCGATGAAGAATAAGAGCGAAGGCGCAGCAGAAGTAATGATTACCAGCGCATTCCCTTTAGAGGGAAACGCATTAAATGATTTGTTGTCAAGTTTGAAGAAGCGCTTTGGGGGTAAAGATTTACGCCCAACTATTCAGATTGATCCAGCATTGATAGGCGGAGTTCGCATTCAAGTTGGTGACGAAGTAATGGATAGTTCTGTAAAGGCACGGTTAGCTCAAATGCAAGCAAGTCTTGGCGCATAAGTTATCCCTATTAAGAACATACGAAATAAGACCTAGGAGTAAGTAATGCAACTCAACCCTTCCGAGATCAGCGAGCTGATCAAAAGCCGAATTAGCGAAATGGGTGTTGATACCCAATCTCGTAACGAAGGCACTGTGATTTCAGTGACCGATGGTATTTGCCGTGTTCATGGCTTGTCTGGCGTAATGCAGGGCGAAATGTTGGAATTCCCGAATAACACCATCGGCCTTGCTTTGAATCTGGAGCGGGACTCTGTTGGTGCAGTAGTTTTAGGTGAATACACCCATATTAAAGAAGGCGATCCAGTTAAATGTACTGGTCGTATTTTGGAGGTTCCAGTTGGCCCAGAATTGCTTGGACGCGTTGTAAATGCGCTCGGCCAACCAATTGACGGTAAAGGCTCAATCAATACTAAGTTAACCGACTTTATTGAAAAAGTTGCTCCAGGCGTTATCGCACGTCAATCAGTTAGTCAGCCATTGCAAACTGGCTTGAAGGCGATTGATGCAATGGTTCCCATCGGCCGTGGTCAGCGTGAGTTGATCATTGGTGATCGTCAAACTGGTAAGACTGCAGTTGCGGTTGATGCGATCATTAATCAAAAAGGTAAAGGCGTTTATTGCGTTTACGTGGCGATTGGTCAAAAAGCTTCTACGATTGCTAACGTGGTTCGTAAGCTCACCGAATTGGGCGCAATGGAGTACACCGTGGTTGTTGCCGCAAGTGCTTCTGAGTCTGCAGCGATGCAGTACCTCTCTGCCTATGCAGGTTGCACCATGGGTGAATACTTCCGCGATCGTGGCGAAGACGCTTTGATTGTTTATGACGACTTGACCAAGCAAGCGGTTGCTTATCGTCAAATTTCCTTGTTGCTCCGCCGCCCACCAGGACGCGAAGCTTATCCTGGCGATGTGTTTTACCTCCACTCACGCTTGCTTGAGCGCGCTGCTCGTGTAAATGCTGAGTATGTCGAGAAGTTCACTAATGGTGCTGTTAAAGGTAAAACGGGTTCTTTGACAGCATTGCCCATTATTGAAACTCAAGCCGGTGACGTTTCTGCATTCGTTCCAACAAACGTCATTTCTATTACCGATGGTCAGATCTTCTTAGAAACTGACTTGTTCAATGCTGGCGTGCGTCCCGCGATTAATGCGGGTATTTCTGTTTCCCATGTTGGTGGTGCAGCACAAACTAAAGTGATCAAGAAATTGTCTGGCGGTATTCGTACCGACTTAGCGCAGTATCGTGAGTTGGCAGCGTTTGCTCAGTTCGCTTCTGACCTTGATGATGCAACCCGTAAGCAACTCGAGCGCGGTAAGCGTGTTACAGAGTTGTGCAAACAGGCTCAGTACAAACCTTTGCAGGTTTGGGAAATGGCCGTTTCACTTTATGCAATGAATAATGGTTACTTCGATGATCTTGAAGTGAAGCATGTATTGGGATTTGAAAAAGGTTTGCAAGACCATTTGAAATCTAAATATGCTGACTTAGTTGCGCGTATTGAAGAAACCAAAGACTTAAGCAAAGATGACGAAGCTGCTTTGCGTGCTGCAATTGAGGACTATAAGCGCTCATCCTCCTTCTAAGAGGGCACGCATAAATCATGGCAAGCACAAAAGAGATACGATCAAAGATCAAGAGCGTGCAAAACACGCGCAAGATCACGAAGGCAATGGAAATGGTCGCTGCATCCAAGATGCGCCGCGCCCAGGAGCGCATGCGCAATGCGCGCCCATACGCTGAAAAAATTCGCGAGATTGTTGCTAATCTTTCTAAGGCTAATCCTGAGTTTCGCCCTGCTTACATGGCAACTCGCGAAGTTAAGAAGGCCGGTACTATTTTGGTTACAACAGACAAGGGATTGTGCGGCGGTTTAAATACCAACGTCCTGCGTTTGATTACGAACCAAGTGCGCGATATGCAGGAAAAAAATATTGAGATTGCCTATACCGCAATTGGTTCAAAAGGCCTACAGTTTTTGAATCGCTCAAAAGCAAAACTGATTTCTCAAACAATTCAAATTGGCGACACACCACATTTGGATGTGTTAATTGGTGCAATTACTGCCCAGTTAGAAGCGTTTGAGCGTGGCGAGATTGATGCTGTTTATTTGGCATACACCCGCTTTGTAAATGCAATGAAACAAGAGCCTGTTTTAGAGAAGCTTTTGCCTTTAGAGTCAGCCGCTTTAACTCCTGAAGACACATCAGGACCATCGTGGGATTACATTTATGAACCTGACGCTGAGTCCATTTTGAATGGCTTGTTAAAGCGTTACGTTGAGGCAATGATTTATCAGGCGGTTGCCGAAAATATGGCTTCGGAACAATCTGCGCGTATGGTCTCTATGAAGGCTGCTTCAGATAATGCGAAGAACGTGATTGGCGAATTGCAATTGGAATACAACAAAACACGACAAGCTGCTATTACAAAAGAGCTATCTGAGATTGTTGGTGGAGCGGCTGCGGTTTAAGCAGTCAGCATTTAGGAATACGAAAGAATTCAGGAATTAAAAGCGGAGAAATGCGATGAGTAACGGAAATATCGTGCAATGTATCG
>Ga0114959_10000338_pt1 | contig 43894 bp, 40 predicted proteins | sample C_130625_EF_Meta_FD_87317 | JGI IMG/M metagenome (GOLD analysis project Ga0114959, IMG submission 87317) | Freshwater microbial communities from Lake Croche, Canada to study carbon cycling - C_130625_EF_MetaG | ecosystem: Environmental > Aquatic > Freshwater > Lake | place: Lake Croche, Canada... | reverse complement strand
TAGGAACAGCAACAGAATCAACCATTCGCTTGTTATCGGAATTTAAAAAAGATGGCATGATAGAATTAGACGGCAAAAAAATCAAAATCCTCAAACACAAAGAATTGCTAAGAACCGCTAATCTCCAGGATTAGTAAGTGTTTTAATCAAAACATGATAAATATCATGTGCCTACTTGAGTAGTGTCATTTACATTCCTAGTTTGTCAAGATAACTTGCAGTGAAAAGGAAGAGATGCTATTAAATAATTCAGATACGGTTTCTAACGAATTATTATCGCCACAAGGGCTTTGTTCGCTTATTGAGTTGGAGTATCATCCTTCCATAAATACATCATTAAGAAAAATAGAAGACTATTTAATTTCAAATGCTTATGGCAAAGAATTATCCATTCCAATATCTGAACTAATTCATCTGGTGTTTATGAAATTAGCCGACGAATTGCAACATTTTTTCTTAAAAGAATCCGGTATTATTTTTCCAGCTATTTGCAAAAATGAAAAAGCCATACAAGCAAAAGAGCCTGGACAGCATCAATTACAAAACGCATTATTAGAAACGGTTCAACAGCGCCAGCAAATAATTGTAAATCTTTTACAAAAAATGCGGCAACTATTGCATGATTATAACATCCATTCTGAATGGAGTATTGAATGGCAGGTATGTGTGAATGAAATGTTTTTATTAGAAACAAAAATCTATCAATGGATTCATATTGAAGGTAGTTTGCTCTATCCAAAACTCATAAAAAACTAATAGAATTATTCAATTAAAATTCCATTTAACGTCTGTTTAAATGAGTAACTTCAAACACATGAGCAATTCCTTTGTTGCACAAAAATCTACTGCATTTCAATGCTTTCATTGTGGAGAGGATTGCAATGAAAAGCCTGTGATTGTTCAAGAAAAAAGTTTTTGTTGTGAAGGATGTAAAATGGTGTATGAAATACTGAATCAATCGGGCATGTGCGATTATTATACCATCAGTAAAAATCCTGGAACTAATCAAAGCATAAAAATTAGGGCAGATAAATTTGCTTTTTTAGACGATAAAAAAATTCAAGCATCCTTACTAAGTTTTACCAATGAATCTGAAACGCATATAAATTTCTATTTGCCTCAAATGCATTGCAGTAGCTGCTTGTGGCTTTTAGAGAATCTGCATCGATTAAATAAATACGTTATATCATCGAAAGTAAATTTCGAAAGAAAAGAAGTGGATATAGTTTTTGATCACCAATCAATTTCAATGCACCAATTGGCAGATTTATTGGCTTCAATTGGCTATGAACCCTATATTAGTTTTAATGACTTGAAAAAAAATAGGCCATCTGTAAATGCGTCTAAAATTTATAAATTAGGTGTAGCAGGATTTTGTTTTGCAAATATTATGTTGCTCAGCTTTCCGGAATATTTAGGAATTGATTCGCATGAAGCCTATTTACAAGGTGCTTTTAGGTATTTAAATATTTTATTGAGTTTACCTGTTTTTTTCTATAGCGCTTCTGAATTTTATATTAGTGCTTGGAAGAGTTTAAAACATGGATTTTTAAATATTGATGCGCCTATTGTATTAGCAGTTGCGGTGGCTTTTGGCAGAAGTTTATACGAGGTATTTAGTGGAACAGGTGCTGGTTATTTTGATTCCATGAGTGGGATTGTATTTTTTATGCTGGTAGGGCGCGTTTTACAAGACAAAACTTATCAAGAGCTTAGTTTTGAACGCGACTATAAAGCCTATTTTCCAATTGCAGTTATGCGTATTGTTGAGGGTAATCCAGTATCGGTAACCTTGCCTGAAATTAAACTCAACGACACTTTATTAATTCATAACCAAGAATTGATTCCTGCAGATGGAATACTAACAATGGGCAAGGCGCTTATTGATTATAGTTTTGTTACAGGAGAATCTATTCCTGTTGAGAAACAAATGGGTGAAATTATTTATGCGGGCGGCAAACAAATTTCGGGTAATATTGAAATGTTGGTTGTAAAAGAAGTGGCACAAAGCTATTTAACCAAACTTTGGAATCGTGCTGAACTGCAAACCGAAACAGTATTAGAAGAGCGTTCATTTGTGCATTTGTTAAGTAAGTATTTTACGGCTATTCTTTTTACAATTGCTGGTTTGGCTGCTTTGTATTGGTATATGCATGATAGTAGTAGAATTTGGCAAGTAGTAACTGCAGTATTAATTGTAGCATGTCCGTGTGCTTTATTGCTTAGCAATGCTTTCACCAATGGAAATATTTTGCGTCGACTAGGACGGAATCAATTTTATTTACGAAATGCCCAAACCATTGAAGAGATTGCTACAATAAATTATATCGTATTTGATAAAACAGGTACATTAACAACAGGTAGGTATCAAGATATTGTTTACGAAGGGGTTCCAATTGATCTAATTATCATTAAAAAAATTGCGGCTTTAGCAGCTCAGTCAACACATCCAATGAGTAAGGCCATTGTAGAATGGTCAGGCGAAATACAACCTAAACATACAGGTATTAAGTCTTTTCAAGAGCTTCCAGGAAAAGGAATTGAAGGCATTGTAGATGGAGATAGTATTGTTATGGGCTCCGCTATTTTTGTAACAAAAAAAACAGAAGGTACAACACTTCAATCGGCAGTATATGTTGCTGTTAACAACCAAGTACTAGGAAGATTTGGCTTTAGAAACCATTACAGACCTCAGATTCCTGCACTATTACAACAATTGCAAAAACTAGGTTATCCAATTTGTGTATTAAGTGGAGACAATGCTGGCGAGCAACAAAATTTAGAAAAAATATTAGGTATAGGAGCACCTATTTATTTTAACCAAAAGCCAGAAGACAAATTAGAAGCTATCAAAAAAATTCAATTATCCGGAAAAAAAGTAATGATGATTGGGGATGGATTAAATGATGCTGGCGCTTTAAAACAAGCAGATGTTGGTATTGCTATTTCAGAAAATAGTTCGCATTTTACACCAGCAAGTGATGTGATTATGGAAGCTTCAGTTTTACCAAAACTCTACCAATATATTCGCTTGTGTAAAGCAAATAAACAATTGGTCATGACTGCATTTATGGTTTCGATTTTATATAATGTGGTAGGCATTTCTTTTGCGGTGCAAGGAAATTTATCTCCAATGGTGGCAGCTATTTTAATGCCGGCAAGTAGCCTAAGTATTTTGTTAGTGAGCTTTGGTGCGAGCAACTTTTTAAGTTGGAAAATGGGCTTTAAATAAACCCATAAAATATGACAAAAATCATTTAATAGGTTGAATATTTATTTGACTTTCGTTTTAGAATCCTCCTCAATTCTAAAACTGCTTCCCACTATGAGCGTAATTCTAATTTTATTAATTGCTAGCATTTCGGTTGCTGCATTTTTCTTAGTTGCTTTTTTGTGGAGCGTTCGCTCTGGTCAATACGACGATGAAATTAGTCCACCTCTTAGAATGTTACACGATAACCCAATTTCACAAAATATAGATTCGACTAATACAACAACTACACTTAAAAATATAAACTGATTCGCATGCAAGTTGAAAAGTTTTTTTACGACAATAAATCCGTGAAACTATTTGCTTATGCAACCATCTTATGGGGCGTAGTAGGTATGCTTGCAGGATTATTAATTTCTGTTCAAATTTATTTGCCTGCAGCAAATTTTGGATTGCCTTTTACCACATTTGGTAGAGTAAGGCCAGTGCACACAAATGCAGTAATTTTTGCATTTGTGGGTAACGGAATTTTTATGGGTGTTTATTATTCTTTGCAGCGTTTGTGTAAAGCCCGCATGTTTAATGACACACTGAGTAAAATACATTTTTGGGGATGGCAATTAATTATTGTTTTAGCTGCTATTACTTTATTGGCAGGTTATACAACTGGTAAAGAATATGCAGAATTAGAGTGGCCAATTGATATTTTGATTACCCTAATCTGGGTGGTATTTGGTATCAATATGTTTGGTACTATTTTAAAAAGAAGAGAAAGTCATTTGTATGTGGCAATATGGTTTTTTATAGCCACATGGATTACTGTAGCCATGTTGCATATTGTGAATTCTTTTGAACTTCCTTTTTCTTGGATGAAGAGTTATAGTTTTTATGCAGGGGTACAAGATGCATTGGTACAATGGTGGTATGGACATAATGCAGTTGCATTTTTCTTAACTACGCCTTATTTAGGAGTGATGTATTATTTTTTACCTAAAGCAGCCAACAGACCAGTATATAGTTATCGCCTTTCTATTATCCATTTTTGGGCCTTGATATTTTTATATATCTGGGCAGGTCCTCACCATTTATTATATACTGCTTTACCTGATTGGGCCCAAAGTTTGGGAACTGTTTTTAGCATCATGCTAATTGCCCCATCTTGGGGTGGTATGTTAAATGGATTGTTCACTTTGCGTGGTGCTTGGGATAAAGTAAGAGAAGATCCTATTTTAAAATTCATGGTGGTAGCAATTACCTGTTATGGTATGAGCACATTTGAAGGTCCAATGCTTAGTTTAAAAAGTGTAAATGCTATTACACACTTTACAGATTGGACAATTGCACACGTTCACGTTGGCGCATTGGGATGGAATGGATTTTTAACTATTGGAATTTTATATTGGATTATTCCAAGAATTTTTAATACCCAATTGTATTCTAAAAAATTAGCTACTACGCATTTCTGGATTGGCACAATTGGTATTGTATTATATGCTATTCCTATGTATTGGGCAGGATTTGAGCAAGCTTTAATGTGGAAACAATTTACTGCAGAGGGTACCTTGAAGTTTCAATTTTTAGAAACTGTTACACATATTATTCCCATGTATGTAACACGTAGTTTAGGCGGATTGTTATACTTATCTGGTGTATTATTAATGGTATATAATCTTATCAAAACCATTAAATCTGGTGCGTTAATTGCAAATGAAGCAGCTGAAGCACCAGCATTGGTAAAATCAACCGGACACGCTAAACAATATTGGCACAGATGGATTGAAGAAAGACCTATTCAAATGTTGGTATTTAGTTTGGTGCTAGTTGCTGCAGGTGGTATTATAGAAATGGTTCCAACATTTTTAATAAAAAGTAATATTCCAACCATTGCTGCGGTAAAACCCTATTCACCTTTAGAATTACAAGGAAGAGATATTTACATTAGAGAGGGTTGTTATTTGTGCCATTCTCAAATGGTTCGTCCTTTCCGTGATGAAGTTGCTAGGTATGGTGAATATAGTAAAGCAGGTGAATTTGTTTACGACCATCCATTTCAATGGGGAAGCAAACGTACGGGTCCGGATTTGGCACGCATTGGCGGAAAGTATCCAGACAGTTGGCATTACAACCATATGTTGGAACCGCAAAGCATGAGCCCAGGTTCTATCATGCCTTCTTATACTTGGTTGTTTGAAAATAAAATTGACACAGCAATTACGCCTGCAAAAATTAGGGCGATGCAAACTTTGGGAGTGCCTTATGCAACTGGGTTTGATCTAATAGCAAATACCAACTTAATGGCACAGGCATATAAAATTCAAGCAGGTTTAAAACTAGCAAAATTAGACGTAGCGGCTGATGCAGAAATTATTGCCTTGATTGCTTATTTACAGCGTGTGGGTACAGATATAAAAGGAGCAAAATCTTTACCAGTTACAACAAAATAAAATAGCAGATGAAATTCATTAATTATTTAGAAAAAATAACCGGGGTTGATGTTTTTGCATTAACGTCATTAACTATATTTTTTTCTTTTTTTGTTTTGATGGCTATTTGGGTAGCCACTGCAGATAAGCGAATCATGGATGAAATCAATCAATTGCCACTTGATAATTAAGTAATAATTTTTTAAATGAACTGTCATGGTACAAAAATATTTTTCTAAACATAATTGTGTTAAAGCATTGGTAGTATTAATTACTATTGGCTTTAGTACTAATGATGCATTTGCGGCTGGTCCACCTAAAGTATCGGATTTATCCAATCCTTTGGCACAAGTACTGCTAGTAATAATAGTGGGATTATTATTAGCCATTGGTCTTTTGGCCAATGTCATACTTGGGGCCGCCCAAGTGTATCTTCAAAGGTTTAAAGACGAAAGAAAGAAATCAGAAACAACCGCAGCAAAAGCATTAATGGTTACCATGATTTGTTTAACAAGTGTATCATTGTTTGCTGCTGCAGCTCCTGCAGACCCTGCTACTACAACTGTTATAGAAACAAGCATTGCAGGTTTGTCTTTTAGCTCTTTTTATGTTTTAGTAGGTGTTATAGGATTAGAATTATTAATAATGATTGTGTTGTTAATTAATTTAAAAAAATTATTGGCAAATGAATCATTGGTAATGGCAGAAGCTGCCATTGCAGACAATGAACCAATTGTAGTTAGAGAATCTGCCTTTATTAAATGGTGGCATAAAGTAAATAGTTTAAAACCTATTCAAGAAGAATCAACGATTGATTTAGGACACGATTATGATGGCATTAGAGAATTAGACAATCGATTACCACCATGGTGGTTGTATGGATTTTATTTGTGTATCATTTTTGCCGGTGTTTATTTGTATCGTTACCATGTGGCACATTCAGCACCATTAAGTGCCGAAGAATTAAGTATTTCATTCGAAAAAGCAGCAATCGATAAAGAAGAATATTTAAAAAAATCTGCCAATAATATAGATGAAAATACAGTGAATTATTTATCGTCTCCAACAGATCATGAAGCAGCGCAAAAAATATTCACTACTATATGTGCAGCCTGCCATTTACCAGATGGTGGTGGTTCGGTAGGGCCAAATCTTACAGATGCTTATTGGATTCATGGCGGAGGCATTAAGGATATTTTTAAAACCTTAAAATATGGCTGGCCAGAAAAAGGAATGAAGAGTTGGAAAGACGACTACTCTCCCTTGCAGTTAGCACAATTAGCTAGTTATGTAAAATCATTGCAGGGTACTAAGCCAGCAAAACCAAAAGAAGCGCAGGGTGTATTGTATGAAGAAAAAGTGCCTGATTCAAAAGCGGCTGATTCAACAAAAACACCAGCAGTCACCGGAAGCGACAAAAAAGCCGTTGCCATTAATCCATAATAATGAGCCATATACAGCATGCCAATGAACCCCTTTCTGAAAATTTTAGAGATAGGCTTGCAACAGTAGACGAATCGGGTAAACGTAATTGGATATATGCCCATCAACCAAAGGGTAAATTTTATAGTATTAGAACTTACCTGAGTTGGTTGTATTTTATTGTTTTCTTTGGATTGCCCTTTGTTGAAATAAATCATCGACCCTTATTTCTATTTAATATTCCCAATGCCCAGTTTATCATTTTTGGGAAAGTTTTTTGGCCACAAGATTTTTTTATTTTTGGATTGACGATGATCACTTTTGTGTTCTTCATTATTTTATTTACTGCAGCTTTTGGCCGGTTATTTTGTGGATGGGCTTGTCCGCAAACTAATTTTATGGAAATGATGTTTCGTAAAGTTGAATTTTTAATTTTAGGCGATGCACCTGCCCAAAAAGCCTTACAAAAAGCGCCATGGACATCAAAAAAGATTTTTAAAATCACAGCAAAGCATCTTGTGTTTTACTTGCTTTCATTTGTGATTGCAAATTTTTTTCTGGCCTATATTATTGGTGTAAACGAACTCGAGAAAATTATTGTTGAACCTGTTATTGCGCATCTGGGAGGCTTAACCGCCATTGTGGTTTTTAGTGCTGTATTTTATGCGGTATATGCTTTTTTTAGAGAACAAGCTTGTACGGTTGTTTGTCCGTATGGTCGTTTACAAAGCGTATTACTCGATAGAAATTCTATGATTGTAGCCTACGATTACAAACGTGGCGAACCTCGTGGAAACGCAAAGAAAGACCATAGTGGGTCATTAGGAGATTGTATAGATTGTCATCAATGTGTTCGGGTTTGTCCTACAGGAATTGATATTAGAAATGGTGTTCAAATGGAATGCGTGGGTTGCACTGCCTGTATAGATGCTTGTAATGATGTGATGGAGAAAGTGGGTAAGCCAAAAGGTTTAATTAGATATGCTTCTGAAAACACTATAGCAAGTGGTGATTCATTGCACTATACTACTAGAATGAAAATCTATACCGGCTTGTGTTTATTGGTTTTAACTATTTTGTCGGTCATATTATTTACCCGAAAAGATATTGATGCCACCATTATGCGAACACCTGGCATCTTGTATCAAGAAAGAGGAGCAGATAGTATTTCTAATTTGTACAATATAAAATTGGTGAATAAAACTCTAGAGCCGATTCAATTAACCATACAACTAGATGACCATGATGGCAAAATTGAAATAATAGGAAATCCGAATATTCAAGTAGCCAAAGAAGGACAAGGTACTGGCTCATTTTTTGTAGTAATTCCTAAAACCAGAATTCATAGTAGAAAAACAAAGCTCACCTTACAGTTGTTTGAAGGCACTAAAATGGTAAGTAGTTTGCCTACTAATTTTTTGGGCCCTGTAACAAAATAATTATTCAATTTAAAAATATAATTGTATGAGTTGGGGAAATAAACTAGTGGTTGTTTTTTTGTTATTTGCTGTTTTTATTGGCACCATGGTGTACAAGGCATTTAATACGCCCTTAGATTTAGTAAGCAAAGACTATTACAAAGAAGAGTTGCGCTATCAAGACAAGATTGATGGTATGAATAACGCGGCAAAAATTAGTAAGGTAATTGTTACGCAAAATCAAACAGCAATAAACATTCAATTTCCAATAGAGCAAAAAGGAAAATCCATAAAAGGAGAAGCTTTTTTTTATTGTGTAACGGATGAAAAAAAAGATATTCGCTTGCCTATCATTGTTGATTCAACTTCTAGTGTAGCGGTTTTTAAAAATAAATTGCAGAAAGGTGTTTATACTTTAAAACTAAATTGGCAATTAGAAAAAGAAACTTATTACAACGAACAAAAATTGGTGGTGCAATAAATGGTTTGGCAATTAATCATATCTGGGTTAGCAATAGGTGCGGTAGGTAGTTTCCACTGTGTTGGCATGTGTGGTCCTATTGCTTTTTCATTACCTGTTTATTATTTACCAGCACATAAAAAACTAACAGGAATTCTTTTGTACCATACAGGAAGAATTTTTATTTATGCAGCACTAGGTGTTTTTTTTGGATTTCTAGGGCATCAATTTTTTCTTGCAGGATTCCAACAAATTTTCTCCATTTTATTGGGTTGTACCATTTTGTTTATCCTTCTACAAACCTTACTTAACAAGCAATTGGTAAAATTGAAATGGGTAGACCAATTTCAAAAATGGCTACAAAAAATCATAGGAAAATACTTGCAACAAAAACAATTGTCAGCAATGATAGTATTGGGTATGGCCAATGGTTTATTGCCTTGCGGAATGGTTTATTTGGCCATTTCAGGCGCATTGGCTGCTAGCACAGTAAGTGGAGGTGTGCTTTTTATGACTGCGTTTGGTTTAGGCACTTTTCCGGCGTTATTTGTTTTGTCTTATTCAGGAAGTATTATAGGAATAGATGCTCGAAATAAAATGAAAAAAGCCATTCCTTTTTTTGTGGCCACCATGGCAGTACTACTTATTTTACGCGGACTCAATTTAAATATCCCAATGGTTAGCCCACTGCTAAATAATACAATAGCTAAAACAGTTGCATGTCCTTAAGACCTTATTTAGCCGGAAGCAATTTTTTATAACTGATTAGTAAAGCCAATAGGCAACCTACACTATCTGCAACAATATCTAGTAATTCAAAACTTCTGTTGGGAATCCAATTTTTTTGGATGAATTCAATGGCTATTCCATAACAAATGCCCGTTAAGCTAATGATCCAAAACCATTGTTTTATTTTGGCAACGTTAGCTAACTTTTTTTTTAACGGAAAACTAAATAGCAAACAAAGCGTGGTGAAGAAACTAATATGAATTGCTTTATCTAGATTAGGGATACTAAATAAACGTCCTGTAGGAAACTGATTGCCAGGTAGGCAAAATAAAAAACTAATAACAGCAAAAAATGAAATAGCTGGTAAAAAAGGGTATTTGTTAAGTAAGCGCATAAGCAAAGATAATTTTTTGCTTATGCGCTTACAAATGTTTTTAATTATCCTACTAAATCGGTATACGCTTGGCTACTTAATAATTCAGCAACATCCGCTGGATTAGTCACTTCCATTTTAATCATCCAACCATCTCCGTAAGCATCAGTATTCACTAATTCAGGTTGTTTTTCAAGCAAAGGGTTAATTTCTGTAACAGTTCCAGCAACAGGTAAAAACAAATCACTCACTGTTTTTACTGCTTCTACGGTACCGAAAACTTCTTCTGCAGCAAGGGTTTTGCCAACTGTATTGATGTCTACATAAACAATATCGCCCAATTCATGCTGTGCAAAATCGGTAATACCAATGGTAGCAATATTGCCTTCTAACTTAATCCACTCATGGTCTTTGGTGTACTTTAGTTCTGCCGGAAAAAGGTTCATATAGTTTGTTTTTTATTTTGCAAATATTGAATAAAAATCAATTGGTTGTTAGTAATTTTTAACTGAATACACTAACTATTTTTTAGAAGCCCATTTGTTCAAAATACAATAACACATGGTCTTTAATAAAATTCTCTTGTTCTACTAAGTGAAGTACTGGTATTTCTTTCACTTGTGTAAAATGTGGCCATCCGTCTTCGTCATTACCAGCTTTAACATAATAGCCACTTTGTGCCAAAATCGTACAAACAGCCACATGCATGAGGTCTTGTTTTTGCTCTTTGCTAATTTTTTCTACGATATAGCCCGTTTCTTGCAATCCTACTAAAAATAAAACAGCTTCTAAATCTGGCTTTTTGCCGAATTTATCTACCAATTTTGCTTCGAGGGCCCACCATCGCTGTTGTATGTCGTCTTTAATATACATTCCGCAAAGGTAAATGGTTGAAGGTTGCTTTCATCAAGCTGCAAAAGTTATATTTGCAAAAATTGATTGTATGTTACAAGTACAGGTTCTACGCAATAATACCGCTGAAGTGAAGAAAAAGCTGGCTTTAAAGCAGTTTAAACAGCTCGAATTGGTTGATCAGGTGGTATCCTTAGACGACGAAAGAAAAAAATTGCAAGCAGATTTTGACCAAACTCAGGCCAAAGTGAATGCTGCATCTAAAGAAATAGGTAAATACATGGCTGCTGGTAATCAAGCAGAAGCTGATTCCATTAAATCAAATGTTGCAGCATGGAAAGCTTTATTAGAGCCATTAAAAGACCAAATGGCAATCGTAGAAAAAGAATTGCTAGCCACATTGGTATTATTGCCTAATCTACCTGCCGATGCAGTGCCAGAAGGTAAAACCCCAGAAGAAAATGTAGTGGTAAGAGAAGGCGGCTTAAAACCTGCTTTATATGCTGGAGCAGTGCCCCATTGGGATTTAATTAAAACCTATGATTTAGTTGATTTTGAAACGGGTGCTAAAATTACCGGTAGCGGATTTCCATTGTACAAAGGAAAAGGGGCCAAGTTACAGAGAGCACTTATTCAATACTTTCTAGATTACAATACCGATGCAGGATATACAGAATATTTACCGCCCTATTTAGTCAACGAAGCCAGTGCTTTTGCTACCGGACAATTGCCCGACAAAGAAGGACAAATGTACCATGCCACTGCAGACAATTATTACCTTATTCCAACTGCAGAAGTACCCGTAACAAATATCTACAGAGACACGATTGTAAAAGAATCGGAATTGCCCATTAAAATGACTGCATACACGCCTTGTTTTAGACGCGAAGCAGGCAGTTTTGGAAAGGAAGTGCGCGGACTAAATCGAGTACACCAATTTGACAAAGTTGAAGTCATACAAATTGTAGCACCTGAAACTAGTTATGCTGTTTTAGATGAAATGGTATTGCATGTAGAACAATTATTGCAATCATTGCAATTGCCTTATCGCATACTACGTTTATGTGGTGGTGATATGGGTTTTACTAGTGCCATCACCTATGATTTTGAAGTATTTAGTGCCGCACAAGAAAGATGGTTAGAAGTAAGTAGCGTTTCTAATTTTGAAAGCTATCAAACTAATAGAATGAAATGCCGTTACAAAGATGCATCTGGAAAAACACAGTTTACGCATTCCTTAAATGGCAGTTCATTAGCCTTGCCAAGAATTGTTGCATGCTTATTAGAAAACAACCAAACACCTGATGGTATTTTATTGCCAGAAGTATTGCATAAATATTTTGGCAACAATAAAATTTAAAAATAAACTGATGCTAAATAAATTGCTTAAAAGAATCGGAATAACGCTACTTGTAGTTTTTGTTTTATTAAATATCATGGCTGCTTTTCATGCCTACAAGTTCACGCATTTTTATAGCAATATACCTGCCCCATTAAAGCCAGCAGAAATGGGTTTTACACAAAAAGCGTCTGCTATTTTTATGGGTGTAAAATTTCCTAAAAGCAAAGTAGTAGATACTTTTTTAGTAGCACATGACACAGTAGGTCTAGTTACTTCGGATGGTATAAAACTAGAATCTTGGTATGCAAAATCTGATAGTGTTGCAAAAGGAACTGTCATTATGTTTCATGGTCATGGTGGAAGTAAAAGCGGTCAAATAAAAGAAGCCACAGCTTTTCACAATATGGGCTGGAATGTTTTTTTAACAGACTTTAGGGCACATGGCAATAGCGAGGGAGAAGTTTGCACGGTTGGTGTTAATGAATCAAACGATGTAAAATCGGCCTATGATTTTATTAAATCAAAAGGCGAAAAAAACATTGTTTTGTATGGAATTTCTTTGGGTGCATCAACTATATTAACAACCTGTAATCGGTTCCCAATAAGGCCCTCAAAAGTAATTCTAGAAATGCCTTTTGGCACTTTAGTAGATGCGGTAGAAGGGCGTTTAAAAACAATGCATATTCCATTGGAGCCTATGGGAACTTTGCTAACTTTTTGGGGTGGATTAGAGCAAGGTTTTTGGGCATTTGGTTATCGGCCAGAAAATTTTGCCAATAGTATTAGTTGTCCGGTTTTATTGCAATGGGGTATTAATGATCTTAGGGTTACAGAAAGAGAAACCAATACCATTTTTAAAAACTTAGCAAGCCATAATAAAATGATGATTAAATATGCACGTTCAGGTCATCAAAGTCTTTGCAAAAATGAAAATGAAAAATGGATGAAATGTGTGAGTGAATTTCTAGAGCAGTAATTTTACAATGATTACCAATTACTAAATCGTATCCCAACAACATAAGGCGTTTGGTCTATTTTTGTAATGTCTTTTTGTAATTTATTTAGGCTATAAGAGCCGTAAAACTTAATAGGTCCTAATCCTATTTCCGCAATACTAGCTAGACGCCAAGGTTCTAAATTAAAATCGCCTTTTATTTTTTGTTTGCCTCTTTCGGCACTAATTTGTTTGTTGCGACTTTGCAATAAATAACCAGCGCTCAATCCTACACTTACATTCAAACTTCTATGGTTGTTTGGATTATTATTAATATTTAGCATCAACGGAACAGTAATATAATTTAGAAACAATTTGTTTTTAGAGAATGATACAGAGTCATTGTAAACAAAGGGTTGTGGGTCTTTACGATAACTAATGCGCGAGTCATATCTATAATTATACATTTCAGATCCTAAACCATATTTCAAATTCACGATGTGTTTGTAGAGGTTTCTTTTTTGCATAAAGAACCAAATATTAAGGTTACTAGATTTACCCGTATTTAATTGGTAAGTATTTTGATTGGGTTTACCATCTTGTGTACGAAATGTTTTTAAATAAGTGCCCGATTGTGCACTAGTATAATCGGTATTGTCTCTAACATTGGCAAAGCCCAAATCCATAATCCACCAATTAGTACTAATATTATTATTGGTTCTATGTCGTTTAACAATAGTTATATCAACTGTTTTATCCCAGTCTTTCATAATGCTATTGGTGTTATTAGTAGTTGCGCCTTTGTTCTTTTTTACAATAATAAAATTGCCAACATGTACCGTATCAACCCTGCTACTATCTTTTTGGGCTATAGCCATTAAGGAGCATTGTGTAAAGGCAATAAAAAATAATAGTTGTTTCATATTTCTGTATTAATTAAATGAAGGGTTGTTTTATTCTAAAAATGATTTGTCTGTTGGTTGATCGGTTTTTCTTTTTAATAAGCTAGCCGCCTTTCTAAAAATCCCACGAAGCTTGTCTTTATTAAGTTCTATCGATCCAACATATAAACTGTTATTATCTGTTTCTGTGTCTAATTCTTTGTAAACTGCTCGGTGTATTATTGTAGATGACTCATTGGTATTATTTACAATAGCTTTATTTATTTGTTCGGCAGATTCCTGTGGTTTATTAGCAGTTGCTGTTTTTTCAATATGATCTTGTAAAGTAATTGCATCAGTTTTCGCTGAATTTAATGCTTTATTTGGCGTTAGTAATTCCATGTTTTTTACAGTTAACCTTGAATCATACGCTTTGATTGTTGCATCATCTACAACTGCAATTGGGGTATTAATTTTTTGTATCGATATTTTTTGAATAACAGGCTTTTTAAGTTGTACAGCGTAATGATTAATAGGTTGTTTTTTGTTTGAATTGGAAAGAATTGATTTTTTAGTAGGCATTAATTCAGCAACCTTATTTTTTTCTATTGAATTTATTGCAATAGGGTGTTTGGATTCTTTATTAGGTATTAAATCAGCAACCTTATTTTTTATTGTTGAATTTATTACTATAGGATGTACAGAATCTTTAGTAGGCAATATAATCCCAACCATGAATACAATACCAATCATTGCAGCAGCTACTGCTATTCTTTGCCAAGTAAAAAACAAAACAGTTCTTTCTTTATTCTCTTTTTTGTAAAGCTGTTTTTTATTTGCAAAAACAACAGCGGTATCTGGAACAAATTTAGTTTGCAATAGACTTTCAAGTTCAGTAGCCAAGTCGGTATTTTCTGCAACAAAGCCATCTACCATCAGCTGCTCGGCATCGGATAAATCTCCGTCTACATAACGCAGAAAATAAGTTTCGTAATTGGTTCTGTTAATAGTCATAAAATATACTTGCAATAGTATTAATAAATCAACGAATATTTTCTTTACTCACTAAGTAATTGCGCAATTGCAGTCTTGCTCGGTGCAAGTACACTTTCACTTGGCTTTCACTTAGGTTCATTATCTCGCCAATTTCTTGGTAATTGTATCCTTCATAATCTTTTAATAGCACTAAGCTTTTTTGTGTTTCATTCAATTGATTTAGGGCTTGTAATAATGTTTGTTTTAATTGGTTATTGGTTTGATAAACGACCCTTTCGTCTTGCTCAAAAGAACTAACAATTTTTATTTTTTTGGTTTTTCTAATGTGGTCAATCATTTGGTGATAGGCCACTGTAAATAAATACGATTTTGATTTTTCTGTTATTACATGTTGTTTATTGCGCCACATTTTTTCAAAAGCCGATTGTACAATATCTCTAGCGTCTGCCTCATGGCCAATGTTTTTCATTATAAAACGGAATACATTATCCGCATATAGTGTTACACATTGGTTGTATTCAAACTCCGTCATATTAAGTGCTAGGATTATTGCGCTTTACTGCTTGTGTAGTAGTACGTTTTGAATGAACAAATGTTACACCCATTCCAAAATAAATATTTATGGAGCAGCCCTAAAAAAAATAAAAGCCCCAAATGGAGCTTTTATAAATCATTAGTAATTAATTACTTGTTCTTGAATCGATGCAGGAATTTCGCGCCATTCGTATTGTTGGTTACGTAATTGGGGTTCAAATCCTGCTTCCTTAATAGCTTCTTGGATGGTTTTATACGTAAATCGATGCGGTGCCCCAGCAGCACTAACTACATTTTCTTCAATCATAATTGAACCAAAATCATTGGCGCCAGCATGCAAACAAATTTGTGCTGTTTGTTTTCCTACCGTCAACCAACTTGCTTGAATATTTTTAATATTAGGTAACATGATACGGCTAATAGCAATCATTCGAATGTATTCATCAGGAGTGGTTAAATTTTGAACACCTCTAATGCGCGTGAGCAACGTATCTACATCTTGAAAAGTCCAAGGAATAAATGCTAAGAAACCTTTTGCATCTGCAGGTTTTCTACTTTGTACTTCGCGAATTCTTACCAAATGTATAAATCGCTCTTCAAGAGTTTCTACGTGTCCAAACATCATGGTAGCACTAGTGGTAATGTTTAGTTTATGTGCTTGGTGCATTACTTCTAACCACTCATCTGCGCCACATTTTCCTTTTGAAATTAAACGCCTAACACGGTCCACCAAAATTTCTGCACCTGCACCAGGCAAAGAGTCTAAGCCAGATTCTTGCAATGCCTTCAATACATCGTGGTGGCTCATTTTTTCTAGTTTGCTAATATGTGCCACTTCTGGGGGTCCGAGTGAATGGAGTTTTAAATTTGGGTACTCTTGTTTAATGGCTCGAAATGTTTTGGTATAAAAATCCAAGCCTAATTCGGGGTGATGGCCACCTTGTAATAACAATTGGTCTCCGCCAAACTGAAGGGTTTCTTCAATTTTTTTTCTATAAGTGGGCATGTCAGTAATATAAGCATCAGCATGACCAGGTATTCTATAAAAATTACAAAACTTACAGTTGGCAATACAAACATTGGTGGTATTTACATTACGATCAATTTGCCAAGAAACCTTACCATGTGGTACTTGTACTTTGCGCAATTCATCGGCTACATGCATTAGTTCTGTTAGGGGTGCATGCTCAAATAAAAACATGCCTTCTTCAACACTAAGAAATTCAAATGCCAGGGCTTTTTTGTACAGTTCAGCTAATTGCATCATATTATATTTTTCTATTTGCAAAGTTAAGGCCTAACGCGTTAAATAGTTTTTTCTGGCACAAACTGCTTTTTAGAGTGGCAGTTGCTTAATTTGCAGCTTCTTTCAAGAAACTTATGATAACATTTCAACGATTTGTATTAGAAAATGGCCTTAGGGTGTTGGTACACGAAGACAATTCCACCCCAATGGCGGTGATTAATGTATTGTATGATGTGGGTGCACGTGATGAAAATCCAGCACAAACAGGATTTGCGCATTTATTTGAGCACTTAATGTTTGGAGGTAGTATTAATATTCCAGATTATGATGGGCCCTTGCAAAAAGCAGGTGGTGAAAACAATGCATACACTACCAACGACCTTACCAATTATTATTGCCAGGTACCCGTTCAAAATATCGAAACCGCATTTTGGTTAGAAAGTGATCGAATGCTAAGCCTGGCTTTTAGCGAAAAAAGTTTATCGGTTCAGCGTAAAGTGGTTTGTGAAGAATTTAAGGAACACTATATCAACAAGCCTTATGGTGATCTTTGGCATAAAATGCGCAGCCTAGCATATTCGGTGCATCCATATCGCTGGATGACCATTGGTAAAGAATTAAAACATGTAGAAGATGCTAAAATAGAAGACGTAAAAGCATTTTTTAAAAAACACTATTGTCCGGCAAATGCTATTTTAGTAGTAGCGGGTCCTATGCCTGCAGCAGAAGTAATGGTATTGGTAGAAAAATGGTTCGGGTCAATTCCAATGGGTGAAAAATATGTACGCAATCTTCCGGTAGAACCACCACAAACAGCAGCACATCGACTAACCATTACCGCCAATGTTCCAGTAGATGCATTTGTAAAAACTTGGCATATGTCGGGGCGATTACAAGACGGTTATTATGTAGCAGATTTATTAACCGAAATACTTGGTGGTGGCGGATCTTCTCGATTGTTTCAAGCACTTGTAAAAGAGCAACAATTGTTTTCTGGCATTGATTGCTATCATTACGGCAGTGTAGATCCAGGACTATTTACCATTGAAGGAAAGTTAGTAAAAGGGGTTGATATGGCTAAGGCCGAGGCCGCCGTAATGGAACAAATTGAACGCATAAAAAATGAATGGGTAAGCGAGCAAGAATTACAGAAAGTGAAAAACAAAACAGAAAGCGTAATGGCTTTTGAAGATATGGGTGTTACAAGTAGGGCAGGCAGTTTAGCTTTTTATGAACTATTAGGCGATGCCAATTTAATGAATACCGAATTAGAAAAATATTATGCAGTTACGCAAGCAGATTTGTGTAATTATAGCAAAACATTGTTTGCAGAAACCAATAGCAATACGGTTTGGTATTTGAGTAAACAATCTTAAAAAACCAATCATAAAAAATAGCGGTTCTTTAGGTAGGCTTGCTTGATATAAAAATTCAAATCTAAAAAATAAAAAGCGGCAGTATCGTTCAATGATACTGCCGCAATACACTCCTTTAAAATGGCTAAGTTTAAAAAATAGTCCTACTAATGATTGATTTCTTTAAACAAACGGCGCTTTCACCACTTTTGCTTTTACTAATGTATTTCTAATATCAATATAAATTTCTGAATCAATACTAGCAAAAGGGGTGGCCACATATCCCAAACCAATAGCTTTAGAAAGTGATGGTGCTTGTGTGCCGCTAGTTACTAGGCCAATGGCATTTCCAGCAGCATCTTTAATGATATAATCGTGGCGTGGAATACCGCGCTCTAGCATTTCAAATCCAACTAATTTTTTTGTAACACCTTCGGCTTTTTGTTTTTCAAAAATAGCTTTTGAAGTAAAGTCTTTGGTGAATTTGGTAATCCATCCAAGGCCAGCTTCCATAGGAGAAGTGGTGTCATTAATATCGTTACCATATAAACAATAACCCATTTCTAAACGAAGTGTATCACGAGCACCCAAGCCAATTGGCTTGATTCCTGCTGCTGCGCCTGCTTCAAAAATGGCATCCCAAATTTTGTCTGCAGCATCATTGGCATCTTCGAAATATATTTCTACGCCACCAGATCCGGTATAACCAGTTGCACTGATAATTACATTTTCAACACCAGCAAATACGCCACGTACAAATGTGTAGTATTTTAAATTCATGATATCTACATTACACAAAGGTTGTAGAATTTTATTGGCATTGGGTCCTTGAATAGCCAATAAGCAAGTGTGGTCGCTGATATTATGCATTTCAACACCATTGGTATTAAAACTGCTTATCCAATTCCAATCCTTTTCAATATTAGAGGCGTTCACCACCAACATGTACACTTTGTTTTGCTCAATACAATACACAATCAAATCATCTACTATTCCACCTTCTTTATTGGGTAAGCAACTGTATTGTGCCTGACCATCGGTAACTTTTGATGCATCATTCGATGTAACCCTTTGTATTAAATCGAGTGCCATTGGGCCTTTCAAAATGAATTCACCCATATGACTCACATCGAATACACCTGCGTTATTTCTAACAGCAGCGTGCTCATCGTTAATACCAGTATAGCTGATAGGCATATTGTATCCAGCAAATTCAGCCATTTTTGCACCTAGTGCAATGTGTTTTTGTGTAAATGCGGTTAATTTCATGGTCTCTTTTAATAAGGCCGCAAATTCGGATTTTTATTTTTATTATCGCATCCATTTTTTTAAACGGATTATAGCACCAATTTCATCAGTAATAATTTAGATGTTTCCAACAGTTCGTTCGAAAGCCGTTTAGAATTAGGGAGGGCTGGAGCTGTAAAAGAAACCACTTTTTTATAGCGCGATTGGGTGGTATCTAATGGCTTGTCTAATTCTTTTTTTAACTCCTCCGCTTCTTTTCTTTTACGCTCGTACTCTTTTTGTAATTCTATCTTACTTTTTTTATAATCTTCTATCACTTTGTTGTCTCCATCATGGTCGTCGTTGATGTTGTCGATATTGGATTGATTCAATTGTTTTAATCCCTTATTTGTCATAATGTATTCTATTCCACTACTCCAACGGTTTGATTCTTCCCAGTCGGAATCTAAATCCCAATCATTGTGGGTATTGATTGAAAAATGGTTCAAACGCCTACGAACACTATTGTCAATTACAATTCTTTTTCCAATAGGTACTTGAATAGTTAGTACCACACCTTGGTTGCGAAAATGATTCCCTTTTTTCAATGAGAATCCCTGGTGTAAATACAGATTACTGTCTTGTTGGTTAATTTCATAATTCATTTCTTTGATATTATTTAGTGCGTTCAATTCGTCTGAACCACTACTAAATTTTGTTGCTATAATATGGTAATTAGAATCGGTACTTTTTTTAATATGCACCTGTATATTATTGATGACCAAACTATCTTTGTTCATACTTAATACGCCATTGATTTTCATCCAGCCCCTAATTACTTTCGTTTTGTTTTCTGGCACTGAAACATAGAATTTTCCGGTGGATGGCTGCGTAATGGAATAATCTTGTTTGTCTCTAGCAGAGGCATTAAAATTTTCTGTAATCATTGATAACAATACAATCGACGATATTAAACCAATCACCCATAATCCAACAAAACTAATACCTACTGCTTTGTGCGCAGATTTTATTCCCATTATTTGTCTGATCAGCCAACTGAAAAGTGCAATAATAGGAACGCCTATAAATAATGCCAACGTAGTCCAAGCAAGCATGTTTTGCCAGTATCCTTCTAAAAAGAAATTCTTTCCTGGAAAAGCTCCGAAAGCCGCTACTACTAATGCTATCAGGCTTAACAATAAGGCAAAAGAAATAACACCAGCTATCAATAAAAAGAATGCTTTAAAAATAAAACCAATGATTTTAAAAAATCCCCAGCTATTTTTTTTAGCGGCATTTTTTACTTCTCCCCCAAATTGTTGGCTTTTTTCTGATACTGTTTGTGAGAAATCTTTTTTAAATTCTTTTGCTTTAGCACCCAATTCGCCACCCCATTTTTCTGCCCGACTTTTAAAACCTTCTAAGTCTTCTTGAATGGTGTTTTTAATAGTATTGAGGTCTACTTTTTCGCCACGCATTTCTAACTTTTCTGATGCACTATTTGCTTCTGGAATGACCCACCATAATATGGCGTAAACCACAAATAATGATCCACCAAATGATCCGTATAGGAAGGAAGAAAATCTATCTTCATCAAACCAAAACGAATTACGAACAATACCAGTAAAAATGCCACTAATTAAGGGTATTGCAAACACCAATCTTGGTATCCAAATGGCAATATCAAAATAAGCAGCTATACCACTAGCTACACCTGCAATCACTCTTTCGTCGGGGTTGCGGTATAAGCGTTTAGCAGCATGTGTTATTTGCAAATGCTTAGATGGTAAAACAATCCATAATATTAGGTATAACATTAAGCCTGTTCCAAATCCAAAAACGAGTAGTGCAAAAAACAAACGCACAATGGTTTGGTCAATTCGCAAATAATTGGCAATGCCACTACAAACACCGCCTAATAATTTATCGTTATCGTCTCGGTATAATCGGCCGCGCGAAAATTCATGCTGATTAAATGCATAGTTAGCATCTGCTTGTTTGCTATCGTTACTAGTTTGCGCATTAATAGTTGGATCATTACTTTCAAAATCTTCTGGACGGCCCATGCTAGCAATAATGCCATTAACAGTTTCGTCGGTCACACAAGTATTTCCTTTTTTTAAACTCTCGCTAAAAAGTTCTGCAATGCGTCCTTCAATATCATTAATAATTTCGTCTCCTCCCTCTTCTTTGGCAAAGAATTTTCGTAAACTATCAACATACTGTTTTAATATGTCGTAAGCAGAATCTTCAATGGGTATTACCCTGCCTTGGAAGTTTATATTAATTACTTTTTTCATCGTACTTTTTTATGTTGTTAAGCGGCTGATTCGTTTTCTTGTGTGTTGGTGGGCGCTGCTGGTGCTTGCGTTAATTGTTGCACTGCGTCGGCTAGTTCTTTCCAGGTTCTTTCTAATTCGCCGTAGAATTCCAAACCAAGATCTGTCATTACAAAATATTTGCGTGGCGGTCCGCTATTGCTTTCTACCCAGCGATAAGTTAATAAGCCTGCGTTTTTTAATCGCGTCAGCAAAGGATAGAGGGTGCCCTCTAAAATATTTAAATTGGCCGATTTCATTCTATCTACTAAATCACTCGGATAAACTTCCCCTTGGCGAATAATAGATAAGATGCAAAATTCCAATACCCCTTTTCGCATTTGACTCTGTGTATTCTGAATGTCCATGTTCGGTATTTTGAAACACAAAGATGCAGTTTTATTTAGTACTATGCAACACATAGTACCTAGTTAATTATGGTAATTGGTTAAAACTTGTAATGAAAAATATCTAAATAATTGAATATCAATACAGTAAGATTACTAAAATATTTTTTTAGTTTGATAAAAGGATTCAGAAATGTATAAATGGTAAAGTTAGTTGGCTGAATTGCGGGTTTATTACCCTAAAATATATTTATCGTATTTGTACGATATAATAAATAACTAGCCTAACTTTGTTTTATCGTAAAAAAACGATTAAGAAATGTCCATTGCCAAAATAGAAGCATTTACCCAACAAGAGCAAGACCTAGCAGCTTTTGCAAAATTGATGTCGCATCCGGCACGTATAGCCATTTTAAAAGTATTGGCTGCGCAAAATGCCTGTATTTGTGGAGAGATTGTAGAAGTACTTCCATTGGCACAGTCTACTGTTTCACAACATTTAAAAGAATTAAAGAATGCAGGATTAATTAAAGGAACCATTGATGGTCCTAAAAGTTGTTACTGCATTAATTGGGTAGCTTTTGAAAAATTCATGGCAGATTTTAATGCACTTTTTTTATCCCTACATATTCAAAAAGAAAAAACTTGTTGTTAATCACCTAAAAATAAAAAATATGAAAACGGAAATTGAGTTGAAAGAATTGGTGAAAGAAAAATATGCTGAAATTGCCAATCAAACCAAAGATTTTAATGCAGCATCTTGTTGTGGTGCTGGTGGTTGTAGCGAAGAGATTTATAATATTATGAGTGACGACTACACCCAATTAAATGGTTATGCTGCTGATGCAGATTTAGGTTTGGGATGCGGCTTACCTACTGCGTTTGCTAAAATAAATAAAGCTGATGTGGTTATTGATTTAGGCAGTGGTGCAGGTAATGATTGTTTTATTGCACGTGCTGCAACAGGCGAAACAGGAAAAGTAATTGGCATTGATTTTACTGAACAAATGATTGCCAAAGCAAGAGCCAATGCAGAAAAATTAGGCTACCATAATGTTGAATTCAGACTGGGTGATATTGAGCAAATGCCTGTATCGGCAAATATGGCGGATGTGGTTGTAAGTAATTGTGTATTGAATTTGGTGCCCAATAAATTCAATGTGATTAAAGAAGTGTATCGTGTATTAAAGCCTGGGGGACATTTTAGTATATCAGATATTGTACTAGAAGGACAATTACCTAGTCAATTAAAGAATGCAGCTGAAATGTATGCTGGCTGCGTATCAGGTGCCATTCAACAACAAGTGTATTTAGAATTAATTGCTGCAAATGGTTTTGAAAATATTACTATTCAAAAATCAAAAGAAATTATTATACCCGATGATATTTTGGTTAACTATTTGTCTGCAGCAGAAATAGCTGCATTTAGAATTAGTGATATGGGCATTTTTAGTATTACTGTTTATGCCGAAAAGCCAATGCTAGAAAAATCAGTTTGTACACCAGGTTCAGGATGTTGTTAATTTATTAGTATGAAGAAAAAATTATTATTTGTTTGTGTAGAAAATAGTAATCGTAGCCAAATGAGTCAGGCTTTTGCTACGATTCTTGGTGGGGAAGGTGTAGAGGCCTACAGTGCAGGAAGTAAGCCTAGTGGTATAGTGAATCCAAAAGCCATTGCAGCTATGCGAGAGTTGGGGTATGATCTTAGCTTACACGATAGTAAATCTTTGGATGAAGTAAAATCGTTTGCGCCTTTTGATGCAGTAGTAACAATGGGTTGTGGAGATGCTTGTCCTTGGATGCCATCCAAACAATTTATTGATTGGCAAATACCAGATCCAAAGCATATGGAGCCCGAAGAATTTAATGAAGTCCGTGATTTTATTAAAGGGAAAGTGAAAGACTTATTAGCCACGCTATGATTTTGTTAGCTATTTTTTATACTACTTTCAATTCATAAAACTCATCGGGGTTCAAATATTTTACAGCAAGTGCTTGTAATTCTTCTGCACTTACATTTCTTACGGTAGCCAAGCTATTGTAAAAATATTCGGCAGTTACATTGTTTAAAATATAATTTTTCCAGCGTGCTATAATTTGAAAAGGACCGTCTAAATCGCCAAGTAATGAACCTATCATATAATTGCGAACAAGATCGAGTTCTTCTGCATCAATGGTTTCATTGCGTAAAATTTCCATTTCTTTATATACTTCAGTAATGGTTGCATCAGCCACATCTCTACCCGCTTCTGTACTAATTAGCCAAGCGGTATTGTGTAAGTGGTTTTGAATAAAACTATGAATGCCATAAGTATATCCTTTCTCTTCACGGATATTACTCATCAGTCGTGATCCAAAAAATCCACCAAATAAATTATTTAAAATTTGCACTTTCGAAAAATCGGGATGGTGTCTATTAGGAAATGGGCGTGCTATTCTAATGGCAGTTTGCACACCATCTGCATCGTTAGTGATGCTGTATTTTTTGTCAATGGCAGGGACTTGTAAAATTGGCTGTAAAACAACTTCATTTTGATTAAATGGTAATTGTCCTAATTCTTTATTTAATAATGCTTCGGTGTCTGGTAATAGTTTGCCAGCTACAAAAACCAAGCATTTTCCATTGGTATAATATTGTTTATAAAAATCAATGAGATCTTGTTGTTGTAATTCGTTGAAATCATTGGCCGAAGTATATTTTCCGTAAGGGTGGTTAAATCCATACACATATTCATCAATTAGTCTATTGGCAACAAAATCGCATTTTTTTAAATTGACTTCTAATCTTTGTTTTTGATTTTGTTTGTAAATGCCTAATTCAGATTCAGGAAATATGGCATCGGTTAGCAACTCTGTAACTACAGGTAATAATTTACCTAAGTGTTTGTTTAAACAGTGTAGGGTGATGGTAGCCGTTTCATTAAAACAACTCCTGCTCAAATAAGCACCGTGAAACTCAAAATGTTCGTTAATGGCAAACGCATCTTTTTTGTTCGTGCCATTTTTTAATAAATGATTGGTAGTGGCAGCTACAATATTTTTTTGTTCGTGCCAGTTTCCTGCAAAAAAAACCAATTCCACCATCACAACTTCTTCTGCGCCAGCATCAATACTATAAACAGTGGTGCCATTGTCTAGGGTATATGAATGATAGGGTTTTAATTGTACATCAAATTCAACTGCGTCTTTTATATCAGGTGCTAGTGTTCTATTGGGCGTCATATTGTGGGTCATTAACTGCAAAAATAGTTGATTCATTTCCCTAACAATGCTAAATCATTAATTTTTCGCAGCTTTTATTGTTTGAACCCTTACTAATTTGAGCTTTGCCTTACAATTAGGTATTGGCCTCCTTCAAGTGCTAGATAGCCGTAATCGTAACAATAATAGTATTGGTGCCCTTTTTTATTAGCCTGACAATGGGTATTGTATTTAAATAAGAATCCTTTTTCTTGCAATTGTTGTTGGGTTGTTTTTGAATGTGTTGCAGTACTTGGCATTAATGAGGCAAGAATCCGTCGATTTTTTTGAAGTAAATGATTGATTCGTCGGATGTAATTGTTGTTGCAACTATGCAGTTGGTTATTATAACTTGTTCTACAATAATCGTTGCAGAATTTTTTATCGGTTCTTCCTTTAACAGGTTTGCTACAACTAATACATACTTTAGTAATTGTATTCATGCTGTTGGTTTTAATTTTGCTTGTACAAAACTAAAATACCTATTAGCCATTAAGTATTTACACGGGATAAAATTATTTTAGGAGGGTATATGAATCCAATTTTAATAGCGCAGCGGCGCACCACAATACCACGGCTTGGCCATGCATGTCTCCAATATTTCTTTTACGATCGTTATAATATTGGCGGTCATTTTTTTTGTTGGTCCCTTCGCAAACTTCACGGGTGTCGCCGTTTTCGTTGATATAATTCACCATGCCTAACCAGCTTTTTCTTGCAGCTACACCATAAATTTTTTTATCTAACCAACCTTGTTTTACGCCTGTTATGAGTGCAAAACCAAACATCCCTGAACTAGACATTTCAGCCCAAGAGCTTGCGTCATCAATAATTTGATTCCACATACCTTCTTTGGTTTGGTATTGCAAGAGCGATGCCATCATTTTTAAATAACCATCTAATATTCTAGCCCTATCAGGGTGAGTTGTTGGTAAACACAATAACAACTCTGTCATTCCTACAGCAAACCAACCATTTCCTCTTCCCCAAAAAAATGGCACATCGGGTGCATGATAAAATAATCCATTGGGTTTTTGAAGGGAGTCTAAATATAAAACGGCTTCTTTTGCAGCTTGGTCAATATATTTTTTGTTGCCAGTTGCGCGATAGGCTTGTGTTTGCACAACAGTAATCATAAACATATCATCTACCCATAACCTTGTTTGCCAACTATAACCAGCATCATGGTATTTTTTTGCTAGCGCATTTATGTTTACGCCTGCTGTTGGAAGTGTAAATGATTTTTCGGCATATTTCAAACCAATAGATAAATATTTTTCTTCTTTTGTTTGTAAATACATGCCAAGTGGCACTGTGCCAAAAACAGTATAATCTACATGAATAGCTGGAGGCATCATGGTAGAATCTTTTTTAAAAAAAGGATCAAACCGTTCGGTTAGTTGCAATGCTAGTGTATTGTCTTTTGTTGCTTTTGCAAAATTCAGTGCGCCATACCAGGTGCATGTTTCAGGATAACTAATCCATTTTGGAGGGAAACTGTATCCAAAATTTGTATGTGGTGTGGCTATAAAATGTTGCGCAACCAAAGAACCAATTTCTTTTGGTGTTTTCCCTTTTGGAAAATGTTTTAAATCGTAACTCAATTTATTTTGAGCAGTTGCACTCATAAAAAAGAAGCCAATGCTAGCTAATAAAATAATGTGTAATTTATATGGGAAATATTTGCTAGTCATAGTATTAAAAACTCGTTTTGATTTAACATGAAATAAGTTAAATCAAAACGAGCGGTTTTATTAGATCAATGATGCGCTTATTTTTCTATTGCTAATATTTCTACTTCAAAAATAAGGGTAGAACCAGGTTCAATTGTTGGACCTGCAGAACGATCGCCATAAGCAAGTTCTGAAGGAATATATAATTTCCATTTGCTACCAACTGTCATTAATTGCAATGCTTCAGTCCAACCAGCAATAACACCATTTACTGGAAAACTAATTGGTTCGCCTCTATCAACGGAGCTATCAAATACAGTTCCGTTAATAAGTGTACCATGATAATGACATTTTACTTTATCGGTTAATTTAGGTTTAGTGGTATCAGTGCTATTTTTTATCACTTCATATTGCAATCCGCTTGCAGTGGTAATAACACCTTTGCGTTTGCCATTTTCAGCTAAAAATTTCTTTCCTTCTGTTTTGCCCTTGATTGATTTTTCTGCACTTGCTTTTTGTTGGTACTCGCCAATGCATTTGTCTAAAACATCTTCTGCAATTACCAATTTTTTATTTTGTAAAACATCATTCATTGCTTTTTGAAAAATAGCCATATCTAATTTGTCGAAGCCTTGTGTTTTTAGCGTTTGTGCAATTCTTGCACCCAATGCATAACTCGCACTATCAATATTATTTTTATACGATGAAATGGCTTGTGCCAATTTAGTTGCAATTTTAGTAGTACTTGTTGCGCTAGATGTGCCAGCTTTCACTGTAGTTGATTTGGTTGCAGTAGTATTGGTTGCAGTTGCAGGCTTTGTACCTGTTGCAGTTGTAGCTGGTTTTACAGCTGTTGGTTTAGCAGGTTGTTGTGCAATGGCTGCTGTTGAAAGTAAAACACCGGTAAGGGCAATAAAAATTTGTTTCATATGTATTTTTCTAGTGGGGATAAAAATAGGAAATTTATAAATCTATCGGTTATGTAGGCAGGTTTATTTTGCTGCAGTTGGTACAATTAATTGATGAATGGCCTGATTTACTTTTTCAAATTCAAATTTTAATAATACTTGGTCCATCATTAATTTGATTGGGTATTGCAAAGATTACCTATACTGCCTTCATGAACATGGTTTAAATTGGTATTGTGTTCGAATTTACCCGCCTCAATTAAAGCGCCTACTTGCTTATAGGCATCACGGAAAGGAACGCCTTTTAGCACTAGTTCGTTTACAGCTTCTACGCTAAATGCAAATTTGTATGTAGGATCTTGTAAAATACCTTGTTTAATACTAATGTTTTCTAGCATTAAATGGGCCATTTCAATACAGTCTTTTAGTGTTTGAAAGGCTGGAAATAAATGTTCTTTTAATAATTGTAAATCTCTATGATAACCAGATGGCAGGTTGGTAGTCATCATGGTTATTTCATTAGGCAATGCTTTGATTCGATTACAATGAGAACGAATCAATTCAAATACATCCGGATTTTTTTTATGTGGCATGATGCTCGAACCAGTGGTTAGTTCTGCAGGAAAACTTACAAAATCAAAATTCTGGTTTAAATACAAACACATATCCATACTCAATCTAGCCAAGGTTTCTGCAATATTGGCCATTGCTTGTGCGGTAATGCGTTCTGCTTTTCCTCTACTCATTTGAGCATAAACTACATTGTAATTTAAATCTGCAAATCCTAGAAGCTCTGTGGTGAGTGTTCTGTTGATAGGAAAAGAAGAACCATAGCCAGCAGCCGAACCTAGTGGATTTTTATTCACCACTTGGTATGCGCCATTAAGCGTAATTAAATCATCTACTAAAGACTCTGCATAAGCGCCAAACCATAATCCAAAAGACGAAGGCATGGCTAATTGCAAATGCGTATAACCGGGTAATAATTGGTCTTTGAATTTTTCACTTTGTGCCTGTAGTAATTCAAAGAAGGGTTGAATTGCTGAAACTAATTGCGTGATTTCGCTGCGTAAAAATAGTTTTACATCAACCAATACTTGGTCGTTTCTGCTTCTGGCACTATGTATTTTTTTTCCAGTATCGCCAAGGGCTTTGGTTAATAATAATTCTACTTGTGAGTGAATGTCTTCTACTTGTGTTTCAATAGTTAGTTTGCCGTTAATGGCTTGCGCATAAATGCTTTGTAGTTCAAGAACCAATGCTGCAGATTCTTCTGCAGTAAGCAAACCAACTGAAGCCAACATTTTTGCATGGGCAATATTGCCTAACACATCAAAGGGTGCAAGTAATATATCAAATTCCTTGTCTTTCCCAACAGTAAATTTTTCTACTGCTGCAGATACTGTTGTGTTTTTTTGCCAAAGTTTCATGAAGCAATTACTTTATCAATTAAATCAATGTATAGTTGAATCCCTTTGCCTATTTCTGCTATAAAAATAAATTCATCAGCAGAATGGCTTCGTGCAGAATCACCGGGCCCAAGTTTTAAAGTTGGAAAAGGCATTAATGCTTTGTCGGATGTAGTAGGAGAGCCATAATAAGGCAATCCTAAAGCAATTCCTGCTTGTATTAATGGATGGTCAAGAGCAATAGAAGTAGACCTTAATCGACTGCTCCTTGGTTGTACATCACAAGTAGTGTTTGCTTTAATGGTATCCAATACTTCTTCGAAAGTATACAACTCATTTACTCGAATATCGGCTGTAAATTTACATTCACTTGGCACTACATTGTGTTGTGCTCCTCCATTAATAATGGTTACACTCATTTTCATAGGGCCCAATAAATCCGAAACTTTTTCGAATCGATAATCGATGAACCATTGAATGTCTTTGATTGCTTTGTAAATCGCATTATCGCCTTCTTCACGTGCCGCATGACCTGGTTTTCCGTGCGCGGTGCAGTCTAAAACTAGCAAACCTTTTTCGGCAACGGCCATTCTTAATAAGGTTGGTTCACCAACTATGCCACAATCTATTTTTGGTAAACGATCTAATAATATTTCTACGCCATTATGACCAGAAATTTCTTCTTCAGCTGTTGTGGCCAGCACTAAATTATAAGCTAAGTTTTCGTGTTGATAATAGTGTAAAAAAACAGCAATCAATGAAACCAAACATCCGCCAGCATCATTACTGCCTAAGCCATATAATTTTTCGTCTTTTACAATTGGATCAAATGGATTAAGGGTATAAGCTTTATTTGGCTTTACGGTATCGTGGTGAGAGTTGAGGAGTAGCGTTGGTTTTGCCGGGTTAAAATGTTTGTTTTTGGCCCATACATTATTGAGGTAACGTAATGTGTTTACCCCTTTTGATTGTAAAAAATTTTCAATCAAATCTGCGGTATTGTCTTCCTCTTTGCTAAACGAAGGGGTTGCTATTAGTTTTTTTAATAAACCAATGGCATCTTCTGTAAGCGTAGGTATGCTATTACTGTTTGTCATTTTTAAATCCTTTTGTAAAGCATTAATTTAATGCGCTACTGTATGTTGAATAGTAGTTCCTGCTTTTCCTACTATTAGTAATTCAATCATTTCTGCTTTTCCAATAATTACTTTTATCACACCACTATTAATGGCCGCAAAAGCATTGTCTAGTTTAGGAATCATTCCAGCAAATATGAATCTTTTTTCTTTAAGTGATTGGTATTCCTCTTTGTTAATGGAAGGAATAACAGTACTGTCGTTATTGGCATCTAACAAAACTCCGTTTTTTTCAAAACAATACAATAATGATACTGCGTAGTTTGTACTCAATGCAACTGCAATGGATTGCGCAATGGTATCGGCATTGGTATTTAGTAGTTGGCCATTACCATCATGCGTAATAGGTGCAATTACAATTGAAATATCTTGTTCCAATAAAGGAAGTAGTGCACTTGTATTAACTGCATCAATATCGCCTACAAATCCATAGTCAATTCCTTTTGAATCGGCGGGTAATCTTTTGTGTGCTTTAATTAAATTAGCATCTGCTCCAGTAAATCCAATGGCATTATTGTTATTGGATTGTAATTGTGCTACGATATTTTTATTGATATACCCTGCATAAACCATGGTAACAATTTTTAGGGTAGCAGCATCTGTAATTCTTCTGCCATCTACCATTGCTTGTTCAATACCTAAATCTTTTGCAAGTTGTGTAGCTAATTTTCCGCCACCATGTACCAATATTTTTTTGCCTTTAATAACGGCAAAATCTTTTAAAAATAAAGCTAGTTTATTGTTGTCGTCAATAATATTCCCACCAATCTTAACTACATACAATGCTTCTTTCTCCAAGTTATTGGCAGTAGCATTAATAATAGTTGTTTGGTTTTGACTAGTCATTTCTATTTGTTTTTGTGCATTAAAATTTCAGAAAGCACGGCTTGTGCTGCCCAAACCCTATTGCCAGCTTCTCTGCTAACCAAACTATGTGGTCCGTCTAATATTTCATCGCTCAATTCTACATTTCTTCTAACAGGCAAACAGTGCATTACTTTTGCTTGATTGGTTATTGTTATTTTATCTTCTGTTAACATCCAACTAGGATCATTTTCGTACATCTTGCCGTAATCGGTATAAGTGCTCCAATTTTTTACATACACAAAATCGGCATTTTCTAATGCGGCATTTTGGTCATGTGTAATTGTTGCGCCTTTTGTAAAAGTTTCTGCTAGTTCGTAATCTTCAGGATGCGTAATTACAAATTCCGCTTCACCCCATGCATTCATCCATTGCGCAAATGAATTTGCTACACATTGTGGTAATGGTTTAATATGTGGCGCCCATGTTAAAACAATCTTTGGTTTTCGATTGGTTGTTTTCCAATTTTCTTGGATGGTGATAATATCGGTTAAAGATTGCAATGGATGTAGGGTTGCACTTTCTAAACTAATTACGGGTACTCCTGCATATTTAATAAATTGGTGAATATACATTTCACTGTAATCGTCTTCTCTGTTATTTAGTGAAGGGAAAGTTCTAATACAAAGTATGTCGAAATATTGCCCAAGTATTGGTGCTGCATCTTTCACGTGTTCCACAGTATTACCACTCATAATGGCACCTTCTTCAAACTCTAATGCCCACCCTTCTTTATCAACATTAAAAACAATGGCTTCCATTCCCAAATTTTTAGCAGCAACTTGTGTGCTAAGGCGGGTACGTAAACTTGGGTTTAAGAACAATAGTCCCACTCTTTTATCGGCACCCAATAAACGGTCTTTAAAAGGATCGGCTTTATATGCCAAGGCCTTTTTTACAAGTGCGTTGATATCGGTTACATCATGAACAGAAATAAAATTTTTCATACCGTTTGCGCCTTCAATACAGAAGGATTGTTTATTTTAATTCAATGGATAATGCGGTTAAAAAAAGATCGGCTTCTTTTTGTGTGATGTTTAGTGCAGGCAATAAACGAATCACATTTGGTTTAGCTTCTCCTGTAAAAATATGGTGATTAAATAATAGGTTCTTTTTTACTTCTTTTAATGCTTCTGGTAATTCAATACCAATCATTAAACCCCTTCCTCTAACTTCTTTAATATTAGGTAGCATTTTTAATTCTTTCATTAGGTAGGCACCAACTTTTGCTGCATTAGCCATTAGTGCATCTTGTTCCATAATTTCAAGTACCGCAAGTGCTGCAGCGCATGCCAAATGGTTGCCACCAAAAGTGGTACCCAACATATAATGCTTTGCTTGAATTTTTGGAGAGATAGAAATTCCTGCAACAGGAAATCCATTACCCATGCCTTTTGCCATGGAGTAAATATCAGCAGCTACACCACTATGGTCGTGTGCATAAAATTTACCGGTTCTGCCATATCCGCATTGTACACTATCTGCAATAAATACTGCATTGTATTGGTCGCATAATCTACGAATGGCTTGTAAAAATTCATCCGTTGCAATATTAATTCCGCCAACACCTTGAATGCCTTCAATGATTACAGAACTCACTTCATTACCATAGTTTTCAAAATAGGCTTCTAATGCAATGGTGTTATTGAAAGGCAAAAAAACAACATTATCGGTTTGATTAACAGGCGCAACAATATTTGGATTGTCTGTAACGGCAACTGCTAAAGAAGTTCTACCGTGAAAGGCCTTTGTAAATGCAACAATTTTTTTACGACCATTGTAAAACGAAGCAGCTTTTAATGCATTCTCGTTGGCTTCGGCACCACTGTTACAAAGAAATAATTGGTAATTTTCTTTGCCACTAATATCGCCGAGTTTTGCAGCTAATTCTTCTTGAATAGGAATGTGAATAGAGTTCGAATAAAAACCTAGTTTATTTAGTTGGTCGGTAACTCTTTTTACATAATGTGGATGGGTATGACCAATAGAAATAACGGCATGACCGCCGTAGAGGTCTAGGTATTCTTGTCCTTTATCGTCCCAAACATAAGCGCCAGAAGCTTTGTTAATCGTTATATTATTAATAGGGTATACGTCAAATAGTTTCATGGTAATATTTTTGAGTTCATTAAATTCAATTGCAATTTATTTTAGGCAAACCACCTTGCATTTATAACGCTAAAAATAGTTTGCCTTTAGTCGCAATCCAGTATACTCGTTGAATCCAAATAGTAAATTCATATTTTGAACTGCTTGCCCTGAAGCACCTTTTAATAAATTGTCAATAGCAGAATGAATGGCAATTTTATTGCCTTGTTTTTCTATATGAATCAAGCATTTGTTGGTATTCACTACTTGCTTTAAATCGATCATGGTTTCACTAACATGCGTAAATGCAGCATCGGCATAAAACGACTGGAATAAATCAATTACCGCATCAAATGAGAGCCTTGATTTTGTTAAGCTTGTAACATAAATGCCTCTTGTGAAATCTCCACGCCAAGGAACAAAATTTATTAACTCGTCTGTTTGTAAACTTTGCCCAGAAACTTGGTGCAAGGATTGTCTTATTTCGTGTAAGTGTTGGTGTTGTAAAGTTTTGTAAGCCGAAATATTATTGGCCCTCCAACTAAAATGCGAAGTGCTACTCAAACCTTGACCAGCACCTGTTGAACCAGTAATACCTGTTGTATAAACTTCATTAAGGTTACCCGTTTTTGCAAGTGGCAATAATCCTAACTGTATGGCTGTTGCAAAACATCCTGGGTTAGCAATATTATTGGCAGATTGAATAGCAGTTTTATTTAGTTCAGGTAATCCGTAAATAAATTCTTTACCTGCAATAGCGCCAGCATTTGGCAGCAGTCTAAAATCTTGCGAAAGATCAATAATTTTAATATGATTGGGAATTATGTTTGCCTGTAAAAATTTATTAGCATCGCCATGTCCTACACATAAAAACAATACGTCAATATCAGTACTCAGTTCAGAAGCAAAAATCAAATCTGTATCACCTAAAAGATCGTTATGTACTTTGTAAACAGGCTCACCTGCATTGCTTTTGCTATGGATGAATTGAATTTTTACTTGCGGATGGTTTATGAGTAATCGAATTAATTCGCCACCTGTATAACCAGCGCCGCCAACAATACCTACGTTAATAATTGCTTGGGTGTTTGTATGGTTGGTTGCTTTGTCCATTGTAAAATAGTTTTCCTTGCCAATTTATTAGCAAGGGTAATTTATGAGCTTTGATTCACTTTATGCCAGATAGAGGTTTGATTGCCAAATATTTTACTAAATCCGCGAACATCTTCTCCGGTAAAGCCCGTATTCATTTCACCATATTTACCAAATTTGCTATTCATTAAATCGAAAGCAGATTCAATACCAATAATATGAAAGCGGTAAGGTAGCATTTGTACAAATACATCGCCAGTTACATTTTGCTGGCTATTGGTTAAATAGGCTTCTATATCACGCATTACAGGATCTAAAATTTGACCTTCGTGTAACCAGTTGCCATAGAATTGACTCAATTGGTCTTTCCAACCCAACTGCCATTTGGTTAAAATATGTTTTTCAAGTGCATGGTGTGCTTTCAAAATAACCATTGGCGCAGCAGCTTCAAAACCAACGCGGCCTTTAATGCCAATAATGGTATCGCCCACATGTATATCTCTTCCCAAACCATAGGCACCTGCAATGGTTTGTAAATATTGAATGGCTTTTGTTGGATGGTCGAATGTTTGATCATCTACACCAGTTAATTCTCCTTTTTCAAAATGCAGTTTTACTTCTTTGCTATCTGTAGCCGTTACTTGTGTTGGCCAAGCAGATTCTGGTAAAATTCCTTTTGAATTCAAAGTTTCTTTTCCGCCAACACTGGTACCCCAGAGGCCTTTGTTAATCGAGTACATTGATTTCTCGAAATTCATGTTTACGCCCTTGCCCTTTAGGTAAGCAATTTCATCTTCTCTGCTCAATTTTAAGTCACGAATAGGGGTAATGATTTCTACACCCGCAATTAAAATATGAAAAATCATATCGAATCTTACTTGGTCGTTTCCCGCACCAGTACTGCCGTGTGCAACTGCATCTGCATTTAATTTTTTTGCGTGTTCTGCAATATGTAAAGCTTGGCTCAATCGCTCGGCACTTACGCTTAATGGATAGGTATTATTTTTTAATACATTTCCATAAATCAAATATTTTATAATGCTGTCGTAGTAAGACTTTACTGCGTTTACGGTGGTATGTGTTTTTACACCTAATGCATAAGCATGTTGTTCAATTTGCAACAATTCTTCGTCTGTAAATCCACCTGTGTTTACAATAATACTATGTACTTCGTAGCCTTTGTCTTCACTTAAATATTTCACACAAAAAGTGGTGTCTAATCCGCCACTAAAACCTAGTACAACTTTCTTAACCTCGCTCATATAGTAGAATTATAAATTAAAAAATTGGTTGAAAAAAGATGTTGGTTTAGTAGCACCGCCACCAGTATTTGTTGTTTCTTTTTTTCTAAAAATCCCCATCAAACGACTCTGTTTTATTTTCATAAAACGTTCGTACAATTTTGATTTTTGTTTGAATTCTTGTGCTGTTTCTTCGGGCTTAAAATGATCTGCTGGGTCATACAACATAGCAGTACACATACAGTTCTTTCTATCCTTACTCATTAAAATATCGTAGTTCACACAGCTTTTACAACCTGCCCAAAACTCTTCGTCGTCTGTTAATTCACTATATGTTACCGGTTCGTAACCTAGGTCGCTATTGATTTTCATTACAGCCAATCCTGTTGTAAGCCCGAATATTTTAGACGCAGGATACATTTCACGCGAAAGATTGAATATTTTACGCTTGATGGTTTTTGCTACACCAGTTTTTCTATAAGGGGGCGACACAATTAAGCCACTATTAGCCACAAATTTTCCATGGCCCCAAGCTTCAATATAGCAGAATCCTACCCATTGTCCCAAACGAGTAACGGCAATCACGGCTTTGCCATCTAAAATTTTTGCAGCAACATATTCTGGAGACCTTTTAGCAATGCCTGTGCCTCTAGCTTTGGCCGATGATTCCATTTCATCGGTGATGCGTTGTGCAAAATGTGTATCAAGGTAAGTGGCTACCCTGACAATGATTTCCTTATTTTCCAACTAGTAAAAATTATGAGTGTAAACAGAAAACACGTATCGTGTAGAATGGGTCATTGGGGATTTTCCACTGATAGGGGCAAGTGCCAATTGCTCGTCCTATCAGAAACCGCGTCGGGGTCTCGGTGAACTATTGAAGGCAGATACCATTGAAAACACTGTTGAAAGTGCAGTCAAATGTAAGTGTGGTATATGGTTTGTCAACTGCTTCAATGCGAATAGGTTTTGTCTTTGAGGGTTCAAAAGTAAATAAGTTTGATAGAATAACCCGTAATTTTTTTGTTAAATAAGCCTTGAAATCTTTTGTAATGGTCAAAAAAAGAATAGCCGCACTTAAAAAGGGCGGCTATTCTAAATATTTGTAGCTGTTATGTATCTTAATCCATTCCACCGCCGCCTCTGCTGAAGCCACCACCGCCACCACCGCCACGGTCAAATCCACCACCGCCGCTACCTCTGTCGTAACCGCCGCCTCTCATCATATCCATGCCACCCCTAGATCTGTTATCACCTCTTCTTCCACCTGTATCACCAAACCTGCGTAGGTTATAAGTGAAACTAATCATGAAGTATCTTTTAAGCACTTTGGTTTGAACGTCTTGAATGCTATTACCAGAAACTGTTCTACTAATGCTCACATTTTGATTTAGTAAATCAAATACATAGAACTTTAATTCTGCTTCTTTCTTTTTGCCCATTTGTCTTGAGAAACTAGCATTCCATAAAGGGATTGCAGTATTATAACCTGCACTTTGACCTGTATTGATGATATAATCAAAATCCGATGATGCTACCCAACCGCTCTTAGTATAATAGGTTGCTTCAGCTCTTAAATTTTGGGTAAAATAATCGGCATTTTGTTGCGGTTGCAAAGAATATCTAGCATAAGTAAAAGAAGAATTCGAAGAGAAGTTCATATCGAAATTGTCTTTCAAATTGGTGGTCCAAGAAACCCTACCGCCTAATACAGAGTTTTTCGTGAAATTGCTCTGTGCATTGATTAAATTTTGACTTTCATTGTGCGAGATATTTGCAGTGAAATTCATATTGCTTTTAGGGTTGCGAATAGGAAATCCATAGTTAAAATAACTCGAAAGACTATAGGTACCATTCAAGTTAACAGGTTGCGTAATCTGTGCACCATTAGCAAGTACTGTTACAGAGTTTTGAATATCGTTTTGTGTAACACTTGCATTGATTGTAGCAAAAAAGTTTCTTTGTGTAAACACATCAAATGATGAATAAAGTAATCTCATTGAGTGTGCCATTTGTTGCTTCAATGCAGGATTACCCATTGTAATATTTAGCGGATTGCTATTGTCTGAAATGGGTTGTAACTGTGTAGCACTTGGCTGAGAAGTACGTCCCATATAGTTTACACGCAAACTTTTAGATTTGGTAAACTCATAACGGAAAGTAGCTGTAGGAAACATATTTACATAATGCTGATTAATAGCACTGTCTTTGGTTTTATTTAAGCTATTTAAATCACCAAATTGTATGCCAGAACCAACACTAAAGCTTAGTTGCTTTTGTTGAATACGGTAACTGATTGTTCCTCTATCTGAATTATAAGTATTCTCGAACGTATTGCTCAAATTAGCAACAGCTAAATCGTATTTACTAGTTAATTTATTATAACCTAATGTTTGTTTACCATTTGTAGTTATACTATAGGAGTGGTTATAGGCAAATTCTAACAATTGATTTTTACCAATAGGCTCAGTATATGAAACAGTAGTATTGATGTTTCTTGCATCGTTATTACTGGTATTAATTTGGTTAATGGTATCTACCCTGTTTTGTGTAAAATATTGGTTGATAGATTTATTTGTTCCGCTTCCATCACTATTACTTCCACCAAAAACTACTCCAAGTGAATAGGTTCTGCCTTTTTTAGCAAAACGGTGTCTGAAAGTTGCGTCCATAGTTCCATTGTAACCATCGCTTAATGAAGTGGTTTTTGCAACTGAATTATTTAAATTCAATTTTCCTTTTGTTGATGCGGTGGTTTGGTCTGATTCATTATCGGAATGCGTAAAACTAATATTCGGTCTAAGAATCATTGAATTACTAGAATCAAACTGAGATTCAATATTAAAATTGATACGATTGTTTGCACTATGTCTAACAGCAGAAGAAACGTTATTACTCAAATTCGATGAATCTGCATTGCCGTTTACAAGCGTTTGTGTGTGACTATTTTGATCGGTGTAGGTTTTTTGGTCGTTATAAAAATAACTACCATATGCTTGGGTTTTTGTGCCCCAGTTATTTCGGTAATTCAAACCAGCTGCCCAAGTATTTACCATACCAGATCCGCCACCAGCACCTCCACGGCCACCAGTTGAACCACCGCCGCCGCCTTGACCACCTGTGAAATTTTGTTTATTTACATTATTGCCTTGGCCAATTAAAGTAATTTGTTTGTCTCCATCATATTTGCTTAGGTTCAAACTATTGTCATTTACTCCTTCATCACCAGTGCTACCACCGCCAACTACTGCTTTTCCAAAATATCCTTTACGCTTATCTTTTCTTGTGGTGATATTAATTGTTTTTACCCTGTTACCATCATCAAAGCCGGTGAAGGAACTTTGGTCACTCATCGCATCGTATACTTGAATTTTGTCAATGATATCTGGAGGAATGTTTTTGGTTGCCAATTTTGGATCATCTCCAAAAAAACGTTTTCCATCAACCAAAACCCTTTGCACGGTTTCTCCTTGTGCTTTGATGCTACCATCTGTACCTACTTCTAAACCAGGTAGTTTTTTTAACAAGTCTTCTGCAACCGCATTTGGTTTGGTTTTAAAGCTTGACGCATTAAACTCAGTAGTATCTCCTTTAATTCTAATTGGGGATTGTGTGACTGTTACATTACCTAAATCATTGGCACTTTGCACCAAAAAAATGGTTCCTAGGTTAATGTCGGGTTTTGATTTACTAGGGCTAATCTTTTTACTGTAAGAGGTATAACTCTGAAAACTCACTTGAATGATCAAATCTGTGAATGGTAGATTTTTTAAATCAAAGCTTCCGTCTGTTTTTGCTAGGCCAAATACCTCTAAAGTAGAGTCTTTGGCATCAATGACAGTAACAGTGGCATCTTTTAATGACTGTTTGCTTAAAGAATCAATTAAAATACCTTTAACTGATCCTGAATTTTGCGCCATTGCAGAAATGGAAACAAAGCTGAGTAGAACGAGAATATATAAATTACGCATAGTCTAGGTTATTATAAACAAAGCTAGTTTGCTTATTGAATGGGTTTTTAATATTGTTAACCAACGGCAAGCTAACAGGATAGTTGGAAAAGGGTGTTTAAAAATCGGTGAACGGATAGCTGATATAGGCAAGAGTATTGAATTGTAAATATATGCGCCTGCTCATAAAGGGTTTATTTACGTTTATGTTATATTTGCAAAACAGCTGAATTTCAACGCTTGAAACCAATTTTAACCTTATTAATATTAGTGGCTTTTATAGCGCAGACCTTTAATCAGGCCTCAATTGTGGCGCGTTATTATGTAAATACTGCTGCATTTGCAAAAAACTGCGAGAATAAGGCAAAACCACAAATGCATTGTAATGGAAAGTGTCAAATGATGAAGCAATTACAAAAAGCTTCAAAAAATGACCAACAAGCACCAGAAAAATCAAGAAATGCTAAGAACGAAGTTCTTTCGTCTAAATCATTTTTTGCAAGTATTCAATTTTTTCGGTTATCATCTCCTATTCATTTTAACAAATACCAAGTTCAAAAATTACCATCCATTCCTACTGTAATTTTTCATCCGCCATGGGCTGCTTAGGTATCAAGTAGTATAAAATTTCTGCTTATTTAAGTGTTTTGATAAATAAAACAAAGATTTTTTGCTTATAAAAGCAAAAAACGACTGTATTATTTAGTGGTCATTTTTGAGTTATCAATTTGAAAAAAAATACAAAGACCTTGGTATAATAAATAATTGATGTTTTTACAACTTTTGTAAGCTAAAAATTAGATATGTATTTTAAACATTGATTTTATTAATATTCATTAAGCCAAGACTAGGAAGTTGAGCCACTATTTTCTATCAACTTTTGTGTTGTCTTATTTATAAAAAATCATTTAACAAATCAGTCTTTTTTAACGGCTAATAATTCATTAACCAATATTTTATAATATTTCAACGCTCATTTCATCAAAACTATTTAGCGTTTAATTCATATATATGAAAAAAGTAGTCTTCGTAATTTGTTTATTTATGTTGAGTGCCATTGGACATTCGCAGTTAAATAGTTTCATTTCAGGAAAAGTATTTGATGCCATAACTAAAGAACCTATACAAGGTGCTGTTGTTTCAGCAGTATCAAATAAAACTATTAGCAAAGAAAATGGCAGTTTTATTTTTCAAGCAACTGGTAGAAGTATTACCATCAATGCAGTGGGATACGATTCTAAAACAATTGAAATCTCAAATAAAAATTTAGCCATATCACTTTCTCCTTCGCAAAAAATATTAGACCAAGTGGTGGTTACTGCTAATAGAACCAATGAAAAAAGAACTGAAGCACCAATTGCCATATCAATTATTAACAAGCAAACAATCGACGAAGCAAAAGCACAAAGAATTGATGCAGTATTAAATAAAGTGAGCGGGGTTTATATGGTGAATCTTGGCAATGAACAACACGAAATGAGTATTCGTCAACCAATGACTACCAAAAGTTTATTCTTGTATATGGAAGATGGAATGCCTATTAGAACTACAGGCGTTTATAACCATAATGCCTTATTAGAAATGAATTTGCCTGCTGCAAAAAGTATAGAAGTCATAAAAGGACCATCATCTGCATTGTATGGTGGAGAAGCCATTGCTGGTGCTGTAAACATAATCACACAAGCTGCTCCTGCGTATACTGGAGGCAATATTAGTACGCAATTTAATAATACAGGATACAAAAGAGTAGATGGTCAAATTGGTAGTACAATTGGCAAATGGGGACTACTAGCAACAGGCTATTATGCAATAAGAAAAGAGGGCCCTGTTGAGCATACTGATTTTAATAAAACATCTATTTCTTTAAGATCCGATTACAAAGCAAATGACCACTTAACTTGGACCAATACCTTGGCTTATATAGATTATTATAGTGACATGACAGGTGCATTAGATAGTACAAAATATTTTCAAAAAAACTTTAGCTCTTTACAATCTTTTACATTTCGATCTGTTTACGCTTTGCGTTACAAATCTATTTTGTCGCAACAATGGAATAGTAATAGCGCAACAAGTATTTCATTTTTATTGAGGGATAATTCTGTTAAACAAAATCCTTCTTATTCTATTGGAAGCACCAGTATTGCAACGGTATTTAAAGGGCAGATTAACGATAATTCCTTTAAAACAAATTCACTAAATGCCCAACATGTTCAAAAATTTGCTTGGCTTAAAAGTAAATTAGTAGTAGGCGCAAGTATAGATTTTAGTCCGCAGTCTTACTATGCAAAATTCATTTCCATCACTAAAGATCTTGCCTTAAATAAGTATGTTAGTTACACACAAAAAACACCAGATTCTTTATTGAGTAACTATACAACCAATATTAGCAATTTGGCTACCTATATTAATTATGAACTTTACCCTTTCATTGGTTTTAAAATAGTTGCTGCTTTGCGTTATGATGCATTCAAATACGATTATAGTAACTTATTACAAACTGGTGCACCAAGTTCTGTAACTAATTATAATAGGGTTACACCAAAGCTTGGGTTTACCTATAATATTAAAGGGATTGGCTTCTATGGAAATTATAGCGAGGGATATGTACCTCCTCAAATCACAGAATTATTCAGTAGTAGTATTGTGCCTTATTTGGCGCCACAAACATTTAAAAATTATGAATTTGGAGGTTGGCTAGCAATTAGTGGTAATAAGTTATATGCCGATTGGAGTTTGTATAATTTACGTGGTACAAATGAAATTATTTCTGTGAAATTGCCTGATGGAACTACCCAAAATCAAAATGCAGGTGAAACTGAACACAGAGGTATTGAATATGGCATCAACTATCAGCCAAATACACAATGGCATTTTAGGTTTAGTGGAACAAATGCAAAACATACTTATATTAATAATATTGTTAAGGGGGTTAATTATAATGGAAAAGAAATTAATGGCGCGCCACATTTTATAGCAAATGCAGAGATATCGTATAAACCGATATTCTTGAAAGGATTTAGCATTGGTGCAGAATGGCAACACCAAAACAAATACTTTATGGATGACCTTAATAATTTTACTTACAATGGGTTTGATATTGCCAATATTAGAATTGCTTATAAAATTAAAAAAGCAGAAGTTTGGATAAATGCGTTAAATGCATTGAATGCTTATTATGCAGTATATGCAACATCAGCTCCTGCAACTGCAATTGGTGTAAATAATAAAACTTATAATATGGGTGATCCAAGAGAATTAACCATTGGCCTCTCTTATAAATTTGGAAAATAAATTATCATCCTATCAAATTAAATATGAAGCAAATTTATAAATGGCATCGAAAAATATCCATCATTATTGCCATCCCTGTTATGTTATGGGCAGCTAGTGGATTTATGCATCCTATCATGACTAGCTTTCGACCAAAGATGGCTACGCAGGTTTTACAAAAAATAGCAATTGATACAAATCAAATAAAACTGAGTTTATCCGAGGCTTTACAAAATAATAAGATTGATTCTTTCACCAATTTTAGATTTATTCATATTGATACAAATTGGTTTTATCAGGTGCAAATTGGTAGAAATATTCAACCAATTTACTTGAGCGTAAAAACAGGCAAAATTTTACGAAAAGGAGATTGGATCTATGCGCAATATTTAGGCAAACAATTTTTAGAAGGACAAACAAATCGATCCGGAAAAAAAGACAGTGCTATTGCCGGAGTAGCAGCAATACAAGACTGTTGTGATGCCGCCGCCGTTTGTGTATTAAAAAATTCAATTGGGTCAAAAGTTTCAGATGCAAAATTAGTAACTAGTTTTAATGACGAATATAAATCGGTCAATAAAATACTACCTGTTTGGGATGTGGCTTTTGAAAGAAAAGACGGTATTCGCATTTATGTTGAAACAACACAAGATCGATTTGCGTTGGCAATGGATAACCAACGTGCTATTTTTAATCAATTGTTTGCATTAATACATACTTGGGGATGGTTAGAATTTTTAGGTAAAGGAAAACTAATTGTTGAAATAGTATTAAATATTTTAGCATTAATGACTGTTATTTTTGGACTGATTATTTTCTTTAAAACATCATCTAAAAAAGCCAATGGAAATACAGTAGTAAAAGCTAGAAAAGCGCATAGAATCACCTCTGTTTGCATTGCTTTTTTTACACTTGCTTTTGTAATAAGTGGAGGTTATCATGTAGCGTC
>Ga0114959_10000336_pt1 | contig 44004 bp, 38 predicted proteins | sample C_130625_EF_Meta_FD_87317 | JGI IMG/M metagenome (GOLD analysis project Ga0114959, IMG submission 87317) | Freshwater microbial communities from Lake Croche, Canada to study carbon cycling - C_130625_EF_MetaG | ecosystem: Environmental > Aquatic > Freshwater > Lake | place: Lake Croche, Canada... | reverse complement strand
TTCTGATGTTCCGATCGATGTTACCATTATTCCAAATAAAGTTGGTAGCCCCTTGATTGGATGATTGCAAGATAACACTCGAATCTGCACAGAATACGGTTGGACCATTGGCAGTAATGGTTGGTTTTGGCGGAACGGGCTTGGAAACAATTGTCAGTGGCGTAGAAAAATCAGTCTGGCAGCCGAATTCGCTGATAGTTTTTACTGAATAACTACCAGAGGTGATAACCGTAATTTCGGGTGATTTGCTACCGTTACTCCATTCATAAATGGCGGCACTATTAGCTTTTAAAACAGCTTTATTCCCCTCACAAAAATCAACAGCACCGATGGCAGTGATGGTTGAAATGGGAACGTTACTACCTTTAAAAGAAATGGCTGGCACTTGAGTTACGTTACCTAAGCCATCACGCATACGAGCAAAATATTGTTGACCTTCTGCAACGTTTAGCGTAACTTGTTTTTGCGTTGAAAAAATCCCATTGTCAAAAAAAAGTCCATTATTGGACCATTGATAACTCAGATACCTGTTCCCGTATTTATCAGAATCGGGAAGGGTGACATTGACGCTATTATCTCCACAGCTGAAGGCTAAGTTTGGATATTCTATCGGAATATAGGCTGTTGATGTTTGGAAAAAAGCATCGGTTAAAGAATTGTTCCAGGCATCTGCTAATTGCGTTAAACCCGTGGTGAAGTGCACACCCTGATTCCTCCCATCTGGTTGAATAACATCAGTATTTGGCCCTTGAATGACGTTTGGTTGTTGAATAAGGGCTTGTTGAGCTCTGATGATTTTTGGGTCAGTTAATCCCTGATTATATGAAGTATTTGAAATAACCCAACTAAGATTATTTTTCCCTGATTCGCTGCGAGTTTTGTTAATAACGGTTTGAATGTTTGATAGGTAAGTTTGTTCATCTGGCACTTTATTAAATGCCACAGAAGTAAAACCATTGTCTGCCTCACCTTGACACCATAAAATGGCTCTTATCCCCAATTCGGGAACAAAATACTTCAATACGTCGGACATATTTTGGTAAGGAAGTCGGTTGGGGTATACTCCCCCAATGTAAGGGTTGGGTGTATAATTTCCATTTGCTGTTTCAGCCCAAGCCGTACTTGTCGTTCCATTCAAGGCTACGTTGAAAAACATGACCGGAACGTTCAAACGATTTACTAATAATTCTCCTAATCTACCCCAACACCAAGCATTTTTACCACGTGGCGCTATCCTTGAATTTGTTTGTAATTGTGAAAAAGGAGATAAAGAAATGTAATCTGTTCCACCACTTTCAACATTATTCAAAGTAGAAAGACAATTTACTCGGTCATTATCAATAAATACGGCCGAAACCGCATCTACCCCTTCAGCATTTGACTGTCCAGCAATGACAAAAACTTCGCCAACCCCCACTCTGTCCACAGAGACTACCTCGCCGACTATGGCTCCATTCAAACTACCCCTAACTTCCAACCTATACCAGCCTTGCCTAACCGACATTACCGTATTGAAATTACCATTTAAGGGTAATGTCTTGATGGTTCTCCAGTCTTGAAAGTCAGTATCGGCACCTTGGCCCGCTTGAATAGGAATGAGTCGTGCTTCAATTTTATCAACTTGCTTGTTGTAGGAACCAGCCACCGTGACAGCAGAAAAACCAAAACCATTGCGTTGATACACCGCCCGATTTTGTGGAGCAGTGAGTTTGATTTGACCAAAAATTAGGTTACTAAAACTAATTAATAAAGAGATGAGTAAAGTTCTTTTAAACGTTAACATGCCAAATGTTTTTTTACTTTTATGATTTTATTTGATGTATTGATCGTGTTACAGTTTAACTTTTAATCTGGAAAGTATGTAATTAATATCAAGTAGTTTGCTCAAACAGAAATAGCTATTTAATTAACAAACAATACGATTTTTAGCACAATACACAATTTAAGGGTGTATTATGTCCTATTTTTAACACAATCCTAGCGCATCGCATTAATAAATTCTCAAAGAATAAACCTTTGTTTCATGCCGCCAGTTATTGGTTCATAAATTTGTGTTATCTATTAATTCCGATTAGTTTTGAAATTTTAAAGGCATTGCTTTCAACGCTTAAAATATAAATCCCTTCCGAAAATGAACTCAAATCCAAGACTTTTTGCGTATTCAGAAGGTCAATTTTTCCTCGGTATAATAATTTACCACCCGTTGAATAGACGCTGATGGAAGCGTTATCTAACCCGTATCGACTTTCTATAGTAAAAAGGCCATTAGAAGGATTTGGATATACCGAAAGACCTTTGTCATTGTAAGTTACGAAATTAAAATTGCTTTCTTTTGAAAAGCAAAACAAAGGCGAGCTGGTAGATTTTAGGTTATAAATATTTTTTCCACTGACTGAGTATTTTCCATCTTCAGAAGCTCTAGTTATGCTATCCTTTGACGACAATACTTTTTCATCGAATTTCCAAATATATTCATCAGCCGATTTATCGGTGCGTGCCACCAAAGTATAAGTCCCTTTCTGAACTATCGTAACTGCTTTCGGATTATCCTTTTTAACAACTTGAATCGCATTTGATAGCTTAGAATTGCAGTTTTTATTATCGGTTACAAAACTTCTTACTATTTCAGTACCACTCACCTTAATCGATGAATTAAGTGACGTTTTATCATCTAGGTTGTTTCTATTCCACCCAAATTTAGTACTGTTGTCACTCGGTGTTGAAACCAAGGTTACACTTCCTCCCTCGCAAAATACTGTATCCGTTAATGCCCTAATTTGTGGTGTTGCTGGGATTGGGTTGACCGTTACTGAAATGTTATTCGTTGAACTGTCTGATAAGCATCCGTTTGAAGCACGAGTTTGTACTGAATAAATTCCTCCTTTTCTAACGGTAATCACTTGTGTATTTTCGGCAATCACTTGTGTATTTTCGTTTTTCTTAGTCCATGAGTAACTAGATGCTCCGGCATTTGAAGAAGTCAAAACAATTGTTTGGCCTTCACAGAATTCTGTCGATCCCGAGGTGCTGATTGTGGGTTTTTCGGGTCTTGGTTTTGCTATTAATTTTACCTCTGCTGAATACGGTGAGGCGCAAGCATTTTTATCTATAACTCGCAATTTATAGTTAGCTTCCTTTGAAGCCGAAATATCTTTGGTTCTTGGCAGATTGGCAATGGCTGGCGAACTCGTCCACTCATAAATTGGGTTATCTACTTCGCTTGAACCTTCCAGTAATACGCTGGTTCCTAAACAAAAATTCACATCACTTGTAGCTGTAACAGTTGGGGCTTTAGGTGGCGTATTGGCTACCACTGTAAACTGTGGAATCTGAATTATATTTCCATTACTACGAGTTACTTTTGCAAGGTATGAACCACTGCCTACATTTACACTCCTGGTGTTGCCAGGTACTGCTTCATTTTTTGTGGAATTGAACCAACTGTATGAGGAATAACCCTCTGGTAAGGTTAATTTTAAAACGCCAGCTGATACACATTCTAGTGATACTGTTGGAATATTATCCACCAAAATAGGTTCTACGGTTTCAAAAAAGTTTTTATTATCCTCTGTCAAAGCCTTTATCCACGCATTAGCAACATCGTCCAAACCTTTTCCCGTGAAGTGAATACATTCAGATCTTTCTCCTTTTTTTGATACCTGAATATTGTCAGTAAATGGGCCGAGGTACATCGGTGCGAGGGTTGGGTCGGATATCGCTTGATTCTGTGCATTGACAATAATAGGTGATGGAGCTGCTGGTAAAGCACTAGGGTTAAAACAATTTAATTGGCTTGAAAAAGAGGTTCTTGCTATTACCCAAGCTAACTTATTGTTACCCAAATCTTGACGAGTTCTTTTTACCAATCTTCTCAAATTATCTAAATAACTTTCAATTGTTACGGGTGGTGTTAATCCCTGTGCAATCGCATCAAGGTTTAATAAATTTTGTGTTTCCCCTTCCATCCATAACACAGCTCTAACACCCATATTGATTCCGTAATAACTCAAAACTGCACTCAGATTTGAATACGGATAGCCCGGCACATAACGATTATTGTTAGTGTTGTCAAACTGGAAATCGCTGGGCACACCAACGGTAGGATTTTCAGCACTTTCACGCCAAACACGAACTGATGCACCTGCCCAACCAGTATTAAAAAACATGATGGGTACATTAAGTTTTGCGGCTAAAGCATCACCAACCTTTCCCCAATAATATGGTCCAAGTCCCGAAGGTCCAATGGAAGCTGTTTTTTTGAGTTGTGAAAATTCAACAATAGAAAATTGGTTTATATCAGCATGAAAGAATGGAAAGTCTGGGTAATAAGTTCTTGGACTAATAAAATTTGCACAGTTCACACGGTCATCGGTAGCGCCTGTTTCATTTGCTTCAAATAAAGCACTGCCTCCCGCATTAGATTGGCCGGCAATCACGAAAACCTCACCAATTCCTATTTTATCAACGGTGGTTATATTTCCTACAAGCTTTCCATCCAATGTTCCTCTTACTTCTAATTTGTACCAACCCCCTTTTACAGAAAGCGTTCCTTTAAAAATTCCTCCTAATGGATTGGGGCTGATGGTTGTCCAATCAATATCTGCCCCTTGTCCTTCTTTTACAGCAGTAAGTTTTGCTTGAATGACTTCAACAGCCTGTGAATAACTACCCGTAATTGTGATCGTCGCTTGGTTATTCAAATCCCTTTGAAAAACTTGACGTAATACAGGGGACGAAATCGTAATTTGACTAAATAGTAAATTCGAAGTGCCAGACAATAAAAAGATGAATAAAAATTTCTTTAACATTTCCACATTATTTTAGATTAGTTTCAGTTTTTATGTGCAAAAAACATAAACGGATTCATTCGTTAAAACGATAATTTAAGCTTCGTAAATATTTATCCAAAATTTGGAGAAATCCTACAAAAATACGTAAAGCACCCCAGAAAACTGAGATGCTTTATGCAATTTTATCTTAAATCTATCGTACGGTCAAGATTTTAAAATATTTCCTAGATAGATAAATATTAATCGAATATGGGGCTATGTATAAATATGTAATGTATTGATAATTTAAGCCGCAACTACATTGAATTTCACTTTATGCTTCACTTCTTTGTGTAAATCAAGTGTCGCCGTGAATTGACCAACAAATTTAACTTCAGTATCTAAAGCGATTTTCTTTCTGTCAACATCGAAGCCTTTTTCTTTCAAAACCTCTGAGATTTGGATGGTTGTTACCCTGCCGAAGATTTTACCACTTTCTCCTACTTTGGCAGGAATGTCAAGCGTGATGTCACCGATAGATTCAGCTAATGCCAAAGCATCCATTTTAACTTTCTCAGCCTTGTGAGCCACTTGCTTTATGTTTTCAGCAAGAATTTTTTTGTTTGATCCCGTCGCCATTGTAGCGAACCCCTGTGGAATCAAATAGTTGCGACCATATCCAGGTTTTACGGCAACTATATCATTTTTATAACCAAGACCTACAATGTCTGTCTTTAAGATGATTTCCATTTTTTTAGATAATTTTAAGGCCAAAAGAAAAATTAAATCGACCTATTAACTATTAATAATTAACTAATAATTACTTCAAGCCGTCAGCAACGTAAGGCATTAAAGCCAAGTGTCTTGAACGTTTGATAGCAGTTGCAACTTTACGTTGGTATTTTAACGAAGTTCCTGTTAGACGACGGGGAAGAATTTTTCCTTGTTCGTTCACCAATTTCAATAAGAAATCTGGGTTTTTGTAGTCAATATACTTAATGCCAGATTTTTTGAAACGGCAATATTTTTTGCGTACTACGCTTTTGTCAATTGGTTCGTTTACTAATGTCATGATTTCAAAAATTAAAATTGAATTTCTTTAATTACTCGGCCTTTGATTCGGATGCTGCGACTGGTTTTTTACCTATCAAACCTTTTTGCTTACGCTCGTTGTATGAAACAGCGTGCTTATCAAGAGCGGTTGTTAAGAAACGGATTACTTTTTCGTCACGCTTGTATTCAAGTTCCAATTTGGCAATTAATGTGCCTTCAGCTTTGAATTCGATGATGTAATAATAACCGGTGTGCTTATTTTGAATAGGATACGCCAGCTTACGTATTCCCCATGCGTCTTCGTTAACGATTTCGGCATTGTTATCCGTTAGGATTTTTTTAAACTTGTCAACGGTATCCTTTGTCTGCTGTTCAGACAAAACGGGAGTTAAGATGAATACCGTTTCATAATTACGTAATTCCATTATGATATATTTGATTTTAAAAATTGGAATGCAAAGGTACAGATTACAAAGTAAAATTCAAAATTGAGCGCCGAAAGTTTTGAGATACAGACGATTATGCCTTCATCTACAATGTTAAACAATGGTTATTCAATGATGATAACGCTGAACTTTTTTAGTACTGGTTTTTAATTATGATCTTAATTGTTTTTTAACTGCTTATTCGTTAGCTCATTTTACCGGCATTATCTTTTTTTATCCGCTTCCTTCTGTGTAAATGCCCGTATTGGAAACTTTTGCTAAGATTTTGTCTTGGATGGTTTTTTTCTCGTTTATGTCATAAATATAAATTTTGAATTCCTGTTTTACTCTATAAATTAACCGCTTTTTCAATAAATAAACAGTCCCAAAATCTCTGCTAATCCTTCAACAATATCATAACTTCTTTGAAAGTGTATTAAAATTGAAGGGAAGATAAATTGGTTGATATGTGTTTAATTGCTATTTCTCTATGATTTTCTTTTTGGTTTCCCGAGGGTAGAAGACCATAACGCCTGGTCTTGAAACGTTTAAATTTTTTTAATTTTGGTTATTTTGAATACTAGAGGGTTTGAAAATTTGGGCTTTGGCTTTGAAAAACAAACTGTAATTTCTGTTTTGGCTAAATAAGTTTCTTTTGAGCGTACTGTACGTTAAAAACTGTTTTCCTGCCTTTTTTATGAACTTTTAGGGAGGGACTTTGTTTCAAACATATGAATAATAAAATAGCACTCATCACTGGAGCAAACTCGGGCATAGGTTTGGCAACTGCTAAAGGCTTGGCAGCAGACGGCTTTGATTTAATACTGTTAGTAAGAAATCAAGAAAAAGCGCTTTCGACGCAAGAAGCTATCTTGCAACGTTCTCCTAACACAAAAATTGAATATGAAATTGCTGATTTGGAGGATCTCGATTCTGTGAAAACTGCGGCTTTAAATATTAAAAAAAGATACATTAAAATTGATGTAATAATTAATAATGCGGGTTATTCTCCGGATGTGATTGCTTTTACAAAAGATGGTTATGAAAAATCATTCATTGCCAATCATTTGGGGCACTTTGTGTTGACTATCAATCTTTTAGACCTCGTTGAGGCTTCGGAGGAAGGTAGGATTATCAGTGTTTCTTCGGCAGCACATGCGCTTGGGAAAGTGAGTCGCTTCTTTATAAAAAATAATAAAAATCTCAGTGTTTGGAAAGCGTATGGTGATGGTAAATTAGCGAACATCCTCTTTACGAAAGGTTTGGCGAAAAGATTGGTCGGCAAGCCTATTTTATCGTTTAGTCTACACCCTGGCGTAGTAGGAACCAACTTTGGTGGGAATTTTTCCGGATTCACTCGTTTTTTATTGAGACTCGCTAAACCTTTTATGACCTCCCCCGAAGAAGGAGCGGAAACTTCTATATTTTTGGCTACAACTTCTTTCGAAAATATTAAAAGAGATAATGGGAAATATTTTGCCAAATGTAAAGTAAAATCAACCAGTAGCAACGATATTACGACCGTAAACGCCGATTGGCTCTGGGAAAAGAGTTTATCGATTGTGAATTTTTAATAGATTCATGTCCAGGCCAATTTCACGCAAAACTGGAATTGACACCAGTGAAAAATGAAAGTTTTATCAATGAATATTTTGCAATTCTCCTATTTTTTAAAAAATATTATACTTCCAATCTAAATCCGACACCATGGACATTGGATAGTTTGATGCTTGGGTCTTGGGATAAATATTTTCTTAATCTAGTAATAAAAACATCTAAACTTCTCCCTTTAAAATAATCATCGTCACCCCAGATCGCAATCAATATTTTGTCCCTTGATAGTGTTTCATTTTTATGTAGAACCAGAAATTCTAATAAGTCAGATTCTCGATGGGTCAATTCCAAGACTTTTTCCTCAAAAATTAATTTTAAATTTTTAGTATCAAACGTGTAGGATCCCAAGGAATGATTGTTGATGTTTTGAACCGTTTTCTTGCCTGTTCTTTTCAATATTGCTTCGATTCTCAAAATCAATTCTTCGATGCTAAACGGTTTTGTGAGATAATCATCAGCGCCCAATTTTAAGCCTTTGATGCGGTCTTCTTTTAATGATTTTGCGGTAAGAAATATAATGGGTACATCACTTCCTGTGTTACGAATGTATTCTGCGAGGGTAAAACCATCCATTTCGGGCAACATTACATCCAAAATAAATATATCGTATTGATGCTGTTGGAAGGCTTTTTGCCCAGCTTTCCCCGTAACTTGGAGGTCGATTTCGTAGCCTTCTTGTTCAAGATTGTCTTTTACGACATAACCTAAACTATCATCGTCTTCAACTAACAATATCTTTGTCATTATGTTTTTTAGTAGATTAATTGGTGAATAGGGATTGGTTGCATGATTATTTGCTAATTTAAGTGTTTTGCCCAATATTTACAATTTGTTTAGATCAATTATATAGTTTTGATTTTTTCATTATACGCCTATTTATATTTAAACTCATAAATTTGTGTATTCAATGTTTTCCTAAAACACTACTCACCCAAATTCTCATTCACAAAAAAATGTTTCAATTAGACCCTCATAAAGAATATCCTAAAAAATTATATTCAAGAGCTATCATCCGTTTTCAAGATTGCGATCCGCTAAAGCACCTGAATAATGCCAAATATTTCGATTATTTCTTCAATGCTCGTGAAGACCAAGTGGCTACTGTTTATGAGTTCGATTATAACGATTATTTCGAGCACAATCAAACTTCGTGGGTGGTTTACAATCATCAGATTGCTTACGTTTCTTCGGCTAAAGTGTGCGAAAGGGTAAAGATTATTTCGTCGGTTATCTACTATAACAATGATACGATGGTTACTGAATTTGTGATGACTGATCAGCATTGCCAGGATGTGCGGTCTGTACTTTGGACAACCTCAAAATATATTCATGTCCCCTCTGGTAAGAAAACGAATCATCAACCAGAAGTAAGCAATTATTTAAAAAAAATTTGTGTAGAAGGGATTGATTTTGAACATATTACCTTAAATGTAAGAATAAAATTAATTAAGAAAGAATTGTTGGAAGGGACTTTTATTTCTACTAAATAACAAGCGTATTATTTATATTAGCAGCTTGAATTTAGCTCAAGTAATTAGAAATGAAGAAATGAAAATACGACTCAATTGATTTATCATTCGATTATACCCTCCAAATTCTCCATTCCTTGTTCTTACTTAATTTTACCTTTTAAGTGTTTTGGACAATTAAAAAATATAAAGGCATTCCTACGGTGATATTTATTGGAAAAGTTACAGCAAGTGCCATTGGCAAATAAAGCCCTGGATTGGCTTGTGGAACTGTTATTTTCATCGCTGCGGGAACGGCAATGTAGGATGCACTTGCCGCCAAAACCGCAAACATAAACCTGTTTGTTATATCCGTGGTTATCAATGAACTTAGCAGAGCAAAAGTGCACCCGTTAATTAATGGAATAGCAATGGCAAATGCCAACGGGAACAGGCCAAATGAAAAAAATGCTTTTAATTTCCTGCCGCTCGTTATGCCCATATCCAAAAGAAAAATGGCTAAAAATCCCTTAAATATATCATTGGTGAACGGCTTGATTCCATCGGCTTGTTTTGCGCTAGCCAGTAATCCGATGACCAAACTCCCTAAGATTAATAATACGCTTCCATTGGTTAATGAGTGCTTTACAACAGAAGAGATTTGGATTTTCGTAACGTTTTCCTCTTTATTAAACATAGTGATCAGAACTAATCCCATGATAATAGCCGGAGATTCCATCAATGCCATTATTGCCACCATGTGACCGTGGAGGATTAACTGTTGAGATTCAAGGTAGGAAACGGCTGTCACGAAAGTTACTGCACTCACCGACCCATACGCTGCGGCGATGGCGCCTGCATCAAATATACTCAGTTTTCTTTTTAAGATAAAAAAAGTATAGAAAGAAATTAAAAATGATATACTGATACCAAATAGCATCGACCACCCAATTTCACTCGAGAAGGTTTCACGGGATAACTCCTGTCCGCCTTTGAAGCCAATCGAAAATAACAGATAAAGAGAAATAAATTTTGATGAATTGGGTGGTATTTCCAGATCACTTTTTAAATAAACAGCAACAATTCCAAGAACAAAGAAGAGTAATGCAGGATTGGTTAAGTTTTCAATTAATAAATTAAAGTTCATGATAATTTTTGTTATTTTTTTGAAAATGTGTCCTTTTAGTCAATAAACTGTAATTCCCCAGTTCTTAAGGTGTAAAAAGCTCCTATTATTTTTATTTCCCCATTACTTTCCATCGTTCTTAAAATTTCACTTTTTGCTCTTATGTTGGCAATGGTATTCTTCACATTATTTTGCGAAACTAATCTTACGTAGGCTTCGTTTTTAGACGATTTCTCTCCCTTAAAATTTTGGCTCATCACCACCGCAGGCTTCACATTTTCGAGCATTGATGTAATGTTACCGAGATGGAAATCATCAATTGCTCCTTTAATAGCGCCACAGTGTTGATGACCCATTACCAAAATTAGCTTTGCCCCCGCAACCTTACAGGCAAATTCCATACTTCCTAACAAGTCGGTGTTTACAAAATTTCCAGCCACTCTACCCACAAAAACATCGCCTATTCCTTGATCAAACACATCTTCTACTGGCACTCTGCTATCCAAACAACTCAGAACCATTGCCTTCGGAAATTGTCCATCAGTAACAGTTTTTCTTATTATCTCCGAGTGTTCACGTTGTGTAATATTACCATTTTTAAATCGTTCATTTCCTTCCTTAAATTCTTGTAAGACCAGTTTGGGAGTTAGGGAGTCCTGTTTCGCTTTTGTCATTACGGGGCGATTTTTATTGACCATATTTGATGAAGTAACGTCTTCCTTTCCTTTCTTTGTACCTGAATTGCAAGCCAAAAATATTTGGATAGCGATTACGTGTGCGATTGAATTCAATAATTTTTTGGTCATCTTCTAAGTTTTAATTTATAGACACAAAATTGCTGAGGTAAGTCCATAAATTTTCATTTATCTTTATAATAAAATCCATAAAAAATATTTATGGATAGGCACTAATTGATTTAACAATTGCTTGAAATACTAAAACAATATTGGGGATACGAACATTTCCGACCATTCCAAACCGACATTATTCAATCGGTTTTGGATGGCAGAGATACACTTGCGCTCATGCCCACGGGTGGTGGAAAGTCCATATGTTTTCAAGTCCCTGCCATGATGTCTGAAGGGATTTGTATAGTCATTTCGCCCTTAATTGCACTCATGCAAGACCAAGTTCAACACCTTAAAAATCGAAATATTTCAGCCGTCGGCATTTTTTCGGGAATGCACAAAAATCAAATTGATATTGCCCTCGATAATTGTATTTATGGAAATATAAAATTCCTTTACGTTTCTCCCGAAAGGTTACAAACAAAAATCTTTCTGGAGCGGGCGAAACAAATGAAAGTTAATTTATTGGCCGTTGACGAAGCGCATTGTATTTCTCAATGGGGTTATGATTTTAGACCACTTTACGCTAAAATTGCTGATTTTCGAAAGATAATTCCTTTAGTTCCTTTGATTGCCTTAACCGCCACCGCAACGCAAGAGGTCAAAGCTGACATTATCGAAAAGCTAGAAATGGTGAATCCGCAACTATTTCAGCAAAGCTTTGCTAGAGTCAACTTGTCGTATTCTGCCTTCAAAGAGGAAGATAAAGAAAGGCGTTTGATCAAGATTCTACAAAATGTTGAAGGCTCGTCAGTGGTATATGTACGTAATCGAAGACGCACGCAGGAGATTTCGGATATGCTTAATAAACATAATATTTCATCCACTTTTTATCACGCAGGTTTGAACGCAGTGGAACGAACAAAGCGGCAAGAAAATTGGATTAAAAGTCGTGTTAGAGCCATTGTAGCCACCAATGCCTTCGGAATGGGTATTGATAAGTCTGATGTAAGAACAGTGGTACATTTGGATTTGCCAGACACCTTGGAGGCTTACTATCAAGAAGCGGGTAGAGCAGGGCGTGATGGAGAGAAAGCTTATGCAGTTGCGCTGTTCAATCAATCGGATATTGATGGTTTGGAAAAAAATCTCTCACAAACTTATCCTCCAATTGAATTGATTAGAAAAGTGTACCAATGTCTAGGAAATCTATTTCAGTTGGCCGTCGGTTCGGGAGAGTTTGCAAGCTATGATTTTGATTTAATTGAATTTCAAAGAAGGTTTGAGTTACCGCCAACGGATACGTATTTTGCGCTAAAAATTCTCGAAACGCAAGGATTCATACAGCTTTCAGAAGGTTTTAAATATAATTCAAAACTCATGTTCAAAGTTGATAATCGACAATTGTATGATTTTCAATTACGTAATCCCAAATACGATTCTTTTATAAAATTGCTGCTCAGAATGTACGGGGGAGAACTTTTTGGTTCATTTTTAAATATTTCAGAACCTAACATAGCCAAAGCATTTTCAATTCCCCTCAAGGAAATAGAAACGTGGTTAATGACCTTGGAAAAATTTGACGTTTTGTTTTATGATAAACAAAAAGATAAACCCCAATTAACTTTCCTAACGGCCAGATTCGACTTCCGTGAATTGCCTTTACAAGAATTAGAAATCAAAAACCGCAAGGAAGGTGATATTCAAAAAGCAAAATCGGTAAAGCATTATGCCCAACACCTGAATCGCTGTCGAACCCAATTGTTATTAGAATATTTCAATGAAATTACGGACGCTGAATGTGGGATTTGTGATAATTGTCTAAAAAAGAAAAAGCAAAATAAAATTGCGTATGACGATAAAGAAGGAGATAAGGCCATTGGTTCAAAAATAAAGCAACTATTGCAAAATGGAGCGATGAGTTTATCTTTAATTGCCCAAATAATGCAACCTATCAATCAATTAAAATTTCAGGAGATTATCAGCAAAATGATTGGTAATGAGGAAATTAACTATGACAAGGAGGGAAGATTGTGCTTATAACTCGAAGTGTAAACGCCGAGTTATAAGAATTCATATGTGTAAATTTCAAGTCACGGACTACTCATAAATTCCAGCCGCAACTTTCTCCGTAATTGCTTTGGGAGCAATCCAAGCCAAGAAGGCGGCTAATTTATTGATAAATCCAGGAATCACTTCGGTTTTCCCAGCAAACATAGCATCTACTGATATTTTGGCTACATCTTGTGGTGTCATCGCCACTTTCTCAGCTGCTTTTCTAGCTTTGACAGGAATGTCAGCCCGCTCATTGAAATTAGTATCTGTTGCCCCCGGGCTTATACACGTAACTGATACGGATGAATCCTTTAACTCGTATTTCAAAGCCCTTGAAAAATTCAAGACGAATATTTTTGTCGCTGCATAAATCGCCATTTGTGGTAATGCCTGATAAGCCGTCGAGCTCGCAATATTCAAAATATAAGCTTGTGAATATCGTTTCAACATGGGCAGAAAGATCTGACACATCTCCGTAAGGGTAATCATATTCAAATTCATCATATCACGATTTTGTTCAATTGTAAATTTCTCAAAATCTCCCGCCGCTCCATATCCCGCATTATTGACCAACACTGCCACTTGATAATTTTTCCCTTCAACCCATTTAAATACGCTTCTTGCGACATCGGAAGCCGATAAATCAGTGGCCAAAAAATCAACTTTCACGGCATATTTTTGAGTTATTTCCTTGGCGGTATTTTCCAACTGACTGGCAGAACGGGCAATTAAAATTAAATCATATTTCTTTTTTGCTAATTCAATAGCAATCTCTTTTCCAATACCTTTACTGGCTCCTGTGATGAGTGCGTACATATTTTTGGTTTATTGTTATCCCATTTATCCCATGATTATGAATCATAGCACGAATGAAATTTGTGAATTATTTTTTAGAATCCCTAAAATTAACAAAGCCCCACCAATTGGCAGGGCTTTGTGTAATGAAATTTCTAAAAATTATTTTTTCGGAGTCTTTGGGGCGGGTGTTGCTGGCGTTTTAACCGCTGGTACAACTGGTGCTGGAACCACTGGTGTTGGGTTAACCAAGGCTTTAAGCCCGTCTGGATCTTCAGGCTTAATAGCGATTGCCTTATCCACATTTTCCTGAACTTTCACCAGATCTTTTGTTACGATCGAATTATATCCTGCCAAATATTTATATGTTTCATATAATTGTTCTTTGTTGGCTTTTGTCATGTCCACAACCGATAAGAATTTCTCATAGTGAGGAACTGCCAACCATTTTGTTCCAGAAAAATCTATGTAGCTATTGGTTCTTGCACGATACAAATGGAAAGGAGCAAACTTATCGTTGATGGCAATTGCTTTTGCATACATTGAATCAGCCTTTAATCCTTGATTATATCTTCCCAAAGTATCTTCTCTCGGCGTGTAAGCAGTAACAAAATACTGAGCCATTGCTGCATTATACCAGTCTGTACTATTTAATGTTTGTTTTTTAAACAATTTCCAATTCATTGATTTCGTTGCTTGCTCAACCGCCTTGGCATATTTTTTCTGCCCATAAGCAATTGAGTACATCGTAGCATAATGGTTATTGATCGTATCTAGAGGCGCTGCTTTTTCGTAATAAGTAAGTGCCAAAGAATCCTGCTTCAAGCATTGATAACCTTTCGCAAAATATACATTATCTAAATAATAAGGTTTTACTCCCGCTTTAACCATTTTCTCTAAGTTATCAATTCCTTCCTGACATTTTCCTAATTCAACGCCAGAATAACCTCTCATACGAAACACATCATTATCAGTTGCTCCACCCGCTTCGGCTCTTTTGGTAAACTCGTTTGAACCTTCATAATCTTTTGCTAAGAACAATAATTTTGCAGTTTCCAACAAGATTGGAGGGGTTGCTTCGGCTCTTTCCACATACTTTCTGAATAATTTAGAAGCATCTTTATATTTACCAAAAATAATATAATATTCACCCATACGTTTGTAGTATGGAGCGAAAGATGAATCAGTTTCATAAGCACTTTGGTAGCTATTGACCGTATATTGATAGTTTTTACCTCTCAAATACACGACACCCAAACGGATATAAGCTTTAGCACTTTTTCCAGCCAAAATTGCCTGCTCATACGCCGTTGCTGCTGGACCACCATCATTTTTCAACAAAAAGGCGTCTCCTTTCACAATTTGCATATCAGCGGTCAAAGGTTTTTTAGTTTTCTCGGTAATTAAATCAATCAAACGAACTGCTTCACCAGAATCGTTTGTGTGCTCGTATAAAGTATAAGCTTCTGCAATACGATACATTACGTCCGCATTTTTCATTTTAGTATCCAACAAAATTTTGTCGAATGCTGCCTTTGCTCCTTGCGCATTTTTTTCAGCCAACATTATCGTTGCTAAACCCACAGCATTCAAAGGTTGTTTAGGCTCAGTTGTCAATCCTTTTTCAAAGGTTGCTTTTGCTCCCGCCAAATCGCCGTTACGTAATTGGACGTAGCCTAAATAATACATATTTTCAGCAGTTGGCGAAGCCGCCAATACTGCTGTCATTGTTGCTTTTGCCTTTGTTGGTTGGTCTCCATCCACCTGCATCAAGCCTTGTTGAACCGTTTGCCCGTTTACTAAGCCAGTAAACAATAAAACCGCAGCCAGAAATAGAGATTTCATTTTTACGTTCATTTTCTTGAAATTTTATTTTATTAGTTATTTTGATCATTTCTCAGCATTAAACTATTTACCGAGAACTTATATGATATTTTAGTTTTAGGATGAAAGACAAAATTAAAATAAAAATTTGTTAATAAAAACCTATCTTTTATTCTTTATTCTAACTTGATTCAAGTTTTTAATAAATGGTGGATTTTAATAATGGTATTGCAATTGTTTTGAAGTTGCCAAATTAACGTTCCGACGCTTGAATAATGTCTATTCCTTACGGTGTTTAACAAAATATTAACAGTTTTGAGATTATGGAACAGATGATAGAGAAAAGCGATGTTCTATTCATTGTTATCTGTTCTCTAATTATTACTTGCTCTCCACCTGTCTAATCTGCAAAGGTTGGGTTAAAGGAATTAATCCATTTTTATAAACGATTAATTGTCCTTGTTCAAGCGTCATAAAATTAACAAATCCTGTCCCCAAGCCCATGTGAGCTTCTCTTAGGATCAATTTAATTTGACGGGTTAAAGGATACTTTTTCAGCGCCAAATTATACCCAAATGGTTGATAGTAATCATCTGTAGTTGGATTTAATTTATTGGCTACCGACAAAACATTTATACTTCTAATAAACGTCAATGAAGTAGGGTCATCGCCATCGCTAATCCAATTTGAACCAATTACGCCCATCGCATTATCGTGCGTTTTAACATAATCAATCACTTCTTTGTTAGACTTTGCGGCAAAGAATGAAACTTTCATTTTGCGATCAATTTTGAAAGAATCAATCAAATAAGTCAAATTACTTGAACTTGTTCCGTCAAAAACCAACACAATGTCATCACCACTTTTTGCCCATTTTTTTTGTGTTCCTCTCATAATTGCCTCCAATTCCTTGGTCGTAATCAATGTATCACGATTAGATTTATTGGTAATGAGTGCAATTCCATCACCTGCAAACTTATAACTCTTGTACCTAAAATCATCTCTTTTAAACGTTTCCTTTTCAGTGGTGGTTAATTCTCTTGCGATTACAGCCATACGGGCTTTCTCATTGAGCATCATTGCCACTGCTTCACCTTCAGGTTTGTAAACTAAATTTATTTTTGTGTAAGGAAATGTTTTTTCAAAAGCCATTTTTTCAGCCTCAATAATTTGCTGGAATGATTCATCCACGGCAACTGTAATGGTACCGTTGGCAGGAGAATCTAATACTTTACCCTCTTTATCTTTCCCTCTTCCACAAGATGTTAATAAAAAAGCAACAGCCATTATTAACATTAACGTTTTTATATTTTTCATGGTGTTTTTTGGCTAAAGGCTAATAGTAATTGGCTGTTAGCTTCCAGCATTTTATTTGTCTCAGATTAAAATTTAACGCTTACTACTATACACTGTGAACAATTAACCTTTTTTGCCATCATAATATTCGTATTCATCATCATCGTCATCATCTTTAAATTTTTTAAAAACTCTCCAAGCTCTGTAAAAACCATAGATTATCAATAATACAGCCAAACTATATACATAACTCTTGGAAGGCAAAAAATTTTGCGCAAAATATGAATCAGGAAAAAGAATCAAAAATACACCAAGAATGGAATATGACAACGCCATCATAGCGTTGACTATTGTGAATACCAAAGTAGTATTGCTACCGTAGTTAACAAAGAATAACTTAACATTTTCAATAAGATTTTTTAACATTTTAATCTTGGGTTGGATTTTTTGCCTACTACCTTTTAAAAATGAAACCTGCCAGTTTCCTGACAGGTTTTCAAATTTTCAAAGTAAATTTTCGAGTACTTGAATACTATTCTGACAATTGGAAGTTGATAGGAATGGTAAATCTTGAACGTACTGCACGACCTGATTGCTTACCAGGTGTCCATCTTGGAACTGATTTAATTACCCTAACAGCTTCTTCGTCACAACCAAATCCTACAGATTTCAAAACGTCAACGTTTTGAATAGTCCCATCAGTGTTAACCACAAATTGGATATATACTTTTCCTGACACGTTAGCACGTTGTGCAGCGGCAGGGTATTTTAGGTTTTTCTGTAAGAATTTACCAAAAGCTCCCATACCTCCCGGGAATTCAGCATTTTGTTCAACCGCCGTAAAGATTTCTTCTTCCTTTGGCTTTGGTGGTTCAACGGGTGCTTCTTCTCTCGGTTTAGCATCAGGGTCAGTGGGTGGTGCTTCCACTTCTGTTTCACCTTTTACGGTTTCAGCAGCAGTATTACCTTTCACCTCTTCTGGTGGTGGTTCTGGTTTCTGTACATCCTCATCCTTTTTAATTTCAGGAGGTAAGAATTTTGTTGTCGTCACCTGCGGAATTTCTTTCGGTGGCGGTGGCGGCGGTGGTGGCGGTGGTGGTGGTGGTGTTTTGCTCTCTGGTGGTGGCTGGTCAATTTTCATGACATTGGCCGTTACTTCAACTTTATTTTTTGCTAAGGTTTCTGTTATTTTGGTATAGGCAAAAGACAAAGCAAAAACGGCTGAAACAGAAGCTATACCTACCAATAAAGACCTTGTAACCACTTTGGGATATTCTTTCCGCAAGAGAAAAGCTCCGTAGCTTTTATTCTTATTTCGGAAAATAATATCATCCAGTGTTGAAGTTGGACTTATTACGTTTGACATAATTCTCTGATGTTAAGGGTAGTTATTTTCTTTAATTATCAAGACAATAAAAAAATCTGAATAATCTACCAAATAAACTTTTTTCGTGGATTTCCAATAATTAAAATTAAAACTATTTTTTTAGTTATCAAAATATTTTAACTTTTTTTAGTTTTAACTTTACAATTACTAAATTCTTGTTGTATTTATCAATTAATTGTCAAATGCACAATGCTTGGGAAATACGATTTTAGAGTCCTGATTTTTTAATTAAATCCTCTGAAGATGGGTCAATTCCTAAGATGGCGTAACGCTTGTTTCCAGTAATCGCACATTCATCAAGCAAATCAACCATGTTCTTATATTTTGCACCTTTGGCGGCTTTAATTACAATCGTGAAATTATCACCAATTCTTTTTTTGTAATCAAACAAAATCGTACGAATACCTTTGTTTGAATAATCAGTTTTGAGCAATTGAGTAGTGGCATCGGTCGGAAGTCCTTGATAGTAATATACTTTCGTGGAATCAGGAATAACTGTCAAGGTCTCTGACATTTTTACTTCTGACTTTTCATCTTTCTCCGTTTTGTCAGGCATATTCAATTGCATTACTACGGGCTTCGCTAATGTTGTGGTTAGCATGAAAAAGGTTATGAGTAGAAAGCCTAAATCCACCATGGGTGTCATATCAATTTTCGTTGATGCTTTCTTACTACGTTTTTTACCACCTTTTTTGCCCCCACCGTCTTGACTTATTTCTGCCATTTTTTGGGAATGTTAGATAGTTGATAATTGATAATTAATAATTAACATTTAAAAAAAGATTATCCATTAATTCATTAACCTTTCAATTATTTAATTGTCTTATATAATTTGCTCCTAAAACCTTATGACTTTAATTTGCAGAGAGTTATTTTTTTTTAACTATTCTCTATCAACTATTCACTGGTCTATAAGACCCTGCCTTTCGAGCGAGAGGCAGGGTTAAAACTACTGAGTACAACTAAAATAAAATTATTTTGGCTTACCTTCTGGAGATGTTATCAGCTGAAAAACGTTGATGTTCTGATCTTGTAAAGTGCTAACAATTGCGTTAAACACTTTATAGTTAGAATTTGCATCACCTTTAATGGCCACCTTCAAGGCTGGATTCGCAATTTTTGCGTAACTAACCCAAAGGAAAAGTTCATTATTCGCAGTATCTAAGGGGATACCTTTCAATAAACCTTGGGCTTTCACATCCGAGGGTTTCATTCCTAAAACCTGACGCATCGCACCTGCTGGGTAGCCTACTAATTCAGAAGCATTATAGTTCTTCTGCATTTCTGGCGTTATTGATATTCCCATTCGGTTTGCCATTCTTTCAAGCATGGCATCTTTAGCAATTTTGTCTTCAGTTCCTAAGAAAATTCCTCCGGTTGGTCCAACTGAGATTGTCAAATAACCATCTCCGGCTGGAAGTTTCTTCTCTGAAATGGATGTTGGTGGAGTAATTGTTACGGCTTCTTCGGGCTTAAATTTTGCAGTGAGCATGAAGAAAGTCAGTAGCAAAAACGCCACGTCGCACATCGCTGTCATATCGAGAGAAACGCTTTGTCGTTTTGCTTTAACTTTTGGCATAATAGTTTAATTTAGTAATTTGAAGATTTGTCAATTTGAAAATTAGTTAAGATATACATAAGTATTTCTAATACTAAATTTCAGAAATTGCTAACTTGATTATTTATGAATGAGTTTGAATCATTTTCAAATTTTCAAATTAACTCATCGCACGGGCGAACCCGTTTCAAATTAAATTATCAATTATGGTGAGTTGCATAATTTTGGTTGATACTCAAACCAATTTCATCAACGCTGTAAGTCAATTCGTCAATTTTAGAGGTAAAGAAGTTATACGCAATGATACAAACTGCCGATGTACCAATACCTAAAGCCGTATTAACTAAGGCTTCAGAGATACCGTTTGCTAGGGCAGTTGAATCGGTTGAACCACCTGAATTACCGAGGGCCGAGAACGCTTTAATCATACCGATTACAGTTCCTAATAAACCGATTAGGGTTGATACTGATGCCAAGGTAGCGATGATTGTTAAATTTTTCTCTAACATTGGTAATTCCAATGAAGTAGCCTCTTCAACTTCTTTGCTTAGGGCAGCTAATTTTTGCTCTTTGTCTAGTGAACCGTCAGATGTTAATTGCTTGTATTTTTTTACAGCAGCTAACGTTACGTTTCCAACCGAGCCTTTTTGCTTGTCGCACTCTTTTAAGGCTCCGTCCGTATCGTCTTTGTCTAACAAAGATTGGATTTTACGAACAAATGCATTTACATCTCCACTTCCTTTTGCTTTACCGATGGTGATAAGACGCTCAATTGAGAATGTCAAAGCAGTCAAAAAGCAGGTCATTAGTATTGGTACAATAACACCGCCTTTAAATGCGATAGCGAGATAATCGCCTTGTTTTGGGGCACCTTCATTTGTACCTCCTTCGAAACGTGAACCGTCACCCATAACAAAATGGAAAAACAATTCTGCAAGAACAAAAAGAATTAACATAACTACGCCTGCTGGAATGCCGCCTGATTTTTTTTGAGCTGGTGCTGCTGGTTTAGCAGCTGGGGTTTTTGCTTGTGTACTCATTAGTTTGGTAATTTTGGGTTTAAGTTAAAATACAGTTTTAGGTGAATTTTAAAATAAAAAAATGAAAAATGACTTACTCACAAAATAATCTATTGCAATAGATTACTTAGACAGTATGACAAATCTAACATAATTTTTTTTTAGTTTTTATATGCTTGATGTCAAGTTTTGTTAAAAAAATATTCTACAAAACCTTTGGATTGTACTATCTTAATAAAATCGTCTGTTTTGAAACTTTTTTAAGGTACTATTTCAAGAAAATAATTTTTCGTAGAAAACGTATGATTTTTCAAAGTTGCTCTTTTTTCATAAAAACTTACTAAAAATTTGCTCAGTTAGCTCAATTTTATGGGTAGTTTTTGGATAGAAAAATTGGGTAAAATACTTATCATTTTTTCCAATTTTGTATTCTTTCCGATGACTAAAATTTCTATTCCAGCTGGATTGTCAGCTAGATTAGTCAATAGAGACAGCAATTTAGAAAAATTGCTGTCTAATTCAGTGTCTATAACAATGATTTTTTTGTCGGCTTCCAACAGCAACTTGTTTGCCAAGTTTATTATTAATGAGTCGGAATGATTATCAAGATCGTAAAAAATGGAATTTGCATTTTTTTCTTTCAGTTCTGAAATTAGAGGATTGATAAATTTTACATTTTCAGGACGTTCGGTAATTTGAATATATAGTAACAGATTCATCGTTTTTGAGAGGTTTTTTACAGTATACTGCATGGGCAATTTTTGGTGGCAGTGGTTGAAAGGGTTTGGAATTAAGTATTTTTTGGCATAAATGTTGATCGGGAGAATAAATGTCCTCCAATATCCATAGCAAGGGCTTTACACCCTTCACTATGGATATTGGAGGACTATTCCGCCAAGTAGTGCATAGTTCCGAAAGGGTTCAACTAATTAACTAAATTTGTGGACAAATTTTTGAGAGACTGAATCCTAATTTCTAAATTTACAATCAATCTTGTTAGGATTTTTAGGATTATGCGCTTATCTTTCCATATCATAAATCACAAATTCATTTGGGGCAAGTATATCAATATAACAGAGAAAATTCGAAACGCAATAATAAGGCTTTACCACTAAAGCAGGCAATTGAGGATATGCTTGATTCGTATAAGTTGCGTTCTAAATTCAAGGAAACATATATTGTTGCTTATTGGGAACAAATCATGGGGATGCCTATTTCTTCCAGAACTACCGAAATTTACATTAAAGAAAAAAAGCTTTTTGTTCAATTGGATTCTGCTCCTTTAAGAAATGAATTATTGATGGCGAAATCTAAAATTGTTACGTTGATTAATAAGGAAGTAGGGGATGAAATTATTGATGATGTAGTATTTATTTGAAAAAATCAAAATCAGAATTTTGTAAATTTCAAGCCTGAATTCTGTTTCTTACTGTTTTTGTTTTGCTTTTTAACATGAAGTATTTTGTGATATAAATCACAAATAATAATCCGAAAGATAACAAAAGGGACATTAAGATGTTCTGTTTCTGTTGGGTTTCCTCAATCATGAGATGATTTTCTTTCGTGTAACCGTTGTGCTTTTCGGTCATTTCGAGCAGTGCGCTGTTTTTCTGGCTCAACTCATTATTTTGCAAAATCAAATCGTTATATTTATTTGTAAATTCTATTTTTGAGTTTTCTTGAATATTCGTCAATCCTTCCAAAATTTCATTGTCTTTTTTAATAATTTCGTTCAAAGCATCGATGGTTAATTGTAAATCGTCTTTTGAACGATTGCCAAATATACCCGAAGTTAAATTTTCAGCCTCTTTATATTTTTGATAATGGACGGCACGCTCCACGGTCAGTTGGTTAATTTCAGCCTGTGCAAAAAGAAAATGGTTGAAAATAATAAAAAGTAAGATCAAAAAAGGAATTTTCATGGGTTTGAACTTTGGGTTTATATAAAATCCCGCAAAAGGATTTTAATTCTTGCGGGATTATTTACGAAAAATAAGCTTGTCCACACTATTAGCTTTAGAGTAATGGATTAAATTCCGAGACAATTCCCAGATGATTTAAATTTTAGCGAAATTGGATGCGAAAGATCTGGATTTCACGCTTTATTTTTAAATCAATAACAAATGTTTATAAGGAATGTATCTGGAAATCAACACCTTTTATTTCTGAAACATCTAATAATTTAATGCCATATCGTTGAAAAGCTGGGCTTTCCAGTTCCTCTTCGGTTGGGATTTTTTGGCAAAAAGCATCTATCATTTTTCGCAAACGAAGGGTGTCATCTTCACGATGTGTAAAAACGATGGGTTGAATTGGTTTCGTTTTTTCATCTTCTTTTTCAACTTCATCGGAAAATTCTTCATCACGTAGGGGTTCTTCTGCTGCTACCTGAAAAACTTCTACGGGACTTTCTTTTTTATCAAATCCTGCGGCAATAACCGTAATACTCATTTGCTCCCCGAGCGCTTCATCAAGAATAAAACCTAATTTGAAACCTTGCGGTTGTCCACCAATTGCTTCAATAATGTGCGAAGTAATAGTTTGTTGTTCCTTCACCCCCATGATTTTTTGTTTGCTTGTGGCCACCGTTACCAAAATGCGTTCAGCACCTTTGATGTCTCGATTGTTTAGTAGAGGAGAATCGAGCGCTTTTTCAATGACGTCTTTGGCACGATTTGGTCCATGTGCAGTCGCTTGACTCATCACGGCTTGGCCGGCATTACTCAAGACTTTCTTGACATCCTTAAAATCGGCGTTTACTTTACCCGACTTGGTAATAACTTCGGCAACTGATTTTGCGGCATTGGCCAAAACATCATCAGCATGTTCAAATGCTTCAAGAATGTTAAGGTCTTCAAAAATTTCGAGCAATTTATCATTCAATACCACCAAAACAGTATCACAAATATCTTGGAGAACCCTAATTCCTGCATTGGCAGCATCAATTTTATCAGAGCCTTCCCATGAGTAAGGAGCAGTTACAATCGCAACCGTTAAAATGTCTAATTCTTTGGCAATGCGAGCAATTTCTGGAGCGGCTCCCGTTCCCGTCCCGCCACCCATACCGGCAGTGATAAAAACCATTTTGGTTTCGCCTTGCAAAAGCCCTCTAATTTGAGCCTCGCTTTCAAGCGCCGCCAAACGCCCTTGGTCGGGTTCGGTACCTGCCCCTAAGCCCTCCGTAAGGATTGCTCCCAATTGGAGTTTTATGGGAACTTTATTGTCATTCAATGCTTGTAAGTCGGTGTTACAAACGATGAAATCGACGTCTTCGATATTCATCTCGAACATGTGTTCAACGGCATTGCTGCCCCCCCCACCAACGCCAATTACCTTGATGATGTTGTCTCTCTTTTCAGAGGGGATTTCGATACTGTGTTCGTAAAAAGCCATAAGGTTGTTAGGTAATGTTTACTGGATTAGGTTAGTTTTATAGTTGGTCATTTTAACATAGCGGATTTCTTGCTAATTGTGTTAAATGACCTATCATTTGGTTTAGAGAAAATAACTTGTGAAAAAACGAAATTTTATTGTCCATCTAGATTACGCTAAAAAAAGCTAACAATTTTGAAAACCCTTGCGTGACGAATGAATGATATCAATTTTTGTTTATGAAATAATTATCGAAATCGCAATTTCAAATATTTTTTGACAGAATTTCTCCATAGCTTTTCAAAATTAAGAGAAAAATTTGAAAAGCAGTATCAAGTTTGAGAAATTTTAAAACAAAAAGCAACATAAGATTATTTTATAAGAAAATACAAGTTTGCCTCCGGTCAGGTAATATTCTTTTGGGGGTATACCTTATTTGATAGCATGCTTCTTGAATCATAAGCGTTTTCGGCATTTACAATTGATATGTAGGTAAATCGAAGGGCATCAGCGACACTTTCAGTATTTTTATCGTTATTTTTTTGCCTTTAGTCATTACCTACAAAAAATATTGGAGCGGGAAGACCATCAAAACTATTATCTCCACAACCTTTTTTATTCTCAAAATCATGTTTTATTTTCAAGTAGTAAAAAAATTATGGTTTTGAGTCAATAGATGGTTCTGGTACTCATTACTAAAAATACATCGGAATTTTGGGCGATGTTTTTGGGGCGGACGATGCGCTGGACTATCGAGGTCTTCCGAATGTTTCGGGTGTTAGTGTTTATCCTTTAGGAAATCTTAAAATTGGTGGTCCTTCTAAGTTATATTACATAGTTTTCAGGATTCCTGATAAAACTAAAATTCTGATACCTATAAGTTATTTTTGAGTTGCCAATCTTATTGGGGAGATTATTCTTTGGTATAAGAAAATTATTCGTTGCAGACAATTAAATTGCTGAAATGAAAGTCATAAATGAAGCATTGATTGGGATTGGTTGGCTCAAAGGTAGATATTTTCCGAGCGTCACGGCAGGAGTATTCGGCAGCGGTGCTTGAATATCAAGCACCAAATTGGTCTTGGTAACTGCTTTGTCAATTGTAGTACCAAAGGCGGTAATTCACATTTTTTTGCTTAAAATCTTGAAAATTGTTCATCAATGAAATGGTTCCTGATTTACTAAAAAGTGCCACATTTTTCAGACGCTGGGCTTCTTTGAAAACTAGCAAAATTCCATTTACGGATTTGCCATGTAGTTTATTTCCGAGTAAATCAAAAGCATTTTAAGGTAGTTTTAGAAGCTTAGGAAAATTGTAACTAAAAAATACCCTACGGTTAATTTCTCGAAATAACTGCGTTAGGGATCAAACTTTCGAGAAGTTAATTCAGCTCAAAATTTCTATCGTTCAAACAAAAGTCTTTTACCCGTCACATCTTCATGAAAATCCCCATCCTCAAAAGCCAAATGTCCCGAAACAAATGTGTGGGTAATGCTTGAATTGAAGGTCTTGCCCTCCAGAGGCGACCATTTACATTGATAATAGATAGTATCTTTCGATACAGCGGTTTTTTGGGCTAAATCGACCAAAACCAAATCTGCCCAATAACCTTCCCGAATATACCCACGTTTAGAAATCTGAAAACAATCCGCTACGGCATGCGACATTTTTTCAACGATGCGTTCCAGCGAAATTTTGCCTTCGTGATAAAATTCAATCATTAAATTTAAAGGATGCTGCACCATCGGCAAACCCGAAGGTGATGACCAGTAAGGATTTTGTTTTTCCTCCCAAGTGTGTGGCGCATGGTCAGTGGCAATGACATCGAGACGGTTGTCCAACAAGGCGGCTAGTAACTGTTGTTTGTGCCCGTCGGCTTTTACGGCAGGGTTACATTTTATCTGATTTCCGAGTGTTTCATAATCAAGAGCATCAAAATAAAGGTGATGCACGCAAACTTCGGAAGTGATTTTTTTCTCTTTTAGTGGAATATCATTGCGGAACAAATGCGTTTCTTCGCCAGTGGTAATATGAAGAATATGCAAACGAGCGTTGTGACGTTTTGCTAATTCAACCGCCATGGAAGAAGATTTATAACAAGCCTCCACAGTACGAATTTCGGGGTGAACCCGTGGATGCGGATTATCGCCAAAACGTTGTTTATAAATTTCTGTATTTGCTCGAACTGTCGCTTCATCTTCGCAGTGGGTAGCAATCAACAAAGGACTTTTTGAAAATATATTTTCTAAGGTTTTTTCATTATCCACCAACATATTTCCCGTGGATGAACCCATAAAAACTTTGATTCCGCACACGTTTTGAATATTAGTTTTCAAAACTTCCTCAATATTATCGTTGGAAGCTCCCATGTAAAAGGAATAATTAGCCAAAGATGTGCGAGCGGCAATTTCATATTTATCCGCTAAAAGTGTTTGATTAAGGGCATTTGGGACCGTGTTGGGCATTTCCATAAAAGATGTAACACCTCCAGCCACGCCCGCACGAGCTTCTGAATGAATACACGCTTTATGCGTAAGTCCAGGCTCACGGAAGTGAACTTGGTCGTCTATTACGCCAGGTAAAAGATGTTTTCCATTAGCATCAATTACTTTATCTGCCTGTAAATGAGAAAAATCTGCACTGATTTTATCAATGAAACCGTCTTTAATAAAAACGTCTTTCGTTTCGATTTTGCCTTCGTTGACCACTTGGGCATTTAGGATTAGTATTGTGTTCATGGGGTAAAATTACGAAAGCCATCACTTTTGGTGACGGCTTTTGAGGATTAGTTTTTGTTATTGAATTATTATCAACCTAATTATTCATGCGACAATTCTTCTTTTTTTCAAATATTCCAAAACATTGAAAAATTGCCCATCCATAATTTCAACGTCTTTACTCCAATCTATTACTTCCCAGTTTTTGTTTTTTGTTGAGACCATTACTTTTTCTACGCTACTAATTATCCAAATGACCTTCTCAACGCCAAAATTGAGCAATTTTTCTGTTTTTTTATAGATATAACCTAATTCAGTTAAATCTTCAAATTCAGCTTTTACGTCAATTTCTATGGCTATTTTAGGAGGTACATCCGCATATTTTGTAGAAACCATTTCTGGTGTTAAAACATCTTGCTGATAGATAGCTACATCGTTTGATAAATTATTTCGATGGTCAATATGTACGCCAGATTCGTTGATTAACACGAAATACTGGTCTTCATCTATAAACTTGGCAATACAAGCCGTCAAATAATAGGCAATAATTGATTGAAGCGCACTTGCACCCATGATTTCTTCTAAACTTTTTTTACCCCTTAAAACATCTTTATAACCTTTTCGATATACAGGAATTCCATCCATCGTTTCATAAAGAAGCGAAGGCGGAATCATGTTTGGGAGAATTTGGGAAGGTAATCTTCGTACTCTCTTGGGGCGTTCCAGCGTTGTGGTCATTGAGTGTAAATCATTTAAAGTTATATCTTACAAATATACAAATCTCAACTCTTAATCCAACAAACCCTTATAATTTGAATCCTTCGATGGATTGAGTTCTATCTTTTTATCCGATAGTGCATCCAAGGTAATTAATTTGAATTCTCCTTGATTATAAGCATCCAACATTTGTTGCCCTTTATCGGTCAAAATACCGTTTTGAATGTCCACAGAATTGATAAAATCCATTGAATAGTCCATCGCACGTTTCATTTCGCCCAATTTTTTACTCATATCATCCTGAATATATTCCATTGATTCATCAAAGTAAAACTTCTTGTCTGGATTGCCTTTAAAGATGCTGATAGCCGTTTTTAAAGCATTTGAAGATGACTTCACAATCTCGTATTCAGCTTCTTTCAATTTAACTTTAATTTCCGTTTCTTTGATAATATAATCTGCTGACGAAGCCACTTTTTCCATAAAACCCATCACGGTTTTCATGTTTTTCTGTAAAGGCAAAAGCTTTTCGTTCATTTCTTGCAAACCTGCTCCTTCAATGGTTGCGAGTTGTGCTGCTTCTTTCATACCAGGTTTGTCGGACATAGCATTTGCTTTGTTGGCTTCGGCAAATTTAGCTTTAATATTATCGTTATTTTCGTTGATTTTTTTATTCAATTTCACCAATTGACCCGCCAAAATATCAATCTGTCCAGACATTTTTTCCTTCTTTTCTCGTAAATCAGAAATATAGATTTTCATGATGGCAATTGGGTCGAGTTGAACGATTAAACCCGCAATTTTACGCATCATCGTCTTGAACAAAAAGAACACGGCTGTTCTTACATCCCGGCTCGTAATTAAGAAAATCATAAAGCCCAAAACTGCCAAAAGTACTCCTAAATAGAGCGTATTTGAGGTTACTTTTATGAGAAATTCAACGATAGTGTTGAAATTATACAGTCCAAAAGCACCGACTGTGGCAATGAAAAGCAAGGAGGTAATGCCTTCGGGCTTGCTCCAGAATGATTTTTGAGGAGAATCTCCCGCAATTTGTGATAAATCTGCCATTGTTATAGCCCCCTAACCCCCGATGGGAGAATTTTGTACCTCTGGGGTGAGGTTTTAAATGTGATTAAAATATTTTATAATTCTGTAGGTACAAGCGAGAATACCTCTACAAACTTACTTTTTGACTAAACGAGTTTGACGAATTTTGTAAAACACGTAGATAAATGCCGCTAAGGTAGAACCTGTAAATATGCAAAATATCCAAAGGATTTTATGATTTCTTATGGATTGGTCATTTAAAATTAGGGAAACAATATACCCTAATAAAGTACCTCTGGAATAAAACCACAAATCAACCGTGTATTTGACCCAAACCAGTGTAAAATCTTGAATCAGTACCCCAAAAATATTACAGCAAATACTATAAAATGTAAACCTAAAAGCACGCTATAATTTTTATACCTATTAATATGGAAGATTGAACGTGAACAGTTCTAGGGGGCTAAATACTGCGAAATTTTCGCAATGTCGCCTTTTATTTGCTCTACAAACGAATTATAAGTGATTTCGTAATTGCTTTTATTGGTTGTAATCTTGGCACTTTGTTCCGAAATATCAGTGGTGATATTGGTAATTTTTTCGGTATTGGCATTGATAAGATTTTGTAAATTGATGATTTGTTTGGCAAGGGTTTCATTCTCATCCTGTGTAGCTTTCAAATCATTTTTCAAACCACCTACTTTTTGAGAAATGGCTGTTTCAACATCTTTCAAAAAACGCTGACGGTCAGTGTCCAAAATGCCAACGTAATGATTGGCAGAGTTGGTTAATGCTGCCACATCCGTAATCCCTCCCATAGCCTTGAAACTTGCCCAAGCAGCTTGATACTGTTTATCTTCCGAAAGTCCTAAATCTGCCAAACTCTTTAAAGCTTGCATATATTCAAAATAATCAGGTCCTTTCAGATTAGAACTTTCCAATAAGGAAACAAAATGATCCACAAATTTTTTATCCACCACGATTGTTCCCGAAGCATTTTCTACTGCTACCGATTTTTGTTCTTGCATTTTCACTTGTATTCCTTTTTGATTGGGGAAAGAGGGTGTTTGGGCTGTATCTTCTTCGATAAAGAAGCTTAGTAGTTTACGCCCAAAATTTTTTTCTTCTTCCATGTTTTCGTTTTTCAATGTTTGATATTTTTTTATCGGTTTTCGTTGTTTGATATTCCATGTTTGATTTTATTCCGTTTGTCGAGAATCAAACATTGAACATCAACAGTCGAACAAACAACAACGAATTAAGGGACATCAATATTTTCTACAATATTAATGATTCTGTGCAATCAATTGCTATCTCATTGTTAAAAATGGTTGCGGGGGTTGATGGAGCAATGATTTAGCGTGATCTTTTAAAACTAATTACCTCAATCAGGCAATTCAAAACTATTTTCGTTCACTTTATCATATTCATTTTAAGCTCATTGGCTACCAAATTTAAATTTGAATCGTCGAAAGGAGAGTTTTAGCTAATGGCAACTTATCCATAATTGTCTGCATCATATTGACAGAACTCTTAAATGACATAGTTAATCGCCAAATGCTGAACGTATTTAATTGCCAACACTTATCCTAAACTTATACCAAAATAAAAGTAATATTACTATTCAATCATAAAAAATAACCGATTAGCTAATATGTATTACATGGTACCATCCTTAACATAAAATTATGGCACATCAAAACGGAGAAACAAACCTTTTAACGGAAAAGATACTAAGCCTAATTTCATTAAAAAGTACAGAGTCTAAACTTACCTTAAGATAATTGATTAGATGTTTATAAATACAAGTATCACTAAATCAATTAATTAAATCTATTTAACTAAAATTTATAATTTAACTACCTTTAATATTACAATTATCTTAACAGCATTTTAAACAAAAATAAAACATTATAAACACCTATTAAAATGAAAAATCTCGTAAAAAACTCTTCAATTGCTGCTTTGCTCGCTCTCAGTTTTACCCCGTATGCTACCATTAGTAATGTTGAAACCACAAAATTCAAGACTTTTGTAGTTGGCATGTACGCCCATCCGTGAACACCCCGAAAATGAACGTTATGATTGAAAAATCAACGGATCATAGCCTAACTGTTATTTTTAGAGGTGAAAAAGGAGAAATCTTATGCGGTTAAAGAGTTCCAAAAAAACCAAAATGTTTCCCGGAAAATATGATTTGAGTGAATTGGAAGATGGAAAATATACTTTTGAATTTACCAAAGGAAACGAAAAAATAGTAAAAATAGTAAATTTAGTAATGACTAAGCCTGCTGCAGTCAACCGCCAGATTGCTGTTCATTAATCCAATGTCTCTTTAAACTACTGTGAAAATACAAACCGTGGTGCTGTGATGATTTGTGTTACGGTTTTTTTGTTTATGTTTGTATTACGGCAGTACGCCAAATGACAGACTTAACATGAAAACTTTTCCAAATTTAGCATTCTTAAAAACTCAAGTAGGGCAGGAGATAGGCATAACGCCTTACATGACTGTTACGCAAGAAATGATTAATGATTTTGCCAAAGCCACGCAAGATTTTCAGTGGATTCACGTAGATGTGGAAATGGCAAAGAAATATTCCCCATTCAAAACGCCCGTAGCGCATGGATTTCTTACACTTGCGCTCGCTCCCAAGTTTATGTCCGACCTTTTTAAGGTTGAAACCGTGAAAATGGGCGTGAATTACGGTGCCAATAAAATCCGATTTACTTCCGCCGTACCTTCGGGTAGTCAAATTCGAATGCGTGCGAGTTTGATGGAAATCGAAGAGGCAAAGCCTTCGGGTTTAAGAATCACAATGAATTGCATTTTTGAAATTGAAGGGCAAGAAAAACCTGCTTGTGTGGCGGAATTAATTTCGATGCTTTATGAATAAAGGATAATTTATGAATGGTGGGTTTTGAGTTTTGCGCATAAAACTAAAAATTCACAAGATAATAACTCAAAACTCACAAATTAAATATGAGATTAAAAGATAAAATTGCGATTATTACTGGTGCTGCCCGGGGAATTGGGGCTGCCGCTGCTGAATTATTTTGCCGTGAAGGGGCAACCGTTATTATCTGGGACGTATTAGATGCGGGCGAAGAGACCGCCGCTGGACTTCGTGACCAAGGATTTCAATGCGAATTCTTGCATATTAGTACCACCGACGTTCCCGCCATTGAAGCGGCAAGTCGTACTATTTTTGAGAAATATGGCCGAATTGATATTCTGATAAATAATGCAGGAATTACTCGAGACAAAACGCTTTTGAAAATGTCGCACCTCGAATGGCAAATGGTCATTGACGTAAATTTGACCGGCGTTTTCAATTGTACAAAATCCATTGCGCAGTTTATGGTTCAACAAAATTATGGTCGGATTATTTGTACTTCTTCGATTGTTGGCGTGCATGGAAACTTTGGACAAACAAATTACGTAGCTGCCAAAGCGGGGGTAATCGGTATGGTAAAAACATGGGCAAAAGAATTTGGTAAATACAATATTACGGCTAACGCCGTTGCGCCGGGTTTTATCAAAACCCAAATGACGGATGCTATTCCAGAAGCCCTTCGTCAGGAAGTTATTAATGCTATTCCAGCAAGAAGAATGGGCGACCCAATGGATATTGCCAATGCTTATTTATTCTTAGCTTCGGACGAATCGGGGTTTGTGAATGGACAAGTTTTGGGCGTTAATGGCGGGCAAGCGTCTTAATGAGTGATGAATTATAAGTGATAAGTTATGAGTTGAATTTAAAAAGTAATAATTTTTTATCATAAATTTCCATAAAAAAAGTGATGAGTTATGAAGTAAAACATTCATAACTCATCACTCATAATTCATCACTATTCTTAGTGTCCACCATTTGGTTTTGGACCGCCTGGACCTCCTTGTCCTTTACCGTGAGGAGGAATCTGTAATTCTTCCTTAAATACACCGGCTGAGGTGAATTTTAATACTTTATGTCCGGTACCATTATCTAAACCAACAATCAGGTTACCATCGGCATCCGAACCTGCTCGTTTGATTGCGTAACCTGCATAATTAGCCTTTACATAAGCACTTACGCTGGCAGGGAGTGCTGAAATTGCTACTTCTGTCAATTTTGCTTTGGTTTCGTAACGTTGTAATTTTTCAATAAAAACACCTTTTGCATCAAACAATAAACCCGTGTTAACGCCATTTAGTGATAAACCAACCACAAATTGTCCCTTTTCATCCTTTCCAGCAAATTTAATTGCTGCTCCTGCATAATTTTTATTGATGTAAGTGGTAATACTACTTGGCAAAGTTGCCGCATCAATACTCGTTAAATTTCCTTTGCATTTTCCTTTTGTAACGGTATCATTCACAGCCGCAGTACGAGCCGCCGACGAGGCCATCGAAGAAAATACTTCATCTAATGAGGTGTCAGGTGTTACATCCTGATTTTTGCAACTTGCCAAGAAAAGTCCTGACACAGCCGTTAATAAAAACAATACTTTTTTCATGTTGAATAATTGTTAAGTTTATTAATTGTTAATTAAAGTTGTTTGGTATAGAATACGATGCCTAATTGGTTTATATTGCTTTTACTATTAAAAATTATTTTCCTGCGCTTTAAAATTACCCTATCTTATTTTTTTGTAGCTTTCTTTTAAAAGTAATTTGGTTTAGTAAAAATCAGTCGAAGTCTAAATTTTTAGTGTTTGAAAATTTCACATCAACTTTAAGTCAATTGGTAAATTCAATATTTTCGCTGGATTCAAGGAGCAAATGCAACTTATCTCTGTTCTTAGCTTTTGCGAATAGGGATAGGTTTATTAATTGAAAAGATTGTCTCTGGGGTATTCAGGTAGTTTTGACGTAGAAATTTTTCATCTAAAGCGATAATATTTCTTGCTAAAAACGGATAAAAATTGTAGTATTTTTTTGTAAAAAACGGATGAAAATTTTGAAGTACTTCGCACTGCGTCCGCCGTTACCAATGTATTTTACCTCATTCATCCCTTCCAATATTTCTTCAAATTATAGCTGAAACTTAGCATGAAATACTGTTGTAGCACATTCGACTGCGTGTCTTCGATATAATTGGTGGTAATATTTCGTTGAATACTAGTGTTTTGTTTTAATAAATCAAACACAGAAAGCCGAATTTCTCCCGATTGATTTTTGAATATTTTTTTGGCAATTGCCACGTTCCAAAGGGTGTATTTTTGGTTGAAATTTGACGACAATCCCGAGTAGGAATAATAGGTGGCATCGGTATTGAAAACAAGGCCATTTCCAACAATAAGGTTAAATCTAATCTTTAAATTTTGATTAAAATATTGGTTATTCAAACTCGAAGAAAGTGTGTTTTGGACTGAACTAAAATTAGCATTGGAAGAAATCGTGAAGTCAAGTTTTGTGCTGATATTACTACTCAAAACCAAGCCCAATGAATAGCGCTGCCCATCTGAATAGTTTAATTGATTATTGTTTAATCCTGGCGTTCGAGTGAAATTTGCGTTAAAATTCGAGTTGATATTCGACTTAATAAATTTCAATGGGAATCCATAAGACAAAAATCCCCTGACTGAATATTGACCATCCAAATTAACGGGACGAGATAATTGTGAACCCGTTTTTAGCACAATATTTTGATCAATAACGGTATCTTTGGTGGCAATGAAATTGCTATTGGTGATATTAGCCTTTACGACATTCCCGCTCATTAAAATCACAAAATTGGAAAAGTTTGTCAGACTTGTGGACGTGTATCGCAGTGAAAACTGATGCTGATATTCTTGCGAAAGCGTTGCGTTTCCCGTTGAAAGTCTGAGTGGATTATTATTATTTACCACTTCCTGTAACTGAGAAATAGAAGGCTGTTGCGTTTGAGTTTGATAATTAAATCGAAGCGATTTTGCTCTTTTACCTATGTTGTAACGTAATGAAAATGAAGGAAGTACGTTGTTGAAACTTTTATTAAGATTGTATTTTTTTGGAAAAATCTGTTCATTATTCAAATTAGCATTTTGATACCTAACTTCCGTAGAAATTTGTAGATCTTTGGAATTATAACGATAGCCAGTTCCAATTTTATAATTGTAATAATCACTATTAAAAACGTTGCTCAAAAGCGTATCTAAACGATTATAGGTTTGTTGAGAATCGGAAAAATTATAAGAATACTTTTCCGATTGGTTTTCATTATACCCAAAACTAGTGCTGAGAAACACGAAACTTTTTCTGCTCAAAGGTTCTGAATAATACAAATTTGAGGTAATTCCCCACCCGTTTGCATTGGTAATCGCATCCTGATTTAGAATTTTTGAGGATGGCGTTACGCCATAAAAGTGATTGACTGATTTCAACAATCTGTCTGCTTCCCGATTGTTGTAGGCGGTGGTTAAATTGAAAGTCAAGGAACGCCCAATTTTAGCAAATCGATGTCTGAATAAGAGATTATTCGAGAAGTTTATGGCGTAATTATTACTAACACTATTATTAACAACCTCATTGAGTTTTTGTGTTTTCAAGGCAGTAACGCCCGAATAACCCGAATTTAAGCTCGTATTTTGAACACTTACATTAGGGGTCATAACCAAAGAATTCCGGTCGTCAATTTTGTATTCTACCCTAAAATACGCCCGATGATTTAAACTTCTTGTTGACGAATTGCTGCTTTCTGTGTAGGTTTGACCCGTATTGTTGCTTTGAATATATTGCTGAAATGTACTTTCTACGATTGAGTTATTGGCTTGATTAAGAAAATAGCTGCCTTGAAACTTCAACTTCGTTCCCCATTCTTTCGAGTAGTTTAACCCTAAGGCGTTGGTCGTGTTGTAACCGGGTTGATTATTTACTAAAAAGTTCCCAGAATTATCCGTTCCGCTGCCTGCTTGTCCAGCACCTCCACGATTTCCACCACCACCACCTCCACGTGTCTGAGCGGAACCAGAATTTACGCCTATTAAATCTTCGGAAGAAAAATTTTGTACGTTAATATTATTGGCCTGAAAAAGTGCTGTAAAACGGCTATTTCCCTTAAAACGGTTGATGCTGGCATTCAATTTATAAGTATCATTGGAGCCTATTCCAGCCGAATTACGCCCAAAAATACCATTGCGCATGTCTGGGCGAGTGGTGATATTAACCGTTTTCGTGGTATTGCCGTCGTCTAATCCAGTCAGTTGCGATTGTTCACTCAGTTGGTCGAATACTTGAATTTTGTCAATCACCTCAGAGGGAATATTTTTGAGAGCTGCCGTAGCATCTTTGCCAAAAAATAACTTACCATCAATCATTACTTGTTTCACTTCGTCGCCTTGAATCTGCAGTTTTCCGTTGTCCATCATCGCCCCTGGCAATTTTTCCAATAATTCGTCAGCATTAGCATCAGGGTTGACTTTAAAGGCTTTCGCATTAAATTGTAGTGTATCTATTTTTTGTATTGTGGCCGCTACTTGTCCAATAACTTTCACTTCGTTGAGTTGCACACTATTTTCTTCTAAAAAAATGGTGGATAAATGATACGAAGAATCCAGGGAGATGCTGATATTTTGTCGAGATTCTTGATACCCCAAAAAACTCACCCGAAGCAAATAATTTCCGTGATTAATTCCCGAAAACGTAAATTTCCCCATGCTATCGGTCAAAACGGTTTTTCGCTTGGAAGAATCGGCCACGTCAATAACCCTCACGTAAGCACTTTTGAGCGTTTTTTGGGTAAGGATTTCCCGAACTTCCCCCCTAATGGATGATTGAGCAAATAAGCTATTTGAAATAACGACCCCTAGATTGAAGAGTAAAATTATTTTTTTCATTTTTATTAATCGTATAAACACGGATGATAAATGAAATGGATAGGCGGTCAATGATTAAAAGGAACATTGCTTTTAAAAATTTAAAATACCGGTGTAAAATTAATTCCCAGTATTTATTTTAAGTTTCGACAATTTTAAACCCTTCCAGTTTAATCAACTATTAAATAGTTTACAATTTTTCTAACGAAATACGATTATTAATAGACCAACAGTCATTTTTTGCAAATTCTAGTTACAAAACCTTGAGAAGCAGAATAAAACCATCGATTTTCTTTTTGATTGTAAGATAATACTCGTATTTTTGCACCCCTTTCTAACTCAATTTTGAATGAGCTAATGATACAATAAGCGAGTATTTTGTTTTTTCTTACTTTATTTTATCATTAAAACATTCAATATTCATTCATTGAAAGGGTCGTGTATCTCAACTAAAACAATACAAAATGCCAACTATACAGCAGTTAGTAAGAAACGGCAGGGAGCAATTGACTTTTAAATCAAAGTCTCCAGCCTTAGATTCTTGTCCGCAACGTCGTGGTGTGTGTACGAGAGTTTATACTACTACGCCAAAGAAGCCAAACTCGGCCATGCGTAAAGTAGCCCGTGTGCGTTTGACCAACGGTAAAGAAGTAAACGCCTATATTCCAGGCGAAGGACACAATTTGCAAGAACACTCAATCGTATTGATTCGTGGTGGTCGTGTAAAAGATTTACCGGGGGTTCGTTACCACATTATTCGTGGAGCATTAGATACTTCAGGCGTAAGTGGTCGCCGTCAACGTCGTTCGAAATACGGTGCAAAACGTCCTAAGCCAGGTGCAGTAGTAGCACCAGTAAAAGGTGGTAAAGGCGGAAAGAAAAAATAATTAATTAGGATTTAGGATTTCGGGTTTAGACAATGGTGTTGAACAGACACTAACTGTTAACCCCCAATCACAACCCCTAATAAAACAGTCCAGTATGCTCAGTTAAGGCAGAAGGTGGGCTAAACTTAAAAAATTAACAAAGACCATGAGAAAGTCAAAACCAAAAAAAAGATACGTGTTGCCAGATCCTAAATTTAAGGATGTCATGGTAACGAAGTTTGTAAATAATTTAATGTATGATGGTAAAAAATCAACGGCATTCACGATTTTTTACGGGGCATTAGATAAAGTTGAAGATAGAACGAAGGAGAAAAACGGTTTAGAGCTTTTCAAGAAAGCATTAAATAACGTGATGCCAACGGTGGAGGTTAAATCTCGCCGTGTGGGTGGAGCTACGTTTCAAGTACCAACGGAGGTTCGTGCTGACCGCAAATTGTCAGTAGGTATGAAATGGTTAATTCTTTACGCTCGTAAGCGTGGTGACAAAACCATGATCGACCGTTTGGCTAATGAAATCATGGCAGCCGCAAAAGGTGAAGGTGCAGCAGTAAAGAAGAAAGACGATACGCACCGTATGGCAGAAGCTAACAAAGCATTCTCTCACTTCAGATTTTAATTCAATAATTAACAAAGAGATACACACGACAAAAAAGCGAAGTCCGAAAGGTTTTCGCTTTTTTTGTTGTTGTATAGTTCTCAGAAGTTTCAGAACTTTGCAAAAACAAAAAGTTTATAATCTTATGCTTCAAAGAATCCAAACATTATTACTGGCTATTGTAGCCATGGCAATGCTATCGGTAACGGCTTTGCCAATTTGGGAAAAAAGTAGTGCTACCTTAAACGAAAAAGTAGCGCTTAATTCTATCGCCTTGGAACATTCTAAAGGCACTACTAGCCTGAGTAGTGAGGGCACTATCTTTATAGTAATGTTAGCCATCGTATCGGCTACATTGGCGGCATTTTCAATTACTCAATACAAAAAAAGAATGTTACAAATGACTTTGGGTTTAGTAAATTCCATTATGATTGCCACAGTTTTGGGTTATACTTTTTATCAGGTTTTCAAAGTAGGAATCCCAATGTTTGAGCCTGAAAATCAAGGGTCTTACGGAGCAGGATTCATTGCCGCAGTCGTAGCAATGCTTTGTAATATGATTGCCAATCGTTTTATCCGAAGAGACGAAATGTTAGTAAAATCTGCGGATAGAATGCGATAGTTAATTATGAGTTATGAATGTATGGTAATATTAAATTCATAACTCATCACTCACAATTCATAACTCAAATAAGTCCCTCCTTCAATAAATCGTGCAAATGCACAAATCCTAAAGGTTTATTATCTTGAACAACAACGAGTTGTGTAATATTTTTTTCTTGCATAATCTGTAATGCTTCCACTGCGTAGGCATCGGGTGAAATGGCTTTAGGTGAAATAGTCATAATATTTTTGGCCATTAATCCTGAAAAATTGTCATATTGATTTAACATCCTTCGTACATCTCCATCCGTAATAATTCCTGCCAGTTCTTGATTTTCTTTCAAAACCGCTGTGGCACCCAAACGTTTTGAACTGATTTCGATAATTGCTTCTTTCACCGTTGAATTCTCTTGGACGGTTGGCAATTCATGATTTGGATATAGATCCGAAACTTTCAAATACAATTTTTTGCCCAATGCGCCACCAGGGTGATACTTGGCAAAGTCATGACTATTAAATCCTCGGCATTCGATTAAGCAAACGGCTAAGGCATCTCCTAGGGCTAATGCAACAGTTGTACTGATGGTAGGTGCAAGGTTTAGCGAATCAGCCTCCCGTTCAGCAAGGGCATGCAGGATAAAATCTGCATTTTTTCCGAGATAGGAACTTGGATTTGAAACCATTGCGATTAATTTTGTTCCAGTCCTTTTAATTAGGGGTACTAAAACTTTAATTTCAGGAGTATCACCAGACCTTGAAATGCACATAACAGTGTCACCTTTTTGAATCATTCCTAAATCGCCATGAATGGCATCGGCAGCGTGCATGAATAGTGAGGGTGTTCCAGTTGAATTGAGCGTAGCCACAATTTTTTGGGCAATAATTGCCGATTTTCCAATACCCGTAATAACCAATCGTCCAGAGGAGCTAAGTAAGTGATTTACACAGGATTCAAATTTAGAATCAATCAACGGAACAATTTTTAGGATTGAATTTGCTTCATCTTCTAAAACTTTTTTTGCAGTTGATTGAATATTTTTTATTAATTTCAATGTACGAAGTATTTTTGATTGATCGGTTTTTTACTGGTTCCACTACAAAGGTAACAAATAAGAGTTCTTTTGTAATCAATGTTTTAGGGTTTACTCGTTTGAATAAATTAAGGATTAATGCAAGCGTTTAATTTTTTCAGCCGATCAAATATTTAAGTTTTTTTTATTCACTAAAACCATTTTTAGGAACTGCTCAAATGCTAAATGAACAAGAATTTCTCCCATATATTTTATGTTTAGTACACTGTTAAATAAATTTTCGTGTACTAATTCAGAACACGAATGATAGGATTTATGAGATTAAACAAGCTTAGAACTTTCAATCGTTTTATGCTTATAAATCGTGAAAATCGTGTTAAAATAATTTAGATAATAAAAATTATTAAACGCCGTGTTTAGAGAGTACAAAATTAAATAATCAACCACCAAATACTTTATTTATAACCTGAATTAAGATTGAAAAAAATGACCGTTACGAAAAAAATCGCCGATGTGTTGAAAGAGAAATTGAAAGAGACTTTCGGTTTTTCGCAGTTCCGGGGTGAACAAGAAGCTATTATACATAACACCCTTATGGGTGAAAACACCTTTGTAATCATGCCCACAGGGGCAGGAAAATCCCTTTGTTATCAAATGCCTGCCATTGCCATGGAAGGAACCGCAATCGTGATTTCCCCCTTGATTGCCTTGATGAAAAATCAAGTAGATCAGATGAATGCTTTTGGTATTAATGCACAATTTCTGAACTCATCTTTGAATCGGGCCGAAATGACCAAAGTGAAAAACGCAGTATTAAAAGGTGAAGTAAAACTACTCTATATCGCTCCTGAATCACTGACGAAGGAATCAAATCTGTCTTTTCTTAAAGAATCAAAGATCTCTTTTGTTGCAATTGATGAAGCCCATTGTATTTCAGAATGGGGACATGATTTCCGCCCAGAATATCGTCGAATCAGAAGTATAGTTGAAAGCCTGGGTAAAAAATTGCCAATTATTGCGCTTACCGCAACGGCAACACCAAAAGTGCAACAAGATATTCAGAAAAACTTGAATCTTGACGATGCCAGACTTTTTAAATCATCCTTCAACCGTAAAAATCTTTATTACGAAATTCGGGCAAAACGTGAAGATATTGATAAGCAAATTATTAAGTATATCAAAACGAATCACGGCAAATCGGGAATTATCTATTGTTTGAGTCGCAAGAAAGTCGAAGAAATTGCTAATTTGTTAATAGTTAATGGTGTAAAAGCACTTCCTTATCACGCAGGCTTGGATTCTGACGTGCGTATGGCAAATCAAGAGGCTTTTTTGAATGAAGAAACCGAAGTAATGGTGGCGACCATTGCCTTTGGAATGGGGATTGATAAACCAGACGTTCGTTTCGTGATTCACTACGATGCGCCAAAATCGCTGGAGGGATATTACCAAGAAACAGGTCGTGCTGGTCGTGATGGATTGGATGGAACTTGCATCATGTTTTATGCCAAAGAAGACATTACAAAACTTGACAAATTCAACAAAGATAAAACAATCGTTGAACGTGATACCGCTCGAATGCTGCTTCACGAAATGGTACATTATGCCGGTTTAGGCACCTGTCGCCGTCGTCAATTGATGAATTATTTTGGTGAATATATGGACAAGGACTGCGGTTTTTGTGATAATTGTAATAAACCAACACCAAAATATAAAGCCGAAGAAGCCGTAGTTTTAGCTTTGAAAACGGTCGAATTAACGGGTGAAAGTTACGATGCTCAACACATTGCGGATATTTTGATGGGATACAAAAGCCAAAACGTTGGTACACAAGATCATCAAACGACTGCAACTTTTGGAATGGCCAAGCAATATTTTAAATTGTTGGCCGAGGAGGATGATGATGACAATGATGATGACGAGGATGATGATGCAGAATTTTTGGATGAAGAAGACGAGGACGGAAATCCAATTGCCAAAGCAAAAACAAAAGCAAAAAAAACACCCAAGATAAAAACTAGAAAAAGTGCCGAGCCTGAACCAATCGAACAATGCGTTTCGCTGGTGCGTCAGATTGCCATTTTAGGGTTTTTAGAGAAAGATGTTGAGAATTATGGTATTCTAAAATTGACGGAAAAAGGAAGAGAATATATCAAAGATTCGTTTCCATTGACGCTTTCAAAAGACCATGATTACGAAAATGAAAAGATAATAGAGGACGAAGAAAAAGAAGCAGCTGGGGCTGGAGGTTCGCATGATGTTGCCTTATTTGAATTGCTAAAAAACCTCCGAAAGAAATTAGCTAAAGAGAAAAATTTACCTCCTTACGTAATTTTCCAAGACCCATCCTTGGAAGAAATGGCAACCACTTACCCAACCACCAAAGACGATATGGCAAATATCAACGGGGTAGGAATGGGAAAAGTGGTAAAATTTGGTCGTCAATTCATTGATTTGATTAAAAAATACGTTGATGATAATGAGATCGAAACTGCCTCGGAAGTTGTGGTGAAATCAGCCATTAATAAATCAAAAATCAAGATTCACATTATCCAACAAGTGGATAGAAAAGTGGACCTAGATATCATAGGAGAACAGAAAGAATTGGGGATGGCCGAACTCATCGAAGAGATTGAGCATATCTGTTATTCTGGAACAAAATTGAACTTAGATTATTATATCAACCAAGTAATTGAGCCTGATAAACAAGATGAAATATATGAATATTTCATGGATTCTGATACGGATAGCATTGCCATTGCCTTGGATAAATGTGAGATTGAGGACATTACGGAGGAAGAATTAAGATTAATGAGAATTAAGTTCTTGAGTGAAATGGCTAATTAAATATTGGCTGTTGGCTTTCGGCTGTTAGCTATTTAAAATCAACCTTTGGGCTGTTTTTAAATTTGAATGTTAAAAGCCGAAAGCTGAAAGCCTACAGCTAAATAAAAATAAATGAACACATTAATATTAGGTTCGGGGGGACGTGAACACGCTTTTGCATGGAGAATCGCCCAAAGTCCGCTTTGCGATAAATTATTTGTTGCGCCTGGAAATGCTGGAACAGCACAAGTTGCTTCTAATTTGTCAATCGAATATAATGATTTTGAAAAAATTGCGGAAGCCGTTATATCAAACCAAATTGAACTCGTCATCGTGGGTCCAGAAGAACCTTTGGTGAAAGGCATTCGTGATTATTTTCAGTCGAGAGAAGATTTAAAAAACGTTTTAATGGTAGGACCCGATTCAAAGGGAGCTATGCTTGAAGGTTCAAAGGATTTCTCAAAGAATTTCATGGTAAAATATGGAATTCCAACGGCTAAATCTCAGACCTTTACCAAAAATACCCTGCAGGAAGGTCTAGATTATCTAAATACTAGAAAACTTCCCATTGTATTAAAAGCTGATGGACTTGCCGCTGGGAAAGGCGTAATTATTGCTACGACTTTAGACGAAGCGAAAGAATCATTAACGGAAATGCTGGTTGATGCCAAATTTGGCGAGGCCAGTAATAAAGTCGTTATTGAGGAATTTCTAACTGGAATCGAACTGTCAGTTTTTGTTTTAACTGACGGAAAATCTTACAAAATTCTGCCTGAAGCGAAGGACTATAAACGCATTGGTGAAGGAGATACAGGATTGAATACCGGGGGAATGGGAGCGGTTTCCCCCGTACCATTTGCGAATGAAAAATTCATGAAAGCCGTGGAAATTGAGATTATTATTCCCACAATTGAAGGCTTGAAGAAAGAAGGTATTGATTATAATGGATTCATTTTTATCGGGCTGATGAACCATGAAGGCGAACCCCTAGTAATTGAATATAATGCTCGTATGGGCGACCCTGAAACGGAGGTAGTATTGCCAAGAATAGAATCTGATTTTATGGCATTGATGATCGCAACGGCTAGAGGTGAATTGCACGGAACAGACTTAACCATTAGCAAACAGCACGCCGTGACGACCGTCGTTGTCGCTGGAGGTTACCCAGGAGATTATCAGAAAGGCGATGTTATTGTGGCTTATGATTCGATAACAGATGCTAATATTTTTCACGCAGGAACAAAATTAGAAGGTAAATTAGTAGTCACCAAT